>Ga0099364_10006079_pt1 | contig 17675 bp, 19 predicted proteins | sample TergutTh196P3_FD_73070 | JGI IMG/M metagenome (GOLD analysis project Ga0099364, IMG submission 73070) | Microcerotermes parvus P3 segment gut microbial communities from Pointe-Noire, Republic of the Congo - Th196 P3 | ecosystem: Host-associated > Arthropoda: Insects > Digestive system > Gut ...
ACAACAGGTTTTCATCAGCACTGGAACTTTTAACTGGCAGTTCCCCCGGCATTTTCTGACAGGGGGCGAATACCCGCAGCCATTTCGAAGTCTGCTATTGTTGTGACTACAAAAAATCGACAACATCACTGCAAAAAAAACAGTTTCTTTCAGGGCATCAGTAAAGCCAGAATAACATCGTAGCACTGACGCATTAAAAATCCTGGCATAAGCCCGAGTAAAACAACAGCTGCCACATTAACTGTCAGCGTTATCCCCATCCCACGCGGCATAACCGGCTTGTTTTCGTTATCCGGTGCAACAAAGTACATGATTTTAACGACCCGCAGATAGTAAAACGCACCTACAACAGCAAAAAGAACCGCAACGACAGCCAGCCATACTCTGCCTGAACCAACAACCGCCTGCAAAACCGATAACTTGGCATAAAACCCCGCTACCGGAGGGAGTCCTGCCAGAGAGAGTAAAAAAACCAGCATCGCAAACGCACTCCAGGGACTGCGCTGGTTTAACCCGCGGAAGTCATCCAGATGCTCCGCTTCGTGACCATTTTGAGAAAGCAGCAAAATAATACCAAAAACACCACTCACTGAAAGGACATAGATAATGACATAAAACAGCGCAGCACTATAGGCACTGGGCGACAAGGCCGATATCCCCTCAGTTGCAACACCGGATAAAACCCCCAAAAGCATAAATCCCATGTGAGCAATACCCGAATACGCAAGCATTCGCTTGATATTTTTTTGCATGAGCGCAGTGATATTGCCCAAACCCATGGAAAGAACCGCCATGACCAAAAGCATCTGCTGCCAGCTCTGGGCAATCGGGACAAGACCTTCGACGAGAATACGAAGACAAAGCGCAAAAGCTGCCAGCTTGGGGGCTCCGCCAATCAGAAGCGTAACCGCTGTTGGCGCACCTTCATAGACATCCGGCACCCACATGTGAAATGGTGCAACACCCAGCTTGAATGCAATGCCACACACAGTAAAAACCGTCCCAAACACCAGAATCGTCTGATTGGCACCACCTGCAGCGCAAATTCGTGCCATCTCCAGAACGTCAAACGCACCCGTTGCACCATAAAGCATGGAAATGCCATAAAGCAGGCAACCCGAACCCACAGCACCCAGAACAAAGTATTTGACCGCCGCCTCGGCAACCTTCGAATCATTGCGCCTCATGGCAGTCAGCGCATAAAGCGGCAAAGACATTAACTCTATTCCCAGATACAGCACCAGTACGTGCGCTCCAGAAATGACAATCATCTGCCCCAGCACCGAAAACAGAGCAAGAACATAGAACTCGCCACCTATGAATCCACCCGTCATGCCCGTTTCATCTGCATAACGCCGCGAATATACAAGAGCCAGAAACAGGGCAAGATAAGTCGCAAGCTTGAGTAAATTGGAAAACGGGTCTGAAACAAACATGCCCGAAAATGTATAGACTGTTTTATAGCCCAGGAGCAGATGAAGGCTGAAGACAGCACAAAGCAAAACCGCTAGAAGGGACAGGCTCCAGGTAACAGCCCGCCATCTTTGAGGCAAATGCATGTCAACAATTAAAATCCCGAGTGTTACAACCGTCAGAAAAATCTCGGGAATAACCGGGACCAGATTTATGCCATTCATAAATCGTCCCCTTGCTGCATGGCACACTTTTCAGAAAGGATTAAAAAAAACCCTTCAGTGCGCTTTACTTCTTCTGTCTGACAATGTCTCCGTAAAAGCATCTGAATCTGGCCTCATCCTTTCAGGCTGACAAGGTCATCAACGCCAATCGCGTTGAGACTGCGAAACAGGACAACCAGAATGGCAAGCCCTATTGCGGTTTCAGCAGCAACTACCGTCAGTATGAAAAATACAAAAATCTGACCCGCCGGGTCACCCATATAATGCGAAAACGCAACCAGATTGATGTTGACAGACAAAAACATCAACTCAATCGACATCAGCAAAATCAACAGATTTCGACGGTTCAGAAAAATCCCCGCAACGCCAGTCGCAAAAAGGAGCGCACCCAAAACAAGAAAATGTAAAAGACTCAGCGTCACCTGCTTTCTCCTTCTGTTTTTTCTTCTTTCTCACCCGAATCACTCCCTTCACTAAACGCAATCGCGCTGTTTTCAGACAGCACTTCAACTATGCGCAGACGATCTTCTTTCTTCACGCCTGATGCTTTCGCAGCAGAAGTGTATGTCGCATCCTCACGCTTTCTCAATGTCAGCGCAACAGCAGCAACAATTGCCACCATCAAAATAACAGCTGCAATTTCAAAGGGATATAAATATCCGGTATAAAGAATCCTTCCCAGTTCAGATGTCTTCCCAATGAAGCCCGTATCTTTTGGCAAAACAGGCTCCGACGCCCAAAACCCTCTGACCAGCACAAGAACCATCTGAAGTGCAATCAGAAATCCTGCCGTCAGGCCAACAGCATGGTATTTTTTAAACCCTTCTCTTACGACACCCAGTACATTGATGTCGATCATCATTACCACAAACAGAAACAGCACCATAACGGCTCCAACGTAAACCAGAACCAGTATCAGTGCCAAAAGTTCAGCTTTGAGCAATATCCAGATCGCAGCTGCTGAAAAAAAAGCCAGGACAAGATACAGGGCCGAATGCACCGGATTGCCCGCTGTCACCACGCGAACAGCAGCAAAAAGCAGAATGGCCGAGAATAGGTAAAAGAGGATTGATAGAGAATCCATTTTTAATCCGTCTTTAATTTGACCTGCCTGTAACAAATCTATACATAACGTGCGTCCCTGATTTTTTGTTCCACTATTTCTTTTGCGTATTCATCACCAACAGCGAGCAGTTCTTCCTTGACAAAATACAGGTCACTCTGACTTTGCCCGGCATACTCAAACAAATGCGTATGCACAATGGCGTCTACAGGACAGGACTGCTCGCACATTCCACAAAAAATGCACCTGTTCTGGTCGATATCATAACGCACGGCAAAGCGCACTCCATCATTTTGTGCACCGGATTCGACTGTAATGGCCAAAGCAGGACAGGCTGCCTCACACAGTTTGCAGGCAACACATCTTTCAGACCCGTCACTATGGCGCAAAAGCGCATGCATGCCGCGAAAACGCGGAGAAAGCGGCGTTTTCTCTTCAGGATACTCAACTGTGATCTTTCTTGAAAAGAGATATTTCCCAGTCACGGAAAGCCCCTTGATCAGATCCAGAAGAAGTGCACTGCCAAAAAACTTTTTAAGTGACTTCATAAAATCTCCGCCAGCACCTCTTCACCAGTACATATTCTCTTTGAAAGAAAGAATACATTGCGGTATAAAAACAGCCATACCCCTCTCCATCGTCACACAAAATGCTTCAGATGCATTTGCAGCCTGTGTCACCCGCCCTGCCAGAAAACCAGGGTGACTGAATTCCATTTTTCTTCTCATCAGCTCCAGATGTTAAGCGGCGACTTGATCCAGATCGCCACACCAACCAGATAGAGCAGCGTGACGGGAAGAAATATCTTCCAGCCCAGGCGCATCGTGTGATCGTAGCGAAAGCGCGGGAATGTCCCGCGTACCCAGATGAATATACACAGTATCTTGAATGTCTTGATCCCAAGCCATATCCCTCCTGGCACCCATGACACAATTTTCCAGTCAACCGGCGACAGCCACCCTCCCAGAAAAAGAATGGAGCAAAGCGTCGAAAATAAAATCATGTTCGCATATTCGGCTATAAAAAACATCGAAAACGCCATGCCGGAATACTCAACCATGTGCCCTGCTACAATTTCGGATTCTCCTTCTACTGCATCAAAGGGGTGGCGGGCCGTCTCCGCTATGGAGCAGATTATGAAAACAATAAAAAGCGGAAACAGCGGAAGCCAGTTCCACGACAAAAAAACCAGCCCGGCTGATGCAAAAAAACCCGTACTCTGCGATATTACTATATCAGACAGGTTTGCACTGCCTGATACCATCATGACCGTAACCAGGATAAAACCCAGCGGTATCCCGAACGAAATCATCTGCGCTGCTGCACGCATGGCACCTAAAAAAGCATATTTTGAATTGGACGCCCAGCCAGCAACAATGATGCCGTATACACCCAAAGAAATAATTGCCAGAACAAACAGAATGCCCGCATCGATGTCTGCAAGCACCATGTCCGGCCCAAACGGAATAACTGCCCAGGCAACAAGCGCGGCAACCAGTGACAGAACAGGCGCCATGTAAAAGAGCACTCTGTCAGCCTTGTGCGGGACAATAATTTCTTTTAAAAGCAGCTTTAACCCATCTGCTGCCGGCTGCAAAAGACCGAAAGGTCCGGTTCTGTTAGGCCCCTTTCTGACATGCATCCAGCCGATTGCCTTGCGCTCAAAAAGCGTCAGAAAGGAAACCAGCCCTAAAAGCGGCCCCAGCACCAAAGAAATCCTGAAAACCGTCCAGACAACAGTCCACCCGCCCCCAAAAACCATCTGGCCATGAGAATGAAGCAGAGAGAGTGCCTTTTCCGTCATGGGAGCCTCACCACTAGTGATCCAAACAAAGGCAGCTGCACACCGGAAAAACCGCTGCCCATAAAAAGCTCGGCGACATTGTCAGCCAAAGCATCATCGACAAAAATTTCACAGTATATTTTTTCCTGGCCAGATTCAACCATGACCGGCGAATTCACCTCGAGCTGCTGTTCCTTCAAAAAGGATGATGAAACAAACAGCTGGTTTGTCAGGGCAGGGTACATCTTCTGAAGTGATGGAGCACGCCTGACAAGCGAATCCGACTGAAGAGCATGGATGACGGGCAGGCGCTCCAGCCTTTCAGAAGCACGCGGTACAAACACCGGCGGCAACCCGGAAAAGTTGTTGAGCTTTAACGCAGCATCACCACCCAGTTCTTCCATAAAAGCATCCAGCACTTCCTTTGTACTCTCATATTCAAAGCCTTCCATTTCGAGCAAATTGCCCAGAACACGCAACACCTTCCAGGCGGGACGCGCCTGCCCTGGCGGGTTTACCGCTCCCTGAAAGCTCTGGACGCGCCCTTCGCAATTGACAAACGTACCCGAAGTTTCCGTAAATGCGGCTATGGGCAGGAGTACATCGGCATAATCCGTTCCATGAATGAATGGTGAGAGGACAACGACCATTTTTGCATTAAACAGCGCCCTGGATACACTTTGCGGGCTGGAAACTGCATCAGTCAGAGGTTCTGTATGTAAAACAAGACAGGCCCGGTGAGAATCACTGAATATTTTTTCTTCTGAAACTGAAAAGAGGCCCAAACGGGTCAGGCTGACCAGAGCGCCCCCTACCGTATTTGCCCCGCAGGTTAAATAGCCAAAACCCGCACCGGTGTTGACAGAAAGCCACTCAGCCATCGTATGTAACCGGACGCTGTCCGGATGCAGCTCAGCCATGCTCCCTAAAAAAATTGCGCATCGCCCCTGGCCGCAAAGTATTTCGGCAATATCTCTGGCTTGCCGGGAGACTTTTCCAACTGTACCAAAATCTTCAGGCAGTACTTTACCCAGAATTTCTGCTGCACAAACAAGTACCTGGGCCAGGAGCTCACAGAACTGTGAAGGCGCTCCCAGAAGCGTGTGCCTGACCGGCATTAGCCAGTCTTCATCTTTTGCATGAATTCGACTGATAGTCCCCCCCCGATTTGCCAGACGCCTGAACCGCACCGCTAAAAGCGGATGATCATTTCTTAAGGAAGAACCAATGATAAAGGCACTGTCGAGTTCATCAATCCGGTCGACCGGCATGCCCAGCCAGGGAACAACTTTCAGACCGGGCATGAAGTTCGACCTGGCCAGTCTGAAATCAACACTGGAAGAACCCAGGCCGTTAACCAGCTTTTTAAGAAGAAACATTTCTTCTGTCGTAGTCCAGGGCGAACTGACGCCAGCAATGGCCTGTGCACCATCCGTTTTACGGATATCTTTCAGACCATGCGCAACATATTCGAGTGCAGTTGCCCAGTCCGTCTCAAACCATTTGCCGTCCTGCCTGATCATGGGACTGGTCAGTCTGCTTTCACTATCCAGGCCTTCACAGGAAAAGCGGTCCCGATCCGATATCCAGCATTCATTGAGTGCTTCATTTTCTGCAGGCAGTACACGCATGACCTTGCTGTTCATTGTCTGAACAACAAGATTTGAACCCAGACTGTCGTGCGGACTGATGCTTTTATGACTTGCAAGCTCCCAGCTTCTTGCCTTAAACCTGAATGGCCTGGACGTTATTGCCCCAACAGGACACAGATCGATCATGTTGCCGGACAGTTCACTGCGAAGCCCCCTATCGCTCACAGGCGCAATTTCAGAGTGCTCTGCCCGGTTGAACATCCCCAGCTCATGAATGCCCGCGATTTCGGTGCTAAAGCGTATACAGCGCGTACAGTGTATGCAGCGGCCCATCTCCTGCATGAGAATCAGTGGACCTGCTTCTTTAGGGGAAACAGAACGCTTTTCCTCTTCGTAACGTGATGCAGCACTGCCGTAGTCAACAGAAAGATCCTGCAAAGTGCACTCTCCTGCCTTGTCACAGACAGGGCAGTCAAGCGGATGATTGATGAGCAGAAATTCCAGAACTGCCTGTTGTGCCCTGACAGCATGATGGCTGCCGGTATGAACAGCCATGTCGGCTCTGACCGGGGTTGTGCAGGCTGGTACCGGCTGCGCAACCCCTTCAATCTCGATCATGCACAGCCTGCAGCTTGCCGAGATCGACAGCTTTTTGTGATAACAGAAATGCGCAAAGGCCATGCCTGAATCCAGCATGGCCTGAAGCACATTGCCGCTTCCAGAAACAGTGTGCTTTTTTGAGTCAATTGTGATTTCGACCTTGCCCATCGTTTTTTGCCTGTATCCTGTCATGATCTGTTATTTTGAGCGTGAACCAGGCAACCCCGGTTTTTTATGTGATCCTCGAATTCATCCCTGAAGTGCGTCAGAAATGACAGCACCGGCAGGGCAGCCGCATTGCCCAGGGCACAGATGGTACTGTTTTCTATATTGCCTGCAATACTGTCCAGTAATTCAATGTCGCCCAACCGGCCCGAACCCTCTTCAATTCTGCGAACGATCCTGTACATCCAGCCAACGCCTTCACGACAGGGCGTACACTGGCCACATGATTCGTCACTGAAAAAGTGCAACAGCTTTAGCAGTGCCCAAACCATGCATCTCGTCTCGTTTAAAACAATGACTCCGCCAGTGCCCAGGGCTGAACCCGCTTCTGCAATGCCCTCGTAATCCATGTCAGCACCCATCATGATGGCACCCGGTACAACAGGAGTGGACGCTCCTCCCGGGATGACGGCTTTCAGTTTTTTCCCGCCTCTCATGCCACCGGCAAGTGCCAAAAGTCTGGAAAACGGCACTCCCAGAGGGAGTTCGTAATTGCCTGGCAGATTCACATCGCCTGACACAGAAAATATTTTCAGGCCTCCACTTTCTGACTTGCCGAGTTCCCTGAAAGCTTTGCCTCCCATTTGCATGATAAAGGGAATATAGGCAAGTGTTTCAACATTGTTGACCGTTGTTGGCTGCCCGTACAGGCCGTATACCGCCGGATAGGGAGGCCTCAGGCGCGGCTGGCCCCGCTTGCCTTCCATTGACTCGATCAGAGCTGTTTCCTCCCCGCAAATGTAAGCTCCATAGCCGTGCACCGCAGCCAGTTCAAACGAAAAACCGCTGCCAAAAAGATTTTTTCCCAGCACCCCTGCTTCATATGCCTGGCCTACAGCTTCTTCAAAACGCATATACTGTTCCCGGATTTCGCCATGAATATAGATATATCCGGCACTGATCCCCATGGCATATGCTGCTATTAACATGCCCTCAATCACTGCGTGAGGGTTATGGCGCAAAATGTCCTTGTCTTTGAAAGTGCCCGGCTCGCCTTCGTCTGCATTACAGATCAGATACTTTTGAACATCTTCATCTTTTGGCATGAAGCGCCACTTTGTAGCGGTCGGGAAAGCAGCACCGCCCCGCCCGCGAAGTGATGATGCTTCAACTTCCGATATGATGGCTTCTTTTGCTGTTTTTTCTCGCAAAATACGGCGAATCGCTTCATAGCCACCTCGCGACATATAGCCATGAATCCCCCAGTTCTGCCCGTCAAGTCCGGCAAAAAGAAGCGGTTCGATATGTCGGTCATGCAGACAGGTCATTTTTTTTATTCCTTTTGCAGCACATCTTCAAAAAGACCCGCCTTCAGGCGATCCAGAAAATCGTCTGTTTTTGCGTTTGTCATCCTCACCTGCATATGCCTGTTATTGACCAGAATGACAGGACCCTCCCCGCAGGAGCCCATGCACTCTCCTGAAACAAGCGTAATCAGTCCGTCTTCAGTTGTCTGACCCAGAACAATACCCAGTTTATTCTGTAAATAAACCGCATTCACCGTACCTTCATGAAGCTCACACGGCAAACCCGTACAGACGCCCAGTTTGTATCTGCCCACCGGCTTTGTATCAAACATGCTGTAGAAACTCGCAATTTCCTGAATTGCGATTAATGGCATGTCAAGACAATCTGCAACTTCGGCCAGGACTTCAGGCGTCAGCCAGCCCAGCTCTTCCTGGGCAATGGCAAGAGAAGCAATCGCTGCAGAGCGCTGCCTTCCTTCCGGATACTTTGCAATTTCGCGCACAATTCTCGCACAGGCGTTCTCACCCAGTTTTTTTTCTGTGCCATGCGCTGTTAAATGTTGCGTCATCTGTTGGCTTTCTTTTCCTTAACGATCAATTTCCCCGAAGACGATATCGATATTTCCGATAACGGCAACAGCATCTGAAATCAGGTGCCCCCTGACCAGTTTTTCCAGGCTCTGCAGATGTGAAAAACCCGGCGAGCGGATTTTCAGACGATAGGGCTTGTTGGAGCCATCTGATATCGCATAAATGCCAAACTCTCCCTTGGGTGCTTCAACCGCAGCATACACTTCACCGGCAGGAACTGAAAAACCTTCCGAAAACAGCCTGAAATGATGAATCATTTCTTCCATTCCCGCTTTTAATTCTTCTTTTGCAGGAGGCGCAATCTTGCGATTGTCCGTCATGACAGGACCCGGATTGTTGCGCAGCCAGTCAATACACTGCCTGATAATGCGGTTTGACTGGCGCATTTCTTCTACACGAACGAGATAGCGGTCATAGCAGTCGCCTTCCGTTCCTACCGGAACAGAAAAATCCAGCCTGTCATAAACGGCATAGGGCTGTTTTTTGCGCAAGTCCCATTCAACACCGGATCCACGCAGCATGGGGCCGGTAAAGCCCGCAGCAACTGCGTCTTTTGCAGAGATAACGCCAACACCGACCAGGCGCTGCTTCCAGATGCGGTTGTCTGTGAGCAGTGCCTCATATTCGTCTACATAGCCAGGAAACCGGTCAGTAAAATCCTGGATAAAGTCCAGCAGGGAGCCGGCCCGGTTCAGATTCTGATCGTCAACACGCTTTTGGCTTTTTGTTTTTGTTTTGGCATACTTTGGCATTGAATCAGGCAGATCCCGATAAACGCCGCCAGGGCGGTAGTATGCTGCGTGCATGCGCGCTCCGCTGACCGCTTCATAACAGTCAAAAAGTGTTTCTCTCTCGCGATAGGTATATAAAAAAACTGCCATCGCTCCGACGTCCAGAGCCTGGGCTCCGAGAAAGAGAAGATGATTCAAAATCCGCGTTATTTCATCAAACATGACGCGGATGTACTGCGCACGGACGGGCACTTCAATTTTTAAAAGCTTTTCGACTGCCAGGACATAGGCGTGTTCGTTCACCATCATTGAGATGTAGTCCAGGCGGTCCATAAAAGGAAGTGCCTGAAGCCAGGTTTTCTGCTCGATCAGTTTTTCTTTCCCCCGGTGAAGCAGACCAATATGCGGATCTGCCCGCTGAATGATCTCACCGTCCAGCTCAAGAATCAGGCGCAAAACACCGTGTGCCGAGGGGTGCTGCGGCCCGAAATTGATCATGTAATCTTTTGTCTCAGTCATCAGGGTCTCGCAGGGAATCGCCATGTCCGGCGTGAGGACGCTGGCTGTTTCGCAGTACACGTGGCGTTATTTCGCGCGGGACAATACTGACAGGCCGATAACGCACTTTGCTCTCGTTTTCGTCATAATACACTTCAGCATGACCTTGTACCGGAAAGTCCTTTCTGAGAGGATGCCCGACAAAATCATAGTCCGTAAGAATGCGCCGCAAGTCCCGGTGTCCTTCAAAACAAATGCCAAAAAGATCAAATGCCTCACGTTCATGCCAGTCTGCTGCCGGCCAGATATCACTGATTGTTGGAAGGGACAGTTCAGGCCCGTTTGGCAAAAATACGCGCACACGAAGTCTGTGGTTGTGTGTGAGTGAGAGCAGATGCACAACCACAGCAAAGCGCGATTCAGGATGATGTGCGCCGGGATAGTGCAGATAGTCCACACCGGCCAGATCAATGAGCTTTTCAAATGACAGGCCGGGCAAATCTCTCAAAAGCTGCATGGTGTCGCGATATCCGGCTTTGGGAACGACCAGGGTTACCTCATCAAGCAGCAGCGTGCACGAGTCGATTTTACCCCTCAGGCTATCGAACAGCGCTTCCTGCAGGCGGCCTGGTCCTGAAGTCATTTTTCGTCCTGTTGCGTGAAATTGCGTGTGCGTGTGATTTTGTTTTTCAGCTGGATAAATGCATAAAGAAGCGCCTCGGCTGTTGGAGGGCAGCCTGGGACGTACACATCGACCGGAACAATCTGGTCGACTCCGCGCACGACAGAATATGAATCGTAATACAGGCCGCCTCCGTTTGCACATGAACCCATGGAAATCACCCAGCGCGGCTCGGCCATCTGGTCATAGACTCTCCTGAGTGCTGGTGCCATTTTATTGCACACGGTCCCTGCAACAATCATCAGATCTGACTGCCTTGGTGTTGGCCGGTAAAATGAGCCGTAACGGTCCAGGTCGTACCGCGAGGCACTTGCATGCATCATTTCGATTGCGCAGCATGAGAGCCCGAATGTGACCGGCCAGATCGAGCTTGAGCGACTCCAGTTGATTACAGCATCAAGCGTCGTCGTTATAAATCCTTCGCTGAATAAACTTTTGATTTCCATCTTCATCATTCCCAGTCAAGTGCGCCTTTTTTCCAGATATACCAGAATCCGATCCCCAGTTCCAGAATGAAAATCATCATTGCAATAAAACCAGCCCAGCCGATATCGCGTATGGATGCTGCCCAGGGAAACAAAAAGGCGATTTCGAGGTCGAACAGGATAAAAAGAATGGCGATCAGGTAATAGCGCACATCAAACCTGATGCGTGCATCCGAGAAGGCGGGAAAACCACATTCGTACGGGGCGTTTTTTTCAGCATCGGGCCTGTGTGGCCCTGCCAGACGCCCCATCAGCAAAGACCCTGCTCCAAAAGCCGTTGCTACCCCGATGAACAGAAGAACCGGCAAATAGGTTTCAGTAATCACGTACGGTTCCTCTTCTAAAAATCGGTGAACATGAATTGCACTAACCTAAGCTGCCCCGGGTTTCCTGCCGGGTTTTAACCTGGAAGCCGGCGGCTTTGCCTCCTGCAGTTCCTGACCCTGGTTCTGCTCTGGCCTGGCACCAGGGCTGTCCAGAATGCCCGACAGAAGATCGTCAGCCTCCTGCAGGAGCTGCTCCGGATTTTCCCAGTACGGCAAAAGTACCCTGAGCGCCCTGTAGTTCATATCGACTTCGCGTGTGATCTCAGCCCGTTTATCCACAAACTCCTGATGTATGATGCCCGCAACAGAAGAAAGCCTGTTCTGACGCACCATTTCAGCTGCATCATTTAACTGGCCGAGTCCCCCCTGTATAGCCGACAAAAACTGTGCTGCACGATGCGGAATATTGCTGCCGGTTTTGTCTATGCCGTACAGCCCCCCGAAATAATCGGCCGCATAGCGCATTTTTTTGAAAGTAAGCCTCCACTCGTGAACTTCTTCGTCTGACTTCCAGTTGAGTCTTTTTCCTTCCCGCCGTACACGGCGCCAGTAGCGCGACAGCTGCGCAGCCGAGAAGTCTGCAAGCGAAGCAGCATGCTGAAGGTTTGCTGTCTTTAGCCATTCTCCCGCTTCAAGCCACTCGCCAAGCACTAAAAGAGCATGACAAAAACGCGTTGACCGCAGGTGGTAACCCGCCATCTCATGGGCATGCTTTTGCCTTTCTTCATATTCGGAAAACAGTGCGGCAAATTCCGGATTTCCTTCAAAGCGCTCTGCTGCCGGACGTAAAACCTCTTCAATATAAACATCAGTCGAACGGGCACGCCCCAGTTCGCGTGCCATCCAGCCCAGTTCTGCCCTGAGCGGATTGTGCAACGGGTCTTCAACAACATCTCTGAAAAGATCAAATGCAACACGCAGACGCCTTATGGCAACACGAACCTGATGAACAACACCAGGCCGGGCTTCGCCATAAAAGACGGCAACATTGGCAAGAAGATGCTTCAGACACATCCTCGCAATTGCCTGAAAAGCTTCGGCTGGCGTCTGCTCCCGGTAAACCGGCATGGGTCCGGAGCGTGTTAGTGCTTCAGGTGTTTTCTTTAAAAGATTAAAGCCGTGCTCCGCATAGGTAAGCATCTCGAGCTGGACTGGCATGCGTTCGCAAATCTTTTTTGCAACACCAAAACGCCTTGAAATATCTGCTCCTGAGAGCATTAAAACACAAATCTCTCTCGTATTTCCACCGGCTTCAATATATCCGGTATCGAGCGTCATCTGAATCCCCGCACCTTCTGCTGTTATTGTCCAGCTGTATCTTTTTACCCTGACAGTAAACAGCAGATACAGCTTCTGATCATCGGGCACTGCTGGCAAAAAAGCTTCATATGGCCTGTTTTCAAAGGCACTCCAGCCGGGTTCGTCCGTCCTGACAAAAACAGTGTACTCGTCAGGCATCGCTCCGGGTGCGAAATCAGCTGCAGTTTTCCGGACAATCTGCCGTCTTCTGCGCCTTGTTGCCTTTTCAATACTTAGTGAATATCCCTGACTTTTCAGGCTCTGGTCTGAAAAGTCATAATAAGAGGCTGTAAAATCGCGAATGTCTGGCAAGGCAGATTCTTTAACCATCTCCAGATCAAAAAGCTTTGCAGCATCACCAGGGGAGAGGCAAAATCTCAATATTGAGACATCTTTGCGACGGGAACGTGCCAAAGGGGATTTGGTTCTGCTCATAAAAAATCAGTTCTGCGACAAAAACTTTTCCAGTCGTACACGAAAAACCACTTCAGAAACATCTAGCCACTTTTTTGTGCTGCCAGGACTTCATCGACCCACTGTGGTACGAGAACGCCGGCCTTGCCATAACGCCCTTCATTAAAAAACCAGGCCCCCAGCGAGCGCTCCAGATTTATCTCCAGTCTCTCAGCACCCAGTTTTTCGGCTTTCATTACGAAGCCGGCCGCTGGCTGGACATGGCCTGATGTCCCGATGGATACAAACAGGCGACAATTTGCCAGTGCCTGGTCTATTTCATCAAGGTAAAAGGGCATTTCCTCAAATAAAACGACGTGAGGGCGCATTTGGGATCGCGTCTTGCACCGTGGACAGACATCATTGAGAGTATAATCTTTTTCCCAGGGCATAACCGCCTCGCAGGCTGAACAGCGCGCCAGACTCATCTCGCCGTGCATGTGAAGCAGGTTTTCTGACCCTGCTCTGGTGTGCAGGTTGTCAATATTCTGAGTGATCAGCACTACCGGCTCAGTGGACTCCCGCTCCAGTCTGGCAAGTGCCAGATGCGCAGGGTTGGGAACGATTTCGGGATCAGAAAGGAGTCTTCGAAATTCATTGAAAAAATCGAGTGCCCTTTCCGGATTCCGGTTAAAACCGCTTAGCGTTGCAACTTCTTCCAGTGGAACAGTTCTCCAGATACCTCCCATATCACGAAAAGTCGGAATGCCGCTTTCCTGGCTGATACCTGCACCCGTTAATATCACAATCATCAAAATCTCCCACAAAAACCACTTTTATCCAGCTTTTTTTGCCATAGTGACAAAAAACAGGGCCTGGTTTTCAGTAATGCCTGCTCTCACTTTTCCGGGCTGTTTATTCGCTGCCGCTCAACTGCTCTACGTTTGAGGACGGCGGATAAAATTTTACAGTTCGTCTGAAAACATTCCTCGAATTTCACGCTGAAAATAAAGCACCACTTAATTCAGGTCTGCGTCAGGCTGCAGCGAGAAGAGCCGCTTTGCCAGTGAACAGTGGGGAAAGTGAGAAAGGGTGCAGAATTGTGAAAAAAATTTGGGACCGGTGTCGAGCATAAGACATTAAACCCGTAAAATTATAAGCTTCGATCTCACTTTCCGGAATTTTCCGGCCTGTGCAAAAAAATGCCGGATTCTCTTTTCCAGGCAGCAAGTCTGCATCCGGATTATACAGCAAAACTGCGCCATTGGCCTCCTGTTCACGAGGCAAACAACCCTGCCCTGCAGCAGCGCGACATTGAAAATGTCACAAAAAAGCTGGTCGGCCAGAGAGTACCGGCATTGCGGACGGGCAAATACGGCCCGGCTTTTATTTTAATTTCCTGAAAAAAATACCGGCCCCGAAGGGCCGGCATTTTTTACAGCGGGTATTGCTATATTAATTCTTGGGAGCTTCAGCTGGCTTACCTTCAGCTGGCTTCTCGCCCTCTGCAGGCTTCTCGCCTTCAGCTGGCTTCTCGCCCTCTGCAGGCTTCTCACCTTCAGCAGGCTTTGGTGCGGTAGCAGGAGCTGGGGTGGCGGGTGCCGCCTTGGCTTCAGCCTCTGCAGCCAGGCGGGCCGCACGGGCAGCAGCCAAGTCAGAGTCAATCTGGTCGGCCTGCTTCTTGAGCTCCATGGCTTCGTCACGTTTGCCAGCCTTGATCAGCTTTTGTGCTTCAATACGCATTTTGTCTTGTGCCGGCGGTTCGCCAAACGTACAAGCACCTAATGCGGCTGCCAGAATAGCTGCGATTAAAAGCGTTCTTTTCATTTTTTCATCCTTAAAAAAATATAACAAATAAATATTACCGGTAATAAGTACTTTTTTTAGAATCGTTCTGAATTACTCCAGCATCCGGAATACAGAGGAAATTTCAAAAAGACTCTAATAGCCGAGATTATAGCGATTTTTTGCTCCTTGCAATAGATAAACAGGGACTTTAGCGCATTTTTTTAATGATCAATTGCTTTAAAACGGGCATTTGTTGTTATTTTGTGTCTATTTTACCGATAAAGTGTGTCTGCTTAAGGTTGAGAGCGCACCGGAAATACGTGTTTTTTTATTTTAATTTTAACGGCAAAAATAAAAAAAACAGGTAAAACGCAATAAAAACCCGTTTCAGGACCATGCGAAAAACAGCCAGAATATGACACTGTTTTTGACAAAAAGCAAATTTTCTCTATGCGTTGCATACAATGCAATATTTTATTGTACCAGACGAACAGTTATAATACGGAACTGTGGCGAATTTGAATATTGCCGTTTTGGAGAAAATTTTAATGAAAATTACAAAAAACACGATTGTCACAGTGCATTACAAACTGTCTGACGCACAAAACAATGTGCTGGAAGAAGGGCAGGAACCGATGGTTTATCTGCATGGAGGATATGAAGACACCCTTCCTTCAATTGAAGAAGCACTGGACGGAAAGCAAGTCGGCTACGCAACGACAGTTCAGGTTGAGCCGGAAGAGGCTTTTGGAGATTATGATCCACTGCTTATCAGAGTTGAAGAGCGTGACAAATTTCCCCCGACACTGGAAGTCGGCATGCAGTTTGAAGGTTTTACGGAAAACAACGAAGAAGATACTGTCATATTTGTCGTTACGGATATCGCTGATGACAAAGTGGTTCTGGATGGAAACCACCCTCTGGCAGGCATGGCACTGCGTTTTTCTTTGCGTGTTGATGAAGTGCGCGCTGCCACACCTGAGGAAATTGAACGTCAGCATGCTTATTTTCCGGGTATGTATGATGATGATGATGAGGACGATGAGGACGATGACGAAAATCCGGATAGCGATCAGTACAGGAGTATCATTATTCATTGATGTTGCTGCAATACACAGGCTTAAAGCTTGAGGAAGGTGTGTTTTGTGACATGCCTGGTTACACTAGTCTAACAATATGTCAGGTCAGATTCAGGAGTCATATGCGTCAAAAACTTTTTGTTGGTAACTGGAAAATGAATGGCAGCCTCGTTGCGAACGGAGTGCTGTTGCGTGGCATCAAGGAAGGTGCTGCAGACGTTACAGGAGAGCTGGCCGTTTGTGTGCCTGCGCCCTATCTTTACCAGTGTAGCGAAATTCTGATCCAGTCCGGGATTGCACTCGGTGCGCAGGATGTTTCTTCCCATGCAATTGGAGCATACACCGGCCAGGTCTCAGCCAGAATGCTGCAGGATTTCGGCTGCAAATACGTCATTGTTGGCCATTCGGAAAGACGTGAGTATCACGGCGAGACTGATGAGGAAATCGCCAACAAGGCCCAGCGTGCTTTGGCCGCAAGGCTCACGCCCATCGTTTGTGTCGGCGAGACACTGGCGCAAAAAGAAGCTGGCAGGACGCGTGAGGTGATCAGTATGCAGATGAGAGCATTTTTAAATGTTCTGGAGCCGGAAGAGACATTAGGCCTTGTTATTGCATATGAACCAATATGGGCTATTGGAACGGGCAAAACTGCAACACCTGAAATGGCTCAGGAGGTTCACGCCCTGTTGCGGGAACTCCTGGTAGAAAAGAGTCCGACCGCAGGTGGTCAGGTAAAGATTTTATATGGCGGCAGCATGCGACCTGAAAATGCGCGTGAATTGTTGCAAATGCCCGACATTGATGGCGGCCTGATAGGTGGAGCAGCATTAAAGGCGACAGATTTTTTGGCAATTGCAAAAGCTGTAATATAATGAACCACCCTGGATTTTCCAGGCTGGAATGAAAAGGAAAAAAATTATTATGTATTTAACGGCTATTATCGCTTTGCAGGTTCTGTCGGCCATCGCCATTATAGGACTGGTTCTGATGCAGCATGGCAAGGGTGCCGACATGGGAGCGGCTTTTGGTGCCGGTGCATCCGGCAGTCTTTTTGGTGCAACAGGCTCGTCCAATTTCCTGTCACGCTCGACTGCAGTGGCTGCGGTTTTATTCTTTGGTGCCACGATGGTTTTGGCCTATGTTGGAACTCGTTCTGCTCCAAGAGAGGCCATTACAGACCGTCTGGAGACAATGACTGTTGTGCCAGGAGCCGCCCAGACAGATAGAACAGAAAGTGTTGCTGCAGGTCTGATGGCTGTACCCGGAGTACCGGCAGCACCGGCAGAGACGCCGCCGGCCCAGACGCCAGCGAAGCAATAACCGAATCGCCTGTCTGATTAAATTGCCTGCTCCTGTCGGGGCGACATTTGCAGGCAATTTAATCAGAAGATGTTCCGGAGCATTTTTTGTGGTACTATCTCACTGGGGAAGTATGCGCCAGGAAGTTAATTACACATATGCCGACGTGGTGGAATAGGTAGACACGCTATCTTGAGGGGGTAGTAACGAAAGTTGTGCGAGTTCAAATCTCGCCGTCGGCACCATCAAACCTTTTTGCATTTCCAGTCATCTTCCATTTTATCCCGCTTTTCTTCGACAAAACGGTGCTTTAGTCGTTACCATGCCTCACCGTTTTCTACCTTTTTCTACCATATA
>Ga0099364_10006080_pt1 | contig 17674 bp, 11 predicted proteins | sample TergutTh196P3_FD_73070 | JGI IMG/M metagenome (GOLD analysis project Ga0099364, IMG submission 73070) | Microcerotermes parvus P3 segment gut microbial communities from Pointe-Noire, Republic of the Congo - Th196 P3 | ecosystem: Host-associated > Arthropoda: Insects > Digestive system > Gut ...
CTCGGTTCTCTCCTTTGGTGACTCTTGGATGTGTCAGAACTCCAGTTTATCACCTTTTGGGTTGAACCTTGCTTTTTTTGTTACCTATCTATTGTAGCTGAACAATTTTTGAATGTGTGGTTTTGTTTTGCATTGTTTTAATGCTTTCTGCCGACAATAAGCATTTTAGATTGCAAGGTGGTATCACCTAATAAAATTAGTCCAATGCCGTGTTTCCCCTAATTTCGGAATCTCTATACCCGCCTCTTGCCCCGCTTTTATGGATTTCATTATCCAAGCCAAATTATGCGCTAAAACACGCATTGTCTGCATTCCCTCTAGGTCTTGCCGTACCTCGTCTGGCGTGTTCCCATGCACCATAGGCCAATATTGTGAGCCAACCATTACCATTTGGGAGATTGTAAAGTATTTGTTTAGTTGTTCCAATGCCGCCGTAGAACCCGCACGCCGACAGCTAACAATAGCCGCGCCTGGTTTGTGCGTAAATACGCCTCTGCTGCTGAAAAACAAACGATTCATAAATGATGTTATTTGCCCCGAAGCCGCCGCATAATATACAGGCGAGCCAAACACAAAGCCATCGGCTTCTTTTGCTTTTTCCAGAGCCGCACTCACAACATCGTTTTCAAACACGCATTCGCCCGCATTTGAACAATATCGGCAGTCGATACAGCCTTGTATGGCTTCCTTGCCGAGTTGGAAAATTTCTGCTTGAATGTCCTGTTTATTTAGGGTGTCGGCTATTTCACTTAATGCCGTAAAGGTACAACCATTTTCTTTCGGGCTTCCGTTGAATAATAAGACTTTCATTTTTGCTTGCCTCCTAGGATTTATTGTTTTTTATTTCATAATTGCGGTATATTCTCATGGGTTCGCTTTCTTAATTGAAAGGGGGTAGCCATATCTTAAATGCGGTTTATCGTCCTCGACAACAGCTTCAACTTTTTGACCTACTTTTAGTGCATCGCCTATATCATATAAATATGCTCCTGTAATGCTTTTTATATGGATAGAACCAACTTCCCTATAATCAATTATTTCTGCGTATGCAAACGAATTGTTCCAACCAGTGATTTGGCAGTTTACTTTCATGCCGATGCTAATTGGAAGAATGTTGCTTGCAATAGAGGCGGTTGCAAGTGGAGTTCCAAGTTTTTCAATGAGTTTTGTGGTAAATTCCTTTTGGCGAATTATGTCATTACCATTTTTTGAGCTAATCGCAGAATTTTCAACAATGTCTTGTATTATGTTAATCGCTTTTTTTATGCCATCTGCAACCCAACGAGTATCGGTAATTTTTTGGAAAAGTGTATCGCATAATCTTTTCATCTCCCTGCTATTCCGATTGGGTATATTTTTGCCAGTTGCAAGACAACGTAGCATAAATGCAATATGGAATTTATATTGCTTATAACCTTGGTGTAATCCATTCTGTTTTAAGTATTTATCCACGGTATACACATAAAACGAAGCCATACAATATTGTTCAAGAATATCACCGTCAATATACATCTTCTCTTTCTTTGATTTAAATAATTCCCCATAATACCTATGCGTGCTGTGTGGTTCGTCTAGGAACACAGCAACATACGCAGCTGTTTGATTCGGATATGATACTATTTTCGTTCTGCTAATTTCATCACCACTGGCATCATATTGTTTTGACCTGCGTTCATAATATAGTCTATTTTCGATGGGATACGACGCATACGCAATTTCTAATTCTTTATGGAAATCTCGTAGCGTTTCAAATGCTTCATCCAAAATAGGCGTTTGTTTATTTGTTGTAGCTACAATGCGGTCGGATATATCTTTATTTTCGGTAGAAATAATTTTAACAACAAGATAGGCTCCGCTTTTGAGCTTATTACGGTTTTCATAGAGCACAAAACTTGTTTGACAACCATTGACTATTTGGAAGTCAGTGAGGGTAACCTGTTGACCTGTTAGTCGAACTTCTTTCGCAACAATTGTAACTCCGTTGTTAAGTATAGAAAATTCCTGTTGCCTTTCCTCATTCCTTAATGTATTTTGCATCTCGCGATTCACAGCATTAACGCCTTGAAAATATCTAACATTGTATTCAAATAGATTAGAACGAATAGCCCCCTGTTCATTGGTAATTAGCTTGATATAATCAGCACAGCTAACAATGCCAACGTATGATTCTTTTACGTTGGTAATATGGGGTAGTGCAGCAACACTTGACAATTCGATAGACTTTTTGATGCTGTTTTTTATCTCACGACAAAGTTTTACTATCTGGGTAGCGTCATATATACTTATTGTCACGTTATCAAAATATTCTGTTCTTTCTAGCGCATTCTTTTGTTGCGCAACAAAGTTATTGACAACATCAGTGCTCGTATAATCACCTGCATATGCGTACACAAGGTGACAATCGGGGTTTTTAGATAATTGGGTTGGATTATTCAGAATGTATTGGCACATTGACCTAAGCTCGCGTGCTTTTTCGGTATTATTTATTGTACCATTACCAATAAAATTGTTTACCGCTGAAAAGAAATGATTAAGTTCGGCTACATCAATGTTATCCGAAGTTTTTGCTTGAATAAACAAGAATGAAGCCGATACTTCTCTACCTCCCTCGAAACAGCTCATAAGTTCTGGCAACGAAGAAATTATCGTATCGTTTACTATAACTGCAACCCCATCTAATCCAACCTCCCCGTCACCGAGAGTAAGACTAGATGGGTCAAAGTGACGAGAAGTAAAATTCCGTGAAACTAAATAGTTTATTAAATGTTCATCCGTATAACACGCTCGCCTTTAGGCTAGTGTGTAGGAGTTGCTTCTGTATCTCTAATATGGAACATTTTACCCCATATATATTTATATCATATCATATGTATCCAAAATGCAAGACCTGCGTTTTTAAGTGAGCTTTCAGTAAAAAAAGCAAAACAATATAAATTCAGTAACAAGCATACTATAATGCTTTTGAGCAATGCACTTGCTAATATTTATGATTTACTTGATTTTTGCAGCTTCGCTACTCCATGGGCAATTCCTTTGCCTAATCCTTGACCTTTCCGATATATAATATCCTGTGCATAACTTTTTGGTTTCAAGCGAAAGGAGCTTTATGGAGCAGAAAATTAAAGAAACAGATATACGTCTACTAAGCATTAAAGAGGCGTGTGGCAGGCTTGGTATTGCCCATTGGAAATTTTACAATTTAGTCCACCAACACGCCATAAAAACTGTCAGAATCGGCAAGCGAAGGCTTATCAGCACTCGCGCCATTGAAGAGTTTATTAACAAACAGGAGCGTTATGGGGCGTAGGTCTAACGGCGAGGGTACGCTATTTAAGCGTAAAGACGGACGTTGGTCTGCCCAGGCCTACGTTACGCTGCCAAATGGTACGACCAAGCGCATTTGCATTACCAGCCGTGACCATAATACTGTTAAGGACGCACAGCTAATACTCGGCCACGCCAACATCTCTACCACTCTAAGTGTCTACCAACACGGAACAGCGGAAACCCAACGCGCCGCTATTTCTGCCATTGAAGAACGATTGTTTAGAACGTAAATTTAGAGGCGGGCAGTCAATAATGAGTGCAGTATAGAATCAGACCTAATTCAACAGAAGCCGCTGTTTTCGGACAGTGGCTTTTGCTGTCAGACGGAACAACTGCTGTCAAAATGGCTGTCAAAGTTGTAAATAGGCTCGTGAAAACACTATGTAAAATGAGCCTTTTCGGCTCATTTTACAGTAGTAATAATTTTGGTAGCGGGGAATGGATTTGAACCACTGACCTCTTGGTTATGAGCTTTGACAAATACGCCGTTTTATGGCATTTTACTGCTGTAAGATGTTTTCTGACGGAATGTGTTAGACACTAAAATAATGTGTAATTGCTGTCAAAATGGCTGTCAATTTTTAGGTTTTTTTCATTTATCCATGCAAGAAAAAACCCACCATATCGGTGGGTTTTTGGTCGTTGTTAGATGTTGTTAATGTGTGCGGGGAAAGAAGTCTTGCTAACAAACAATAGAAGTAAGCTATTCCCCAACCGCAAGGCGCAAGCCCCCATATGAACTTGCATGGTCATCCGACCTGCCCAGCTTGAGCCGACCAGCATCGCTCACATACATGTCCGGCACGAAGCGGCCATCGGTAGTTTCGATGAATCCGTCGTCAGAAAATTGCGGGAACATTGTGAACGTATAGTCGCCGTCATTGTAGTCAAGCAGACCTAACGTGTCACCTCCGCTTTCGGAAGCAAGAATTATCTGTGCCGAAATGTAAGCCGCAGGCGACAAATAATCTGCCCCTTTGTTCTTGTCGAAGAATTCTTTTGCTTTGGCGATTTGCTCATCGATTTTCGTGTCCGTGAAGAACAGCCCACCTTTGCCTTCGCCTCGCAGCAATACAAACAGTTGCGGCTCGTCTTTAAGACCATATCCGCCAAAGACTTCAGTTTTGTCATTCCAAAGCAGCTCATAACGCCACTCATTGCCCCATTCGCAGCCTTTAGCTTTGCGGGTTTCATGTAGTTTCTCAAGCAAGCCCTCGAAAGTATATTCGGATGCTGCCGGGACGTAAACGAGCATGAGCTGTTCGGTGTTATAACCAAGGGCAATGGCTTTTTTAAGCACATGGGTAGCCGTTGGTATCCAAGTATTGACGAACGCTTCCGTTTCATTGGGTGCGAAAACATTCGCAATACGATTGAGCCTTTCTGATGCTTCTGATGTTTTCATGCAAATCACTCCTTTGAAATTTAGGGAGTGGGGAGTGTTGATTAAATAATTATATTATCGGAAAATGCAAAATCTTGCTTTTAAGAAACCGCAGTTTTATGGTGTTTTTTCAAGTCAGATTTCAAGGATAATTATGCAAATAATTATTTAATCAATACTCCTACATTTTCAAGGCTTTACGAACGCTTGATGCTTTGGAATGTTGATGTGTTTTTTGCCGATGGTTGGCACTCTTATTCGGATATAATCCCTCCATGATTACTAATTCAGACGGAAGCGGAAACCCATTTGATTGAAAGAAATAATGCACCGCAACGTCACTGGTTCGCCCATTTCCGCAGAAAAACAGTGTGCGTTTCGCATTCACAAAAGATGGTTGATTTAACAATAGGGCTTTATGCAAACCTCCATGTCAACTTTCGTATAGATTTCGATTATTTTCTTGAAGGTGTAATTGTTTAGTCAACACTCCCAAAAAATAAATTATGACTGTGCTATTCAGCGCGGCCCAGTATGGAAACAGCCGCAAAAAAGTCTTTATATCAACAGTATCTTAAACAATTACCCTATACCACCGTTTTTCTTTGCAAAGCATAAAAATTCTAAAAAAGATATGTATGATGGTTTAGACGGAAAACAGCGTACAACAACCGTTATACAATTCTTGAATGATGAGTTTGCGCTTGATGATAATTTTATAACATCTGACAGGGACGACAAGGAGCATGATTTTTCAAACTTAAAGTACAGCGAATTACCCGATTGGGCAAAGGACGAAATCAAAAACCACACCATTCAATTCTACTACTTTGAGGATATAACGGAAGACCAGTATGACGAAATTTTCTATAGACTTAATAACGGAACTCCGCTTGCTCAAATTGAAAAGACTAGGGTTAAAGCCCCCTCGCTTCGGCTATTCCAAGAAATCGCAAAGCACGACCTTATCAATACCGCAGTTACAGACAAGGGCAGGGTTCGTTACGACCATGAAAACCTCGTTATGCAGGCATGGGGCATTTGTTTCGCATTTGAACGTGACGATTTTTCGTTTGAAACCGCAAAATTCAGGAAGATTATTGAAGAAGCGGAAGCAAGTGAAGTTGAATCAAAAACCCTTTTGAATTGTTTTACAATACTTTATAACATTTTTAATGCGTTTGCCTTGGACGAAGCAACCGCAAAGAAAAAAGCAAAGGATTTGACGGAGGATGAAAAAATTAGAAAAAGTATCACAACAAGGATAAAGAGAAAAGTACACCTAGTAGCACTAACACGGGCTATAATGGTAGCACTAGAGCATGATTATGAGATTGAAAGGCTGATTGATTGGGTCAAGGCGTTGTTTGGGGATAAAAAATATACAACGTCTTGCAGAGAATACAATCTCACAACCAGTAGCGGCTCGGCAAAAAGGGAAACGGTTTACGCTCGTATAACGGCGATTACAAATCATTTGCATGGGTTTATGTGGGATAGTGTTTATAGTGAAGTCGATATAGACGAAGATGACGATGTTTCCAATGAAGCCAATATGGACAGATATAGTGACATGGTCTAATGCTCGTAAATGTAAGATGCTAACAAACTGGCTATGGCTTGAAATATGACCATAGCCCAATCTTTATGGCAAAACTTGTGAATGCTCAGTTAAAGGGGTTGACATATATGAATGAGAATAGTATAGTCATTTACACAGTAAAAGACTTACAACAAATATTTAGGTGTAATCATCCATAGGCTTATGGGTTGCCTAATGCAAATGGGTTTCCATTTATAACAATTGGCAACAAAATATTAGTAGAAAAAAATGCGTTAGAGTCTTGGCTAGATAAAAACAAAGGTAAAAAGATTGCTATAGCCTAAATAAAAGTCATAAGGTACATTTGAGAAATACAAACACAGGGCAAGTCAGTATTTGCAAGCGTTTTAGGGGCGTACAGCGTCCGCCTTGCCAAGGCGAGGGCCGTCAGTTCGAATTTGGTTCCGCGCTTGTTAGAAAGAGGCTTTGCCTCGTTTCTCTAACTGATTAAAAGTCCGTGATTGCGGGCTTTTTCGGTGCTAAGGCACTCTTCGTGACGTTGTGCAACTGGGCACGATAGATAGGTTGCTGAGGCTGTAAGCGGTGAAGCCGCTTTTTAAGGCACTTGGGGGCGTGGCGCAGTTGGGAGGACGGACTGGTCGGAAAACACCCACCAAAAACAGCACCCGAACGAATGGCATTCAAAACTGAATGCCGCCGAATGAATGGCACACCAAAAATCGAATAAATTGAAGCACTTGGGGGCGTGGCGCAGTTGGGAGCGCGCTTGAATGGCATTCAAGAGGTCAGGGGTTCGACTCCCCTCGTCTCCACTTCAGACTTTAATATCCGAACACAACCAACCTATATATTCGTTGGCGGCTTGTTCGGAATCGTGCTTAATCGCGTTGGTACGCTGTCAAGCTACGAGAAAAAGTAAGCACAAAAAAAAGCCCGCTCATTTCCCGAGCGGGCTTTTTGGTTGTTCAATAAAGGCAACATCTGAAAATCCACCGTGAGCTGTGTCGCATCGCAGGAAATCCGAGGCAGTAGGCGGATTTCCGAGAAGCGACATATGCGGACAGATTGATTTTTAGGGGTTGCATAATGGGGGTGTTGATTAAATAATTATACCATCGGAAAATGCAAAATCTTGCTTTTAAGAAACCGCAGTTTTACGGTGTTTTTTTAAGCTAGCTTTCAAGGATAATTTTGCAAATAATTATTTAATCAACACTCCCATATAATGAATACAGGACGACACTATTCTTTACTCCCCCCTAAACCTCCAACCTATCCACAAGCATCCTCCTCTTATCCTGCTCGTCCGCTATGCCCAGCTTGCGATAAACGCTAGAAAGGCACGTCTTTACACGACTCTCAGACAAATAGACCTTTTCGGCGATTTCCTTGTTGCTCATGCCCTTGGTGGCGAATAGTGCGACGGATAATTCGCTTACGGACAATAGGGAGGCGTTCTTGGAGGCGGCGGAGCTTGCTCTGTCGCAGCTTACGAGGCGTATGAAGCCCATTATTCTGGCGCGAAACTCGTCTATGTCGTACGGCTTTGAAATGTAGTCGTTTCCGCCTGCGACAAGCCCTGCGAGAATGTCTGCACGCTCGGCCTTTGCGGTAAGGAACAGCACAGGGACATTTCCGCACGTTTGGCGTAATTCCGACAAAAAATCAATGCCGCTGCCGTCGGGGAGCATGATGTCCAAAACTGCCACATCGGGAATGGCGAGCTTGAGCCGCTCCCGCGCTTCCGCAATCGTTTTTGCGACAAGAACCATCAAGCCCTCGCCTTCGAGCATACGGCGGTTTAGGTTGAGTATTTTTATATTGTCCTCCAAAAGCAGTACAATTCCATCATTCGACATATCTCAACATCGCCCCCTCAGTATTACGGACACGCAAGTGCCTGCGCCCATTTCATTTTGTATGGATATATCTCCGCCGTGCTTGAGCGCAATTTCGCGGCAAACGGAAAGCCCTATGCCGCTTTTTTCCGCGCCGTCACTGACTCCGCGCTCGAACACATGCGGCAATAGCTTGGGGTCAATTCCGCCGCCGTCGTCCTTTAGCGTAACGGTTATAGTCGCGCCGCTTGCCAAAACAGCCATTTCTATGTTACTGCGGGCATGTGCGAGCGCGTTTTGCGTAATGTTCCATAGCAATTGGGTAAGCTCGCCCGCGTCACCTTGTATTTTGGGTATTCCGTTTTCGACAAAAAGCGACAAGCTGCTGCCCCTGCGTTGCGCGACAGGCTTTAGCAGGCGAATCAGTCTGGTCGCCAAATCGCCTACGTCCACAGGCGTGACCTCGCTCTTATTTGTTTGCGTTTTTTCTGAGAATGACAACAGCATTTTTAATGTGCCGTCCGCCATTTCCGCAAGCCGCTGGGCTTCCTCGCTTATGGTGGACAGGTCGGCTAGGGTCTGCTCGTTCGCGCCGCTTATTCGTATCTGCTCTACGGCAAACTGCGCGTAGGCGGACATTACGGTAAGCGGCGTACGCATTTCGTGGCTCATTTCCGCGAAAAGCTCGCTTTTCATTTTTGCGTATTCCTCCGTTTGCTTGCGCGCGGCCTCAAGCTCCTTGTTTTGCTTGTCAAACAGGTGAATATGCGCCGCCATAGCCGCCGAAAGCCCTATGCTAACAACAAGAAATACCACGATATTGTCCAGCACTATTATAAATTCATTGGAAATACGGCTCACATTTTCGGGAAAAAAATACGCATACAAGAAAAGTGATACATATAGAAGCAATTCAAGCGCAACAAAAACGAACATTTTTTTGCCAACAAGCATAAAAACGGTAAACAGCACAGCAAAAACAAAAAACATGGGTATGCCGCCAGTATAACTGCCTAAATTTACAAAAACAATGGGAAAAATAATAAAAAACACAACCACGATAGTGATTACATAGCAACGCTGATAATTTTTGCTCTTGGTCGCGTACCATAGCATTAACGCAGAAAATATCACCAACGCAAAATGAAGCCAAATATGCCTAAGCCCCGCGCCAATAACAAGCCGATATACGCCGCTGTACAAGCCAGTCGCAAGCCCGATACACGCTAAAATATTATACAATCTGACACGAAGCTCCAGCTCCCTGCCGAAAAGCATGTTTCTCATTTTCCTTAGAAGCAATAACATAAAAGCCCCCATCTATTTTTAAAGGCATGGAACGCGGATTTACGCGGATTTAACGGATTTTCGCGGATTTTTTCCGTGTAAATTAACGGCAGTGGAATACAAATTTTATCCATGTAAATTAAAGGTTGTGGAACACGGATTTGACGGATTTTCGCGGATTTTCGCGGATTCGTTCGTGTAAAAATTCACATAGTCTGCGTGTCACTGCCTTTAAATCCGCGTTCTGTTAGTTTTTAATTAACGCACGAACGAATCCGCGTAATCCGCGTAAATCCGCGTTCCATTGCCTTTAAAATCCGCGCAAATAAAAAACCACGCATTTCACATTCCGTTAGTTTTGAATGAACGCAAGAAAAAATCCGCGTAAATCCGCCAAATCCGCGAGAATCCGCGTTCCATGCTTTTAAAATCCACCAAATCCGCGTTCCATTATTTTTTAACCAAAACGATAAACACCGCCAAGTATACCGCAAACCACCCAAAAATCACATAGCAAGGTATCAACATGCAACAAATAACGATACCTGCCCGATACCTATACGACCCCACGCATCGCTTTAAATATTATATAATGTACTAGGTACAATAATATAGGCGTATTATGCCGAATAATTACTATAACTAGCGGGGGTTGCCCGAAATGACTAATATTGAGGTTCTTCATAAAATAGGAAAAGTCGTGCATTTTGAAGCAAACCAGATTGTTTTTATGCAAAACGATATGGGCGATACAATGTACCTATCACTAAAGGGCATGTTCGGCGTGTATATAAACTCGTTCACGGACTTTCCCGCGCGCGTGGCAGGGATAAACCCTGGCGTGACCTTTGGCGAAATGTCGCTGATTGACGGCTGGCCGAGAAGCGCGACGATTATAGCGGAGGAAGCAAGCGCGGCGTTGCGTATTGACAAAAGCCATTTTGGGGAATTTTTGGAAAATTGCCCCGACACTGCCTTTGGCTTGCTAAAAAACCTCGCCCAAAGAACCACCGTGACCGCCGAAAAGGTACGCTCCATGGGCAAGCTCGCCCCAGAGCTGCCCGACTGGCTGCTTGACCCAAAGCAAATTGACACAAAAACGGACTTGGGCAATATGCGGTTTCTTTCCCAGCGGCTTAGAGAGCTGAACGACCTAATGAGCGTTGAGGTAAAGCTCGATATTGAAATGAGGAAAGACATCGGCAGCGTGTCTTTGCTCCCGATTGGACACAGGCAGCTGGATTTGTCCGCCTCCGCGCGAGATTACAGCGGCTACCTTTCAAAGAAAAAATACGGCTGTCCGTACTGTGATATGCAATTTGAGGACTGCGTTCCCATTTTCTCGCGCCTGCAAAAGCAGGACGAGGACTTGGACGGCCGCGTGACCTTCCGCGACTTTGACATCTTATTATACACAAATATGGTCTGCCCGAATTGCAATTATTGCGACACGTACCAGGAATTTTCGGGACTGCCAGAATATCCCAGCACCTCGGTCAACGGCAACCAGTTTGCCAACTCGGAGGGCTTTTCGGGGTACGCCGATGTCAGTCACCACTCCATAGACGAGGCGATTGTGAGTCACTATTTGTCGCTTCATTGCCTAAAACAGGTAAAAGGCTCAGACCTGCGGCAGGCAAAGGCGTGGCAACGTCTTTACTGGCTGTACTGCGACTGCGGCGACATCAAGGAGGCGCGGGCCTCCGCCGAAAGGTCGATACAATGCTACGCCGAGTATTGCAAAATAAACGACGACAAAATAAGCACGATAGATTTAATCACAATAAACATGATGCTTGGCGAAATGAGCGTAGCCATCGGCAACATACAGCAGGGCAGACAATATTTTGTGGACAATGTGCAGATTGGGAAAATCCTCGGCGGTAATGAGCTTGTGCAAAAGAGCTTGAAGCGCGCTGGGGCTTTGAGGGGTATGTGAATAAAGGCATGGAACGCGGATTTAACGGATTTACGCGGATTCTATCTGGCGTGTTTTATAAAATCCGCATAAACAAAAACCCACGTAATTCACGCCTCCTTAGTTTTGAATGAACGCAAGAAAAAATCCGCGAGAATCCGCCAAATCCGCGAAAATCCGCGTTCCATGCCTTTAAAATCCTTTATATCCGATTGGTTGGTGGTGGGAATGTTATCTCGAAGCATTAACAGCTTCTTCGCAAATAAAAGAAATCGCATACGTGCCGTGATTTTGCTCGCCTTATTAGTGCTTGCAACAATCACTATCCTCATTCTCCTCCCACGCTCGGACACCGCCGTATTCCTCGACACCTCCGGCGATGCCGAGGCTGTGTCCACTACCAAAATAACAATTTATGACGGTATCTGGGATTCTCGAAGATACTCAGACGAGCTTTATTATCCTATCGGAATAGCACTGCTTAATGACGGATTGATTGTCGCAGATTCCATGTGCGACCGTGTGCAAATTATAGACGGCGAAAGCAACAGGCGCATAGGCAGACCAGGGCAGTATGGGCTTTCCTATCTCGAATCGGGGGCGTTAATTGACGGCTACCGCGAGGCTGCCCTTTTTATGAAGCCTGCGGGCGTATTCGTATGCGATGACGGCGAGGTTTTGATTGCCGACACTGGAAACCACGTAATCAGGCGAATGGACGAGGAGTACGTTATCACGATTGCAGGCAACGGCGAAAGCGGCTATCGCAACGGCAAGGAGCATGACGCGCGGTTTAATTCGCCGCGTTCGGCGGTAATGGGAGCGGACGGCTTTGTATATGTCGCAGATACACTAAATCACTGCATAAGACGAATTGACACAGACGGAAACGTCACGCTTTTTGCGGGCGTGCCAGAGCAAAGCGGCTACGCGGACGGCGCGTTGGCGGAAGCGATGTTTTATGAGCCGTGCGGATTGGCGGTCGGCGAGGACGGCGCGTTGTATGTGGCGGACAGTGCCAACCATACTATACGCAAAATAGCGGACGGCATGGTGACGACAGTGGCAGGCTTGCCAGGCGCGGTCAGCAGAAGCACAGGCTACCCCGAGGGCGGCTATATAGACGGCGAGCTTTCCGCCGCGCGATTTAATTATCCTCGTGATGTCGCCGTACTGCCCGACCATGGGCTTGTTGTGGCGGATAGCATGAACCACGCAATCCGCTTGGTCGGCACGGAAACCGTCCGCACCTTGGCAGGCAACGGCATGGCGGGTCAATTTTACGCCTCGGTAGAAAATCTAAAGCTGTCACGCCCTGAGGGCATTTGCACAGACGGCAAAATGCTGTATATATCGGACACGCTAAACAACCGCGTTTTGTCCATTCCCTTGACAGAGCGGGTATTAGAAGGCCGCCCCTCTCGCGGCAAGCTGCTTGCAGACACAGGCGTTTCAATCAATTCAAGATATGCGTATAACGGCGATATTCGCGTGTATATAGATAACCAACGAGTAGATATGGGCAGGGTACAGCCGTGGAACACAGCGGAGCGAATATATGTACCCATACGGCCGCTATTTGAAGCCCTAGGCGCGGTCGTGACCGTAGACGAACGAACGGACACGCTCGCGGTCACGATTCAAGGGCAGGACACCGTTTTACGCCTAGACAAGGATTATTTCATACTTAGGGGCATTGCCGTTACCACAATTGAAGAAATCGAGCGGCTTTTTCCATATGTATTTGAATGGTTTCCCGACCTTAGCTTGATTGCTTTGCATGTTCCGTATGATATTTTGAGTGTGGATTGAGGGGATTTAAGGGCATGGAACGCGGATTTTCGCGGATTTGGCGGATTTACGCGGATTTTTTCCGTGGTAATCCACTGTCAGCAGGTTAAAACCAGTGACGGTTATTTGTAGGGGACGGATTTATCCGTCCCGAGGTACGCACGTTCTATAATTTAGGGCGGGTACCGTCCAATAACGCAAAGCGAGGTAACCTCGGGACGGATAAATCCGTCCCCTACAAAGAACCTGCAAATCCCCCACGACAAACGCAATATTTTAGTCCGCATTTCTTCCGTGCCTCGCTCCCTCTGTGCCTCTGTGTGAAAAAATCTTTTAACCAAAGATATGGAAGTTATACGCTTTACCTACGTTCATTATTTGTCAAAAAGATTTTCACACAGAGGCACAGAGGCACAGAGGGAGCGTGGCAGTGCAGAAATACAGACGTAAAAAAGTGTGTTATAACACGGATTTAACGGATTTACGCAGATTTACGCGGATTTTGTCCACGCAAATTGCTAAACGTCGATATATTTCCCCACGAGCCAATCCGCCAAATCCGCGAAAATCCGTCAAATCCGCGGAAATCCGCGTTCCATGCCCTTAAAAATCCGCTCCGTATCGTGAGGTGACTAGATATGCTCTACAAAAAACTAAAAATAATACTACCAGTCCTACTACTTCTCCTATTCGGGCTAACGCAGTATTTCAAGCCGATTCCCGTTTTGGATAACCTGCTGTACGACGATTTTTTGTGCAGTGAGGGCGAGCCTTTGGAGCATATTATTATAGTCGGCATGGACGAGCGTAGTATCAATGAAATAGGCACATGGCCGTGGCCGCGCTTTTATATGGCGGACGCTATTGAAAAGCTAATCGAAATGGAAGCCGCCGCCATTGGCATAAACGTGCTGTACGATGTGTACGGCATTAGCGGCGAGCATGACGAGGCATTGGTTGATGTCGCTTCGAGGACAGATAGGCTTGTACTTGCCGCCTCGGGCGTGCTGGACGATTCGCTTACGGCGATTGAATACTTTCTGCCGTTTGACGAGCTTGCGGCGGTCGCGAGTGCAGGGCATATCAATGTCGAGCCAGACTCTGCGGACGGTGTGCTGCGCCGTGCGTTGACTGCGTTAAAATACGGCGATATTACGGAATATTCGTTGCCTATGGAGGTTTACCGCGTATATTGCCGCGTTATGGGCATTGCGGACACTACCGAGGCTATACCCTTTGACAAGCATGGGCAATTTCTCATAGATTACACGGCAAAGCCGCGCGGCTACACTGTGCTGTCCTTTTGGGGCTTAATCAACGACGAGTACCACCCCGCCATGTTCAAGGACGCTATTGTGCTAATCGGCCCGTATGCGCAGGGCATAGGCTCGGGCAATTTCCCTACGCCGCTAGACCGCAAAACGCCTATGTACGGCGTGGAAATCAACGCGAATATTATACAAAATATGCTAGTCGGTCGCTACAAGCAGGAGGTCGTATGGTGGCAGGACTTGTTAGCCCTATGCCTTTTCGGGCTTGTCGCCGCCGTCTTTTTGCATAAGCTAAAGCCAGTGCCGTCACTTGTTTTGACTGTGGCATTGATTGCCGTATATTTGGCGGGCGCAAAGCTCGCGTATGTTCAGCTTGACATGATTTTTAGAATGGGCGATGCGGTGGGATTTTTTATTGTTGCGTTTATTGGAAATCTCGCACTCGGCATTTTGGCGGAGCAGCACGAAAAAAACCATATTCATGGGCTATTTGGGCGTTATGTCGCGCCTGAGGTCGTTAGCGAGCTTATGAGCGGCGGCGTGGATATTCAGCTGGGCGGAGTGGAAAAGGAAGTAACCGTTTTGTTCGTGGATATACGCGGCTTTACGGCGTTCTCGGAGGCTAATCCGCCCGACAAGGTCGTAAGCATGGTAAACCGTTATTTGGCTCTTACTAGCCGCTCGATACAGGAACACGGCGGCACGCTGGATAAATATATCGGCGATGCTACCATGGCGGTGTTTAACGCGCCAAACGACCTGCCAAACCACGCCTTGCAGGCGGTACTCACTGGCTGGGCTATGAAGCAGGGCGCAGTGTCCTTGCAACAGGAAATTTTAAGGGATTACGGCGTGGACTTGCAGTTTGGTATAGGAATAAACACAGGTATGGCGGTAGTCGGCAACATGGGCTCGGAATTTAGAATGGACTACACCGTCATAGGCGATACAGTAAACACAGCGGCGCGGCTGGAAAGCAACGCCCAAAAAGGGCAGGTAATACTTTCGGACGCGACCTATCAGCTAGTAAAGGACTATGTAGAGGTTACCGATTTAGGCGTTTTGAATGTCAAAAATAAGAAGGTCGGTATTCAGATATACAATTTAGAGGGAGTACGGCAATGAAACGCCTAGTTATTTCTATAGGCGTAGTTGTTGCCATGCTGTGGCTTGCTCTTTTTGTACACGCCGCGCTCGACAACGAATCGCCGCCGACGGTTACTGCGTTGCGCGGCTCTGTTATGGTGTACAAATATGGCGGCTTAGCCCCTGTAGCCGTCTATCGCGGTATGGAAATCGGTGACGGCGATGTTATTGTCACTAGGGCGGATTCGTCTGCTACCGTTAGCTACAGCAGCAAGGAAATTGTCATAGGCGAGCTGACAAAGCTGTCTATTAACTCAATTTGGAGCAGACATGGGCGGGAGGACAGCTCTCTTGTTCTCGTAGAGGGAATGATAAAAAACCGCGTTGACCTTGAACTGAACACCAATTCCCGAAACGAAATACGCGCCGCCAACACCATTGCGGGCGTTAGGGGAACGGAATATATATTGATATATAGCCGCATGGGGCTAGAGGACGGCGAGGACGTAAACCCCTATGCGCGTCTTATGGTTATTGACGGCGAGGTGCGGTTTGATTTAGTTGTGCCAAACGCCGAGGGCGTGGACGAGGTACGCTCGTTTATGGTAGGAATAGACGGCGTGTCCATGATAACGGAGGACATCAAGGGCGGTATTACTGACGGCGGCACGGAGCAAGCGCCGAGTAATTTTACCGTGGCTTTAAGCGACTTGGATTTGTCTATTTTGGAAGAAATACGGAACGACCCGAGGGCGAGGGAGCAGGTGCCGAACCTTGTGGAGTATATAGACGAGATTATCGCACAGAAGCAGGCGGAGATGGGGGAAAGAACGGCGGAGGAACGACCCGAGCCGCAGCTTATTTATGCTTCGGAAGCGGATAGTGTTATACCTACCTTGCCTAAGCCGGAGTATGGTGATGAGGTTGGGGGAGGGGGTGCGGCTTCGGGGGCTGTGGCTTCGGATTCTGTTTCTGATTCTGTAGCTTCGGAATCTGTAGCTTCGGATTCTGTGGCTTCGGAAGCTGTGACTTCGGAGGCTGTTTCTGATTCTGTGGCTTCGGATTCTGTAGCTTCGGAGGCTGTTTCGGATTCTGTGGCTTCTGATTCTGTGGCTTCGGAGGAGGCTTCCGAGGCTGTTTCGGAGGTTGTTTCCGAACCTGTTTCTGAACCTGTTTCGGAGGTTGTTTCCGAGCCTGTTTCCGAGCCTGTGGCTGTGCCAGAGGTTGTTGAACCTGTTGTACCTGAAATTGTTGAGCCTGTTGTGCCAGAGGTTGTCGAGCCTGTTGTTCCAGAGCCGTCCGAGCCTTCCAATCCTCCCCCTAATCCGCCTAATCCGCCAAGACCTTCCAGTCAAGCACCCCTTACATACGCAGGGGACAGTGCGTTTACCTACGGTGACGCGGGCTTTTCTTTGAATGTCGGCGGCGGTAGCGGCGCGGGGCTGTTGTCGTATTCCGTAAGCCCAGCGGGCATTATCCGTGTCGATAATGACGGCTACGTTGTTATCGAAGGCGCAGGGACGGCGACTGTAACCGCCCGAAAAGCGGCAAGTGCAGGCTTTTTGGCCTCTGACGAGCTGCAAATTGTGGTTAATGTGGCGCGGCGCAGCATTGCGGGCGCGATGGTGACAGTGGACGGCGGCGATAGCGGCAAGGGCGGCGGCGGCGGTTTTGTTTATGACGGCGGCGAGCATAGGCCTAAGCCCATGGTAACGCTTGATGGCTTGGACACAAGCTACGATATAAGCTACGCCGACAATGTCAATGCGGGAACGGCTACGGTGACAATTATCGGCACGGGTAACTACATGGGCGAAGCCACCACCACGTTCACAATCGACCCCATGAGCATATCAACCGCCAATGTAACAATAGACGGTAGCTTTGTGTACAACGCAACCGAACACACCCCAACCCCCACAGTAACCCTATCCGACCACACCCCAACCTACACCACCACCTACAGCAACAACACCAACGCAGGAACAGCCACCATAACAATCACAGGCACAAACAACTACAAAGGCGAAGCCACCACCACGTTCACAATCGAACCACTCGACCTCTCAACCGCAGTAATAACAATCGACAACAATATCAGCTTCATATACAACGGAAGCGAACACACCCCAACCCCCACAGTAACCCTAGCCGACCACACACTAGCCGACAACACCGACTACACCACCACCTACACCAACAACACCA
>Ga0099364_10006081_pt1 | contig 17673 bp, 17 predicted proteins | sample TergutTh196P3_FD_73070 | JGI IMG/M metagenome (GOLD analysis project Ga0099364, IMG submission 73070) | Microcerotermes parvus P3 segment gut microbial communities from Pointe-Noire, Republic of the Congo - Th196 P3 | ecosystem: Host-associated > Arthropoda: Insects > Digestive system > Gut ...
AAAACTTTTACACCCCCCCCCCCCCCATGTTTTATCACGCGAAGACGCGAAGGCGCAAAGTTGTTGTTTGCTGTCTTTGCTTTTGCTACCTGCTGATTGCTATTTGGTCTTGTGAGCTTTTTAATGCTCCTGTAGATCCCGATTACCTGCAAAAACTTGATAACGAAATTGCTTGGGCTAATGCACATAAGCTTATTGTCAGAGTGGACTACCACAGTAATTGGGGAAACAGTAATCCTGCAAGAGGCGCTATAAGTCAGCTTGCAGGAGGAAGCATAGACATCCGTCTGGGGTATGATTTTTCTTTTGAGTTTACTCCCGCTCCTGCCTATAGCCTTACCGAATGGCGTGTGTATGCTTCTTCCGCCTTGCCTGCCGGCTGGCAGGATGATACGTCTTTACTAGACTCTATAAGCCAGCTTGAAGGTGTAAATCTTCCGCAGGTAAACCCCAACGGCGGTAACTTTACTTTTAGAATAAACACGGTAGCTCCTGTAACCTTGATACCGATATGCAGAACGCAGCCGAGGGTGATAAGAACAGAACCGAGGGACGAGCCTGATTCAAGGTACTCACTGGCAACACCTATAACAATTTACTTTAACGCCCAGATGGATGAAGAGACAATAATCTTTGGAGAAGGGTTTATAGAGATAAAGGACGGAGACGGGAAAGACATTAAAGAGCATTATACAGATCCAGTATATGCGGAAGCGGGAGGGTTTCATTATGCAGTGATAAATCCCAACGGCTCAAGCCCGCCTCCTTATAATACTGCAGTAACAGTACGCGTCGGAGAAAAATTAAAGAACATTCAAGGGAATGAAATGGCAGATAATGCGATAAGTTTTTCTTTTAGGACAATCATCCAATCAGATGAAAACCCACAGATAACAAGCTGGAGTGCGGAATACAAAGAAGATACAAGAACAGGTTGGATAGAAGTTAAGGCAGAGCTCAGCGGCGGCAATATGGAGGCTGTTTACCGTGAGAACCGCATAGGACCAAACCCTATAACGGACGGCAGAATATCGGGACCACTTAACGCAGTAATATCAACAGAAAAATTAAACGCTAGTAACATAAGGCAGGGCACGGAGACAAGCGGCATACGCGAATACGAGATAACGATAAGGGTTTTTGAAGGGCAGTCTCCTGTGGACATCCTAACATTCAGGATATGGAATGTACCGAAGATGTATGTTAGTCATACAAATAATACCACTACAGGAGATATAATCCATCTGACACAGGCAAATTTCGCGGATGAATTAAAAGCAGATAACAGAACTTATGTTTTAATAGAGAATGTTGAAATAACCGGACACACACCGGTATCGACATTTAGCGGTACTTTCTTTGGCAACGGGCATACGGTTACGATCAACAGTATAAACCCTGCCGCAGACATGGGATTGTTCGGCGTGGTCAATGGTACAAACACAAACCCGGCAATAATCCGCGACTTAACTGTGCAGTACAATAGTGTAACCGTAAACCCCACAAGTGCCGCTCGTTTTGGCGGTATTGCGGGAAGGGCAAATGGGACGGCACTATTTGAAAATGTGTCGGTAAAAGGAAATGCAACTTTCACCATGAGTGGCGACAACACCGCATATGTCGGAGGGCTCGTGGGGCTTTTGGGGCGGCTTAATACTACTGGTACAGAAACAACACCAAGCACGGCAAGCATAACTAACGCCTATGGCGGATTGAACCTTACTGTATATAAATCCACAGGAACAAACAGTTCTCTCTATGTTGGCGGCATGACCGGAAGCATGGGCAGACCGGGACTGACTTATGTTGAACAAAACAAAGGCGATCATGTAAAAGCGGAAGAAGTAACCGTAGTGGGAGACATTACCGTAGGCAGCGAAGGCGATCCGGTGAATGTTGTATATAAGTTTGATGAATGGATGTATAACCCCGAGCCAACTGGTCTTAATGTTGGCGGATTGACAGGGTTTATTCTAGGAACAGATGAGAAAAAGGTTGATCTTTTAAAATGTATCTATTCTAATGGAGAAATTACAGTATATAGCGGAAGAGGAAATACATTCCTTGGTGGCACTGTTGGGAGGCTATTTGGCTATTCATACATTTTAGAATGTTCAGCCTTGCAGAAGAACTTGAGTGTTAAAAAAACAACAACAAACTCAGAAAGGCTTTATTTAGGAGGCTTTGTAGGTATTTCCTTAGGAGAAGAGATAACTTTGACAAACTGTTACAGCGAAAGTCCAGTAATGCTAGATAGCGGCGAGGCCTCAAGTGTTAACCCTTATATTGGAGGTTTCGCAGGATCGATTATCGGAGAAATCTCATACTGTTATTCCAAAGGAGATGTAAAAGTGGTTAATACTCCTATAAGCTTTTATGCAGGAGGCTTTGTCGGGCGGGCAAATGCCAATATTAGCAATTGTTACGCTTCAGGAGATGTAATCGGAGAAAATATTAAAACTAGTGCTGATGGATATATGGGAGGTTTCATAGGTTTAAGTGATGTTATTGGGGATGAAATTTATAAATATCCTTCATCTTCAATATCTAATTGTTATTCTCTGGGAAATGTAAGAACAAATGTTGGTGCATATACTGGTGGTTTTATAGGACAATTTAACCGTACCGGAGGAACAATAGACAGATGTTTTGCTGCCGGCAGTGTTGTTAGTACTAGCGCTTATAATACTACTAACCTCGTTGGTGGTTTTGTTGGTCACTTAATGTCTGGAGGAATAACTAATAGTGCTGCCATTGGCGCAAGTGTAAGAGGAACAATAGATCTCCAGACCGGGCGAATTTCAGGCAATATTTTCACCAGTTACGGTACCAACAATAACAGAGCTTTTCAAGGTATGGAGGTATATGTATATATAGGGCAAAGTGTACCCTATTTCCCATCCGGTGAGCATAACAACAAATATGGCTTAAACGCAACGGAAGCTGAGATCCATTCAGGCTCGTTTTGGCGGGATCATCCCTCCAATAACGGTATTCACTTTGATCCCGACTACTGGCTTTTCACCACCGTAGCAGAACGCAGCCATCCCATCTTGCGCGGGCCGCTGGTTAACTATGTGCCGGGCGGGCCTTTGGGGGGACAGGAAGAGTGGAAGAGATTGTGGGAGTAGGTTAATTGTTATCCCGGTAATATTCATCAATGATGAATTCAACATTTTCTGTACAGAGACACAATACACCATTACCTAAAGCTGGCCGGATTTTTTTACGCTTAAATATTTGTTAATGAGGGCTGTGGAAATATACTTGGGTGATGTTTCTAAAACAAGAAGACCGGAGTGTTCCCATTTGGCGTATAGGCGGCGGCGGTTTTCAAGATATTTGCAGGCTGCTGCGGCTTGCAGGAGATCTTCTGTTGTTTTTGGCGGAGTTTCCGGGAATGCCATTTCTTCTACTTCATTTTCACGGAAGCTTACCATTAAAAGAAGGTGTTGTTTTTTTATTTGCGGCAGTATTATGGAAAGAGGCTTATCATCTTCTTCACGGAAGTTGCTTACAAGCACAATAAGAGTGCGGCGCTTTAACCGGTTTAGCGCATTTTCAAGAGCCAGAAATGGGGAAGACGCAACAGGCGCACTGTGAAGATCATATAATCCGTTCATTAGCCCTGTGTAAGTGCTTAACCCTTTTCTGGGAGGAATCCAAAGTTCGTGCGCTCCAAAGCTTGATGCCGCAACTGCGTCTCCATGTTTTAGGGCAACAAAAGAAAGAAGGAGCATTGCGTTTAATGCGCTGTCAAACAATGAGTCCGGCAGACGGTAACCGGAGTCAATTATAAATAAAATCTGTTGATCCTGCTCTTCCTGATAATTTTTTACAATTAGCTTTAACCTGCCGTCTAACATTCTGTTGCGGCTGGTAGCACGCCAGTCAATTAGGCGGACAGAATCCCCTTCTTGATAATCCCGCAGGCTTTCAAACTCCATACCCTGACCGCGTTTACGGATTTTGCGAATTTCACCTTTTTCAAATTTGCCGTTAAGATTTGCTCCGCGCGCAATTTGCTTAAAATTGGGATATGTTTTTCCGGTACTGATAACTTCATGAGTAACACGGAGTTTCCAAAACCGCAGGGGAGAGCTAAGTAAAAACTGTAAGCCGGAAAAATGCCAAGAGCCTCTTTCATTTGGAATAATACTGTATTCAATAACAAGAGTGCCGGAATTAGTCAGTGTTTTTCTCTGCAGGCCTTCTATTTTGCAAGGAAAAATGTCAGCACTCATAGTATCGGGGTGAAGATCAAAAAACCAAATTGGAGAGGGAAGTATAGGGCGGCCTTCTCTTTTAATAAAGAGTTTTACCTTTACAGATTCATCTTGAGCAAAAGAAGAAGGAATCTCCCTTTTTGCCGTTAGACGGTCACCTAACAAAAAAAGCAGCAAAGCATCGATACAAATAAATGTAAAAATAGCAAGCCCTGTAATAATCCACACAACAAAAAATGCGCTGACAAGGAACGCAATACAGCCCATTATTGTAAATAAAAGAGCTGCGGTGAATAACACTCTGCCGGGAAGAAGAAAAATCCTGGGCGGACTTTTTTTATTCTTCATCTTCTTTGGTTTCTTCACTCTGATTAATTCCTTTTGGAGCTTCAATTTTTTGCACAAGGCTTTCTATTACATAATTTGCGCTTAAACCTTCAAGCTCACTTTCTGCAGAAAGAGTCAGACGGTGCGCAAGCACAACAGGCGCAAGCGCTTTTATATCATCAGGAAGCGTAAAGTCTCTGCCGTCAAGAAGTGCCCGTGCACGAGCACAGCGGATAAGGGCTAAACTTCCGCGCGGGCCTGCGCCGGTTTCTACAGCGAGGGTTTCCCTTGTAGCGGCAGTCATTCGTACAGCGTAATCAACAACAAGAGGATCCATGCGGATAGATGCGGCAAGATTTTTCATTGCTATAAATGTACCAGTGTCCAAAACAGTATTTAATCTTTCAATGGAAAGTTCTGCACCGGTTGAATCCGTTAAAATTTGAGTAACCATTGTTTTTTCTTCTTCAATACTTGGATAGGAAGCAATAACTTTCATTAGGAATCGATCTTTTTGCGCATCCGGTAATGGGTATGTCCCTTCATGTTCAAACGGATTCTGAGTTGCCAAAACCATAAAGGGATTAGGCAATGAATGGCTTTCTCCGTCAAGGCTTACTTGGTATTCCTGCATTGCTTCAAAAAGAGCCGCCTGGGTTTTGGCAGGAGCGCGGTTAATTTCATCCGCTACAAGGAAGTTGGTAAAGATGGGACCTTTCCGTGCGGCGAATTTTCCTGTTGCAGGGTCAAGCATTATGTTGCCGGTAATATCACTTGGCATAAGATCCGGCGTAAACTGAATCCGTTTTGAGTCCCCGCCAATTGCTTTTGCAAGCGCTCTTACCAGCAAAGTTTTTCCAAGACCGGGTACACCTTCTACCAGAAGATGTCCGCCTGCAATTAGGGTAATAAGGGCATTCTCCACAAGCTTTTGCTGACCTATAAAAACTTTGGAAACTTCACTCTTAATTTGTTCCAGTTTTACAGCCGCTTCTTCCACATTTAAATTTGTTCCTTTCATTTTTCACCTCTTATTTTTTTTATTGCTTCATCATAATAGTATAATCCTTTATACTTTTTTAGGAAACTGATCTCCGCCGCAAATCTGTCTTTTATTGGGCGGGAGTTTTTTTGTTTTTCTTCTATTACTTTTCCAAAAATAGGAATTACCATCCAAAACCCAAAGAGTATTAATAGACCTGCAGATACTAAAACAGGAAGCATATTTCCCCTTTGCATGAGTGTTCCAAAAAGAGTATTTTGCTCTTTTCCTTTTCCTATATATCTTACAAAAAGCACCCCTGTTTCATTTGATCTTTCTCCTATTAATTCCCATGCCAGCCGTGCGTTTTTTTCTTCTTTAATATAATAATTCTGCATAAAGCGCGGATTTCCAAGCACTGTTAAAGAGCCTGTGCCCATTTCTATTTGCACCACTCGTATATTGTTGTGAATATCTTTGATTGTATAATAATTTTTTCCATCTTCTATATCAAATTTGTATCTCCAATGAAAATCCGGGGTGTTTTCATCTGTATAAGTGTGATAACTGGGAGTTGTTTCTACAGTAATACCCATTCTATTTATTATAAATTCAATAAAAATATTATCATTTTCCAAGCATACAATTAAATTATAACCACTTTTAATCCATTCTGAAAATGTTTCTTCTATTAAATCATTTTCAGAAAAACTAAAACGACCAGGTTCAAGAATAACAATTGTTTCTTCCTGTCCTTTATAATCCTCCAAAGAGAACCAATCATTAATCTGAACATGACGGCCTGTTTCTTTAAGCCATCGTTCTAATGCAAGGTAAGTGTTTGAAGAATATTCTTTTGTTGGAGGTACATCTTCTTTTATTTGAACAATTTCAAAATAATGAAAAAAAAGAAAAACAAGAATCCCCAAAGACAAAATAATTGCAATGCAAATTAATATTCGTTTATCCATTTGCCGCCTCTTTGTTTGCAAGCAATGAATTACAAAAAGAAATTGCCTCTTCAAAACTGTCATTTGACGGAAGTCTGCCTGCGTACGCAAAACTAACCCATGTTTTTATTAACAAACAGAAGCTCTTTTCTTCATCAGCATCAATAAGTTTGGCGCTTGCTATATTTGCACAGTCATTTTCAGTTGCGTTTGGCGGAAAAACAATTTCACGGTAAAGCTGGAGCAGTAAAATTGCCGCCGCCGTACAATGTCCCCATGCATTACGAAAATCTTCCTGTTCATAAAACTCCACCGCTTTTTTTAGAATATCATGCAGATTTTCCGGCGGAATATCATTAAAAATTGCCAGTGTAGGTTTTATTTTTATTGCGGCACTTCTTTTTTTAAAGTATCTTCGGGCAATAAAGAAAAATACCACAGCCAAAATAACAATTACTATTACAATAGAAACTCTTAAACCGGATGCAAATATATGTTCCAGCCAGTTAATAAATTTATTATAGTTATAGTTAATAATGGTTATATTTTCTTTTTGTTCCGGCGGATTTTTTAGCCGTATATCCCATGCGTCTTTTTCACTGCCAAAATCCGGGGATTCTAAAACTTTTTCCAATTTATCCAAGGGAACTTCAGCAGATTTTGCCTGAGCAGATGCTGCAGTTGGGACAAAAACAAACAAAAGGCAAAATATAGATAAAATTCCAAGCATTTTTTTCTTTTTAAGTTTTTCTGCAAACCCTTTAAAAATAATTTCTATATCCCATCCTTCAACTTCAATTCTGGAGTTAATATACACGCCAAAACCCATGCAGACATAAATTGTTTCTACTAATATATAATTAAAACACCATAAAGCAAAAACATAAATTTCCGCATTAATAATAAATTCATTAGAATAAAAATCAAATTCTTTTCCTATAAAATTTGCCATCATTATAATAAATAAAAATTCACCAATTAACAGTGCTGTTTCCAGAGCAAGTCCCCAAAGAGTTAAAATAAAACTATACCCAAGTCCGCCTTTATTTAAAAGTTTTTTTCTTTGTGAATATTTAGATGTTTTTTCTAATACTTGTAAGGGCATAGTTGAAGATCTAAATGGGTTAAACCTTCTCCAAAGAAGGTCTCCAAATAATCCCCTATAAAGACTTTTTCCCAATCCTTTGAATAATCGTTTTAAGGAAGCGTTAGGTTCAAAAAATCTTATAGATATTACATGAAGAATAGACCTGTCAAAAAGAGGTTTAAGATACCAAAGAATAGGCCATGATAAATACATCGATCTTCCGGGAAGAAGACGGAGTGCAAAAGCGCAAATCCAAAAAGGGATAGCAAAAAAGATAATAAACCATGCAAAATTTTTACGCCAAAGAACAATCCCTGAGTCTGCCGCTTCATAAGCATCTTTGCGTTTTATATAACCTTCAAACGGTAGATTCATCTTTTTTCCCCGCAAATAAAAAATAAACAAGAAGTAATATCCACAAGCCAATACCTACGCCAATACGGAGTTGAAACGGAAACTCGTATCTGGAAGACCAGAAGGCTTCTATGGCGGCGGCAATTACAAGCATTATTGTGCTACCCGCAATAATTGGCAGTGCATCTTGCCCCGCTTTTTTTAAAGAAGCAGTCCGGCTTAACCCTTTTGTTACAAAAAAACGGAATCCAAGAAGAAGACCGGCATAACCGCTGAATACAATCGCTGTAAGTTCAAAAGAACAGTGGGCAATTATAAATCCAAAAAGCGTTTTAGAAAACCCAACATTATATAAATGTCCCGTAACAACTCCTAGCAAACCGCCGTTAAGACAAAGAATAAAAATGCTCCCTACTCCGGCAATTATTCCGCTTGCAAAAGTCTGAAAAGCAATGGAAATATTATTGTAAATATAATAACCAAACATATCAGCATCACCGCTTACATCACGGGGTTTTAAATAATGGATGCTTTCCGGATTATACATATCTTCCAAATGTGATAGATATTGTTTGGACATAATTTCTTCTGATACTCCGGGAAACCGAACGCAAAGAATGCCAAAGAAGCCTGCAAGTCCGTAAAAAAGAAGCATAACCGCAAGAATACCCCGCCACTGAGAGCGAACTTTTTGCGGAAAAGTTTTTAAAATAAAATTAACGGATGCTTTTATTGGCCATGTATGCTGTTTGTATAAAATTTGGTTGCCTTCATTTACCAAATTGTTTAGCCTATCAATAATTGCAGGATCAAAACCGCAGGCTTTTGCCGTATTAAGATCCTGTGTCATTTCCCTGAATGAATGAATAAAAGAAACAGACCCTTTGTTTAGATCACTCCTTTTCCCCAAAACAAGTTTTGAAAATTCATTCCAGACAGGTTCTCGCCTTAATAAAAAACTTTGTTCTGTCATTTGACGGCTCCTGACAAATACCGTGCAATGCCCAAAAGATATGCCGCATCTGTTAGTTGGCTTGTTTGATTATGAAGATAGGGAGCATAAATGCCGGCAATTTCATTAGCTCTGGATTCACCTAGAAGAGGGTAGCGCCGTGCAAAATTTAGGATAGCTTGTTTTTCATTATATGAAAGCGCAAAGGGCGGGACAATGGGAGTGTAATTTGAAAGAAAGTTGATAGTATTTTTATGAAAAGAGCCTGACTGCGTATAAACAACTACGGTATTTCCCGCCCAGTCTCCAATGCGGCGAAACCCTCCGGAAATAGTCATTGAAAGCAGCGCTATGTGAAAAAGATAGCAAAAGGTATCCGCAAACCGTAAAAGATTACGCATAAAAGAGGCAGCCGGGTCAACGGGAGACCCATCGCTTTTAACTACTCTTATTCCTGTCATTCGCTTTCCAAGGCTTCTTCCGCTAAAAGCTAATTCACAAATAACATGATAAAACCAGTCAAGGCAAAAACTTAAAATTAAAAAAATCCAAATACCAAACTGCCATTCAAAAAAATAATCCCAAATAAGGTGAATAACAAAAATTATGACCCATTGAAAAACCACATCAATTGCAAAAGCAAGTGTTCTTACAGGCAAGCCTGCAGGAGCCATCAAAAACATTATCCCTTCCGGAGTAAGAGCTTTTATTGAAGAGTCAAAATTATTATTTTTTTCCCATGACATAAATTATTTAGAATAAATTGCCAAGCACGCCGGCAACCCCAACAATAATCATAGCTATAAACATTACAGGTATTAATGCAAGAGAAATAATATAAAGAATACCTGTAAATTTCCAATATGATTTATTGTTTTTTAACGCTTCTTCCAGATCTTCTGTAGAATTGGTAAATTTAAAATTACGGATTTTCTGCCCAAACTTAAATGTAAAATGAGCCGGAAGAAAAATTAATAAGGCTCCGGGAATATATAGTAAAAAAATCGCCCCAAACCCGGCTCCAAAATCAGAGGGTAAATCAAGAGTTGAACCTAGCATTGCGCCAATAAGTCCGCAAACAGCGGTAAAACCTGCTCCAATATAACCAAGAATACCAATAAATCTTAGCCAAGGAGAAGCCTCGTTTAAATACTGCAGCATTTTTACGGTAAATTCAACACCTGCACTTTGTGCAGCCGTAGGAACAATTTGTGTTTCAGGGCTTTGGTATGGATTTTCATAATCTGACATAGTTTTTTCCTTTATTTATATTTAAGCTCTTTTATTATTGCGTCTTGAGCTTACAAAACGGACAAAATCATTAATATTTTTTACAAATATACGATCCGGGAAAATTTCAACGCGTCTTTGATTAGTAAAATGTCCCAGAATATCCCTAACTTCATTTACGCTCATGCCTGCCCAGTGAGCTACGCCTTCTACAGTTGTTTTGAACTCGCGCCTTTCTGTAGTTTTATCAATGTCAGGCTGAGTTTCATCTAACATAAGGAAAACATCCGCAATTTTTGCCTGCGGTTCCTGCAGTGTCAAAATCATGAATCGTCTTTTTGAATCATAAATTCGTTTACAGAACATCTTTAAAAGTTTTAACGCAATCTGCGGGTTTCCCAATAAAAGAATTTCAAAGTTTTGTGAATTAAATTCCAAAACTTTTACTTCATCCAACGCAATGGCGGTTGCCGAACGGGGGGAGCTTTCTAAAATTGCCATCTCGCCAAACATTTCTGACGGATAAAGAATATCCAGCGTTCTTTCAATGTCACCTACAAGTTTTACAAGCTGTACCCTGCCGGATTGAATAAGATAAAAAGTATCGCCAAGCTCAAATTCAGAGAAAATAATTTCTCCTTGATGAAATGTTCTTGAAAATCGGCCAAATGCCGCTAAATCCATAGCCATATTACATTCCTCCCAGGGTTGACAGTGCCCTTTTTACTTTTGCTACCATTTCATCATCATCGCTTGAACACATGGAAAGAATTTTGTTGTAGAATGCCGTTGCTTGATCTTTTCTGCCAAGTTTTTCATTACATTGCCCCATGATGAACATAGCATCTTTTAAATCCGGATGTTTTGGATATTTTGTAAGCATTGTAGTAAAGTACTTAATTCCTTCTTCATATTTATTCAGCAGGAACATACATCTGCCAATTTCAAACGATGCTTTAGCTGTCCATTCCGGATCAGCGCCGCTGTCAACAATAGCTTTAAATGACAAGAACGCATCCTGATACCTGCCCTGCGATGTTAAACTTACAGCATCGTAATAGGCTTTTGCCGCTTTGTCTCCGCCTCCCGGTGAAGAAGCGGGCGCACTAACCGGAGCAGAAGCCGCTGATGCAGATGATACCGCAATACCGGGCCCCTTGCCGTCTCCGTAACGAGACAGTGAATTTTCTGCAGTTTCCAAATTTTTAGAAGCTTGAATAGCATTCTTTCCTGAAGGATAAAATGTCAGATAGCGGCTGAATACATGCTTTGCATGAGAAAATCTTTTATTTTTAAGATAAAACTCTCCTACGGCAAAAAGACCGTCAGCAGGGGATGCTTCTTCTTTTGCCATAACTTTGGATACTTGTTTGTGTACGCGCCTCATTTGGTTAGAAAAAACTTTAAGCATCTTTAGAATAATTCTTGAGTTAGCAGTTGCAACAGCTTCAAATTCGGGTACGGTAAAAACCATAACCGCTGTTTCTGAAAGGGCAACAGCATTTTCTTCACGAGGATATCGTCCTAACGCAGACTTAACCCCAAAGAATTCTCCGGGCTGTACAGGGTCTCTGACATCCGCTCCGGTTTCAATATCCTGATAAACAAGGCTTACTTTCCCCGACTGCAGAATATAAATTTTATCTGCCGGGTCCCCCTGAAAGTAAATAAGAGAACCTGAACGGTATTGCAATGGTTTTGGCATTATATCCCCTCTTTAATTACTAAAATTATGCCGGCTCAAAAGGCAGGTAATCCAGTTTCTTTTTAAAGCCAACTTTATCTCTGACCGTGCGGTAAAGAGCCGCAGGATCACCTTTTACAAACATCGCTTTGCTTCCCACTTTAATTTGTGTATAACCTTTGGGAAGGCTGCCGTCAAAAATATCAATAAAACGCATTTCTCCGTATATTGGCGTTCCTGCTAAAATTAAAAGCTCAACATCCTTCATAGATGAATCAATCAAATTTTCATAAGGATTTTCATTTTTAGCTTTTAATACAAGAATATCACCTAACTTTCCTTCATCAAGAGTGCCAACTTTATCCTGCATTCTGAATGCTTTTGCGGCATTTATTGTTACCATCTCAAACATTTTTTCCGCAGATAAATCTTCACCGTAAAGATTGCGGTAAAGGTCTCTGTCATATTTCATTTCTGCAAGAAGGTTTGCAGAACCGGTTGCGGAAGAGTCCGTACCAATTGTAACATTAACTCCTGCCTTTATCATCTTGCGCACTTTTGCAGTTACATTAAACATAAACATATTGGAAAAACCGCACCAAGAAACACTTGCTCCCGCTTTGGCAACTTTGTTAATATCGCTATCACTAAAACCGATGCAATGTACAAACAGACAATGATCATCCAGAATATTCATTTTTTCTAATGTTTCCAAATTATTCATAGCTTCATTGTCAAAACCTTCAGATAGATGTGTAATAAACGGCCAGTTATTTTTTACCGCACGGCTATGTTCAACCTCGATACCTTCGCCCCATTTTAAGTCATAAGAAGTGCTTTCATGGGCAAGACAGTATTCTTCTATCGCTCTGATTGGCAGGGTAGGAAGAATATTGCTGTTTAAATCATGAGGAAAGTGATCATTCACAGTTGTAACGCCTGAAAAAAGGCATTTATAACCTGAAAGAGCGTAAAGTTCTTCACGGCTCAACTTTGATCTTTCTTCATAAGTTTTAGATGCTTTAAGATCATTATCCCACGGCAGCCAAGTAAGATAAAAACTGCCCTTTTTTGGACCAACAGCAGGCCTGTAATTCCCCTGCAAATGGTCATGGGTATTTATCAGAGAAGGATAGACAAAAGATTTCTTCCTTAAACTGATTTTCTTGTACGATCCTGCAATACCGCCCAGGGGAACTATTTTATCCCCTTTTACCCCCAAATCACCGGTATGTACTTCTTTACCGGGGGAAACTATCATCCCGTTTTTTAATACATACTCCAACACTTAAAACCGTCCTTTTTGAGAAATTCGTTCTATACCTTATTTTAATCAATTTATTACTATAAATCAACAATCTAATGTATAAATTCGATAAAATTGATACAATATCAAAATATGGTAGATCTTCACACCCATTCCAATATTTCAGACGGGGAGTTAAGCCCAACCGCGCTCATCAAACAAGCGGCAAAGCAGGGATTAACCGCTATAGCCCTTACCGACCACGATACTCTGGGGGGGCTGGAAGCCGCAAAAGCCGAGGCTTTGGCTTCAAATATCCGTTTTATCCCCGGAATTGAGATAAATATCGATTGGTCAGGCGGCTCAGGGGGGGAATTCCACCTTTTAGGGCTGGGTTTGCACAAGCCAAGCCCCGCTTTTGTGGCTGCGGTTAAAGCTCTGTCCCTCAGGAGGGAGTCCCGGAACCGCCAAATTTTAGAAAAAATGTACGAACTTAGCATGATTACTAATATCGATGCGGCATGGGCGGAGTTGGTAGCCATTGCAGGGGGGCAAAAAGGCAGTTCTTTGGGGCGGCTTCATTTTGCGTCGTTATTAATTAAGAAAAATATCGTTAAAAATGTAGAGCAGGCGTTTGCCCGCTATCTGGGAACGGGGAAGCCCCTTTTTGTGCCTAAGGAGGGGATGGAGTTTGAAGAAGCGGTTCCCCTAATCCGGGAGTCCGGCGGCATACCTGTTCTTGCCCACCCAATCTCGCTTTTTGTTTCGTGGGGGAAGCTCCCTGACCTGATAAAAAAACTAAAAGATCAGGGGCTTATGGGTCTTGAGGCATGGCATCCCACCGCCAAACCCGGCTCCTGCCGCCGGCTGGAAGCCCTTGCAAAAGAACTGGGTCTTTATACCACCGAAGGCAGCGACTACCACGGTTCTGTCCGCCCCGACCGCAAATTGGGCTATTCCGCCAAAGGCCGCAAAATTGATGACGCTATACTTGAAGCTATCCCGGAGTTACTTCTTTAGGGCTAGTTTTTCCCTTTCTTTTCTTTGGTTTGCAAAAACCTCACCCGGTGTAGGCTGCATACATTCTTTTATCCAGTGTGTATTATTTGGCGCTTCATCTATTAACCTGGAAATTAAGCTTGTATAACCTGCTCCAAAATGCCTTTTCCACCAAAGAATTGTTGATTTTTGCAGCCTAATAGAAAACATTACTTTTTTCCGCATTTCTTTCATGTGCTGTCTTAGTTCTGCCAATTCTTCCGGTGTAGATGGGGGTATATCGCTGAAATCTATAGGTCTGCTTTCCAAAGCAGCCAATTCCGCAAGCTGCTCCTCTGTGAGTGGATCAAAAATACTTGATTTATGTTGTACCATACCCATTTTCATAATCCTCCTTGTCTTCTCTTTCTGCTTTCCTTGCAGAAAAAATTCTAGTTCTACCATTTCTTACAGTGTAATGAACTATAAGAACAACCCAATTTATTCTACCAATGGCTTTCCATCGTTCTTCATTGATACTATGTTCCCAGTCATATTTTATAATATGTTTAGGGTCAAAAAATACCTTTGCCGCAGTTTCAAAGGAAATGCCGTGCTTCCTTTGGTTGCCGTAATTCTTTTCTTCATCCCATTCAAATTCATATTCTACTCTCATTATAACTCCTTCTATTTATTTTGTCAAGACAATTTGTCAATATATTTTGTCAAGACAATTTGTCAAGACAAACTCTACCCTTACATATTCAGGATTTCCCAGGGGTCTTCTCCTTGACGGCGATGGTGAACGGCCTCCAAAATATGCTCAATTTCGATGGTTTCTTTGCCTTCCAAGTCAGCGATGGTTCTGGCAACCCGTAATACCCCGTGATAAGCCCTGCCGGACAGCCCTAGTTTGGAGACAGCCTTAAAAAATGCACTCTCCGCTTTTTCATTCATGGGACACAACTTCTGGACAAACCCCGCAGGGAGCATGGCATTCCTACGAATATCTGTCCCTTTATACCGTTGTCTCTGTATTTCCACCGCCGCCCTGACTCGCGCGGCTATGACCGCGCTTTTTTCTTCCTGTCCCGCACCCGCAGAGTGTCCCCTCATTTCCTCGATTTTTGGTGGCAAGACGGCGGTACGGATTTCCACTCTGTCAAGCAAAGCGCCGCCAAATCTGCGCCAATAGCGGTTAATCTCATCCGGAGAGCAAAAACAGGCGGTTTCCGAATTCTTCATACCCAGCTTGCCGCATGGACAGGCATTTGCCGTCAGTAACAGTTGAAACTCTGCCGGCATACGAACAGGGCCTTCCGCTCTGGAAATACTGATTACCCTGTCTTCCAGCGGCTCTCTTAATGCCTGTAACACATTGATTTTGAACTGCGGCGCTTCATCAAGGTAAAGCACTCCAAAATGAGCTAGGGATATTTCTCCGGGACGGGGGTTTCTGCCGCCGCCAAGGATGCCTTCTGCGCTTGCCGAATGATGGGGACAGCGCATTTGCGGATGAGTAACCAGTCGATCGATAAATCCTGCAGGAGATGCTAGGCTATGCAGTCTTGTAACCTCCACCGCCTCATTGGGAGTAAGTGGAGTCATGATCGAGGGCAAGCGCCGCGCCAGCATGGTCTTTCCGGCACCGGGCGGTCCAAAGATAAGAGCGTTATGCCCTCCGGCGGCGGCAATTTCCATAGCTCGTTTGTAAACAGCCTGCCCTTGCACATCTGCAAAGTCGCCGGCAAAGCGGTCTATGCCGCCATTTGCCGCCGCGGGTGACCCCGCCGCTTTTTGGGAAGCAGGCAGCATTCCTGTTTCTTCCCTGACAAAGAGGGCATTCACTGCTTCTTGCAGGGTTTCAGCGGCGGTAAAGCTTGCTCCGTTTTTATTTTGTTTGCCCGCCAGGATAGCGGCTTCCCCCGCATTTTCCGCAGGAACAATGAACTCCGTTATCCCTGATGCAAGCCCTTCTGCAATAGCGGCAATCACTCCGCGCACCGGCCGTATTCTGCCGGATAACTCTAACTCCCCCATAACAAGCAAGTTTTCCGGAATGGGAACAAGCTCCGCCGCTTCCATAACTGAAAGAGCAATGGGCAAGTCCAGGGAAGCCCCGTCTTTTTTCAGTCCTGCCGGTGCAAGGTTGATCAGAACCCTATCCTGCGGAAACTTAAACCCCGAATTTCTAAACGCAGCCCGCACCCTTTCACGGGCTTCCCGTACTGCCCCTTCCGCAAGCCCGGAAATATCAACCCCGGGAATCCCCCTGCGAATATCCGTCTCAACCCGGATAATGATTCCGCCCGCCCCAAAGGGCAAATAAGCCATCACACTCATAAAATCCTCCTTGTCCAGAAAAACTGGACATATATATATGGCGCGGAAGTGCCGTTTTGCTTTATCGTTTTTGAAAATAATTAAAAAATATTTTGTTTTTCCACAATTTTTCCACAAGAAATGGTGGTACCTGGTACCTTTTCCCTAATATCTCTGCGTTCTCATATCTCCGCGCCTCTGCGTGAGGGAATTTGTGTTAAATGATGAAAGGCCTATTGACATTTTTTTATAAAAAATTTACACTTGAGGTCTAATATCGTCATTTACCTTTTAGGAGAAGATATAATGAAAAGAACTTATCAACCCAGTAAAGTAAAAAGAAACCGGAAATTTGGGTTTCGCGCCCGGATGAAGACTAAGGGTGGGCGGCTTGTTTTAAAACGCCGCAGAGCAAAGGGCAGGTTAAAGCTGACAGCTTCTGACGAGAAAAAGCCCTATTAGATCGTTTAGCCGGGAAGAGCACTTAAAGGGAAGGAGCCGGATTCGGGAAGTTTTTGGCAAGGGAAAGCGGTTTTATGAGGCCGGATCAAAATTGATTGTTCTGCCAAATAACCTGCCGTATAACCGTATTTGCTTTACATTTACCGCAGGTAAAAAATTCGGGGGTGCCGTTGCAAGAAACCGTGCCAAACGCCTTGGAAGAGAAGCTTATAGATTGATCAAAGAGCAGGTTTCAGGCGGTCACGATCTAATCCTGCTGCTTTATCCTGAATCTAGGCAAATGACTCTGTCTATGAGGATGGAGCAGCTCCAGTCCCTTTATAAAAAAGCAGGTTTGTTTAAATGAAGTACATAGCGCTTGTGTTAATTAAATTTTATCAATACGCAGTGTCTCCTCATTTTCCAAAGGTATGCAGGTATTACCCAAGTTGTTCTGTTTATGCTTACGAAGCGGTTACCAAATATGGTTTTATTCGCGGCTGTGGAATGGCAATAAGACGGATTCTTCGCTGCCATCCATTTACAAAACAAGGCGGATACGATCCTGTTCCTGATGTGCAGCCGAATTTTAATTTTTTAAGGAAGTAAGATGGAAAAAAATACAGTATTAGCGGTGGTGCTTTCTACCATTGTGTTGATAGCTTTTTTTGTTATTCAGAATGCGTTATCTCCGCCGCCCCCTCCCGTTGTTCAGCAAGAGCTGCCTAGTGTAGTTGCGGTAGAAGATTCAACTCAATTTGAACAGCCTGACTCATCGATACAAACACAAACACTTGATGCGGTCTTTGTTGATGACGACGATTCAGAAGAAGCCGCAGAAGAAGCAGAGTTAATCACCATCCAAACGGAAGTAGCTGTCATTGTCCTTACCAA
>Ga0099364_10006082_pt1 | contig 17671 bp, 5 predicted proteins | sample TergutTh196P3_FD_73070 | JGI IMG/M metagenome (GOLD analysis project Ga0099364, IMG submission 73070) | Microcerotermes parvus P3 segment gut microbial communities from Pointe-Noire, Republic of the Congo - Th196 P3 | ecosystem: Host-associated > Arthropoda: Insects > Digestive system > Gut ...
TTTTAAGTCTGGCATTTTTATTCTCCTCTGGACAAGGAAATTTCCCAGACTTAATGTTACCACATTTCGTTTCCCGGACTAAACGCCACTCCCCCCGACACTGTGGCACTTACTTTGGGAATTTACCGCCCCATTTTTTATATATTCATATATTTTTTATATTTTCCCCCTAGTACTATTGTACTATTTTTGAACTCATGCTATACTAAACGAAACGGGGGAAGACCCCCGGCATGCATTGTGCATTGTGAATTATGAAAGGAGGGATATTATGCGTAAATTGATTACCAACGATGAAAGTAAGTGCGTAGGTTGCAACCGCTGTGTACGGTCTTGCCCGATAGACGGGGCGAACATCGTCAGCATGAAAGACGGGAAAATCAATGTCTCCGTGAATAACGACCACTGCATTGTCTGTGGCTCCTGTATTGATGTCTGTCATCACAATGTCCGGGGCTATGAGGACGACACCGCCACCTTTATCCGCGATTTAAAAAGCGGGGTTTCCATCTCGCTGATGGCCGCCCCGGCCTTCCGCGCCGGCGGATCCGAGGCCGGCCGGCTCCTTGCGTGGCTCAAAAAACTGGGCGTCAAAAAAGTCTACGACGTTTCCCTGGGGGCCGATATATGTACCTGGGGGCATATCCGGGCCATCGAGAAGAACAAACCCGCCTGCGTCATAACCCAGCCCTGTCCGGCCATCGTCGATTTTATCCAGCTATATGAACCCGACCTGCTTAAATATCTCTCGCCCATCCATAGCCCGATGCTCTGCACCGCCATCTTCATGAAAAAATACGATCGTGTCAGCGACCATATCGCTGCCCTCTCGCCCTGTATCGCCAAGGCACGCGAGTTCGAGGCGACGGGTTTTGTGAAATACAATGTCACCTTGAAAAAGCTCCTCGAATATGTCAAAGAAAACCACATCCAACTACCCGACACGGAAGCCCCCTTCGATCATCCCGAGTCCGCTTTTGGGCGGCTCTATTCAATGCCGGGGGGCTTAAAAGAAAATATCGAGTTTTATTTTGGCAAAGGGCTGCGCATAGACCAATCGGAAGGCCCGCATGTCGTCTACGACTCCCTCCGGGAAATGTCCAGGGAAAGGGCCGCCTACATACCCGCCGTCTTCGATGTCCTAAATTGCCATGACGGCTGCAACATCGGCACCGGGGTCGAACATGACAAGACCCGTTTCGAGACCAACACCGTCATGGACAAAAACCGCCAAGCCGTTTTGGCGGCCTTTGACCGCGACGAATATGTCCGTCTGCTGGAAGAATACGACAGCAAACTCAAATTGTCGGATTTTATCCGCCGTTACAATGCCCGGCCGATCCAGCGCCAAGTGGTGACGGAGGCTCAAATCGAACAGGGCTTTGCCATGCTGGACAAGAATACCGAGGAACAAAAGCACTTCGATTGCGGGGCCTGCGGCTGTGACACCTGCCACGACATGGCCAGACGGGTTGTCTCCGGCTTAAATCTGCCCGACAACTGCATCCAGAAGCTCCATAATGAGGTCCTGGATGAAAAGCAAAAAATCCAAAAGACATCCGCCTCGAACGCCGGCAGCATCCAAAGCCTGACCCTGGACATTGCCGACATTAAAATGAAGGCCGACAATATCGCCGCTCTGATAGACGTCCTGGGCGAAGTCATCACGAAGTACAACGTGATTACCGAGGACATAAACTCCATTGCCACCTTCATCAACCTAATTTCACTCAATGCCTCGATAGAGGCCGCCCGGGCCGGCGAGGTCGGACGCTCCTTTGCCGTGGTGGCCGAGGAAATCCGCAAGCTGGCCAGCAAATCAAAAAACACCGTCTCCGAATCGGGGGCGCTGTCCAAACAATCGACCGAGTCCATCAGCTCCATCGTCAGCATGATAAACGAAATCACCGCCAATATCGACCACGCCCATGAGAGCATCTCGGTGATAAACCAGAGCGTGGCCGACATGGGGTAGTGAGCCCACCTAAGTTTTAAACAACCCGGAAGAATGCCGGTTTTATCGGCATTCTTCTAAGGAGAAGCTTTAGCTTCTCCCCGCTACCCTTTAACCGCGCCGGCGGCGACGCCTTCGATGATGTGCTTTTGTGCGCTCAGGTAGAGGATGACCACCGGCACCACCGCCATGACCAGGCAGGCCATGATGGCGCCCCAGTCCACGCGGCCGTAACTGCCCCGCATCATCTGGATGATCATCGGGATTGTCTGGTATTTGCGCTTGTCCAAAACTAATGACGGTAACAAGAAGTCATTCCATATCCACATCGTTTGCAAGATGCCTATGGATATAAATGTCGGTTGCATGATGGGTACCGCGACCTGGAAAAAGGTGGCGGGCGGGCTGCAGCCGTCTATGGTGGCGGCCTCCACTATCTCCAGCGGAATCCCCTTCACAAAGCCGCTGAACAAAAAGACCGCCAGGCCGGTGCCAAAGCCCAGGTAAATGATGCTAATCCCCCAAGGGGTGTTAAGCCGCAGCGTGTCCGCCGTCTTGGACAGGGTAAACATGACCATCTGGAATGGTACCACCATCGAAAACACGCAGAGCATGTAGAGAAACTTTGTGTAGGCGGCATCCACCATCGTGATGTACCACGCGAACATCGAACAGAAAAAGAGAATCGCCGCTACTGAGCCTATCGTGATAATGAAAGACCAGCCGACACCCGAAAGCAGACCGTAGTGGTCTATGCCCACCTGATAGTTCTCCAGGCCGATGAAAGTGTCGGCGGCCGGCAGCTTAAAGGGCTGCAAGTTAATAAAAGTCTTTAACTTAAACGAGTTCGATAAAATGACGAACAGCGGATAGACATATACAAGGCTCAGCAGCCCCAGACCGATGGACGCGGCCGTGCGTGTCATGCTCTTATTCATACGGCCTCCTTTCCGCGTACAAGACGCAGTTGAATCAGGCCGATGCCCACAACGAGGATAAAGAACAGCACCGCCTTGGCCTGTCCCACGCCTTCAAAGCCCATGCGGCCGTAGAAGGTATTATAGATATTGAGCGCCAGCATTTCCGTGGAACGCCCCGGTTCGCCGTTTGTGAGGGCCAGGTTTTGGTCAAAGAGCTTGAAGCCGTTTGTGATGGTCAGGAAGGTGCAGATGGTGATGGCCGGTTTCATCATCGGGATGGTGATGTGCCAAAGGCGTTGGCCGCCGGTGGCGCCGTCGATGCCGGCCGCTTCCTTTAGCTCCTCGGGGATGGTCTGGAGGCCGGCAATGTAGATGACCATCATGTAGCCAATCTGCTGCCAGCTGACGAGGATGATCAAGCCCCAGAAGCCGTAGGTGGCGCTTAAGTTTAGGACCACTTCAAACTGCACGAGGATGCCGTTTAGGATGAGCTGCCAGATATAGCCCAGTACCACGCCGCCAATCAAATTTGGCATGAAGAAAATGGTGCGAAAGACATTGGTACCCTTGAGCTTGCGCGTCAGGGCGGCGGCCAGGGCAAAGGCGAGGGTGTTTATAATCACCAGGCTGGTGAGGGCAAACAGGGCCGTGAAGCCGAAAGAATAACGAAAGCTCTCGTCGGCGATGGCGCGGGCGTAGTTTTTGAAGCCGACGAAGCTGGCATCCGTGACGGTGGTAAACTCCGTGAACGAAAGCCACAGACCCATGATGAAGGGCACAATGAAGCCGATGATGAAGGCCGCCAGCGTAGGTAGTACAAACAGGGGGAAGTATCGCCGCAGTGATTTTTCCATATGTGAACCCTCCGTAAGATTGGATAGATTTCGTAGGGGCGACCGTCCCCGTAGGGGGCGATGTCCTCGGTCGCCCGAATAACAGACGATGCCGTCCGATACGGGCGGTCGGGGACGACCGCCCCTACAGCTACCAACACACGGGCGATGGCCTAAGCCATCGCCCATCATGATAATTCTACTGATTCACGGCAGCATATTCGCTCGCCCAGCCGTCCACAAAGGCGCTCACCACTGCGTCCCAATCGCCGATACCGGCCGCATAGGCCGTGAGTGCCGAACCCAGGTCGTTCTTCCAAGCCTCGCTGGGCATGGTCGGGAAGGTCCATGCCACGGGGGTAAGACCGGCCGCCACATAATCATTGGCTATGTTAACCAAGGGATTGGCGGCGGGAAGGTTGGCCTTGAAGGGGATGACAAAACCCATGTCCTCGCAGAGGGCCTTCACGCCTTCCTCGCTGGTTACCAGCCAGTAGAGGAAATCCAGGGTTGCCTGAATGTCCTCGGGGGCGGCATTTTTGTTTACGCACCAGAAGTTTTCCGTTCCGGTACACAGACCCTGCTGCTCCTCACCGGCGGCACCGATGTATATGGGCAGCATCCCCAGGTTTTCATCACCCAGGCTGGAAACGTCGCCGTAGGCCCAGGTACCGTTTTGGTAAAATACCCCTTGGCCGGTCACAAACTCCGCCACCGCGTCATCGCCGGTCTTGGTGCCCAGCAGGGTGGGGGCGGTGGTGGAATTATTGATGTATAAATCCCAGATCATTTTGTAATTATCCAGATAGCTGCCCTTGATGGCCGGCGTGGAGCCGATGCCGTCGGCTTTGTACTCGTAGTAGATGGGCAGGTTTGCCAAGTGGGTCTTAAAACGCCAGTCGGACGAAGGATCCATGCCCGCCGAGGTGAAGGCGGCAAAGCCCAGCTCGGCCGAGCGGTCCGTGATGTCCTCGGCCACCCGTTTTAGGTCGGCAAAATTGTTTATATCCCCTTCCGTGTAGCCAGCGCTCGTCAGTAACTCCTTGTTGTAGATAATGCCGTAGGTTTCGATGACATAGGCGATACCCATTACCCCGGAGCTGTTTTTCAGGGCGAACTCATCATTGGACAGCTCGCCGTATACCTGGCTGCCCGATAGTTCATAACAATAATCCTGCCAGCTGGACAGACCAACGGGGCCGTTTACCTGGAACAGGGTGGGCGGTTCACGCTTCGCCATTTCAGACTTAAGCTCGGTCTCATACTGTCCGGAAGCGGCGGTGATGACGTTTACCGGCACGCCGCTAATCTCAGTATACTTTCTGGCCACATCCTGCCACTGGGCATCTTGCTCGGGCTTAAAGTTTAGGTAGTACACGGAACCCGGGCTGCCGCCGGATGTCTGGACGTCATCGGATACCTGGGTGTCATCGGACGTTTGGGCGTCATCGGATGTTTGAGCGCCATCGGATGCCGGCCCGGCGGCGGGCGAGGCGCAGGCCGATAGCAGGCCTAATACCAGTGCGCTTGTCAGTAGCAGTGCGATACTCCTCTTTTTCATCATAATGATACCTCCTCTCTTAGATCACGGGTGTATCCTTGGCGAGGGCCCTCCACCAAAGATACGGGCAAATGGTTTGCATATTGCTGATGCTGTACCCATGCTAACACGAACGACCGGGAAACGCAATGAAAAAAAAATTAGTGTTTTTTTAGTGTTTTTTCAGTGTTTTCGCCTTTATTCCGTTTACTTTCCCGCTTTTTCATGCTATAGTGTATTCACATTCGCAAGGAGGGTCTACATATGAAGAACATCGTACGCAGAATCACATCCTTATGGATGGCCATGACATTACTTATCCTTTTGCTTGGCCCGGCGCAACTGACTGCTTGGGCATCAGAAGAGACGGGGGGCGGCCACCACGTCCTCGGGGAGGAAAACCCCGGCGGGGCAGGCACAGGCGACACTGAAGAAGGCTCATCCGACACTGAAGAAAACACATCCGGCGGTGAAGAAAACACATCCGGCGGCGAAGAAACCACACCCGGCGGCGAGGAAAACACACCCGGCGGCGAGGAAAACACACCCGGCGGCGAGGAAAACACACCCGGCGGCGAGGAAAACACACCCGGCGGCGAGGAAAATGTACCCGGCGGCGGGGAAAATGTACCCAGCGGCGAGGAAACGCCAAACCCGGACACATTCCCCCCGGCCGAAGAAGAAGGAACACAGCTAACGGAAAGTGCCACGGATGATGAAACAACGGCCACGGATGTGGGCCCCCTCGCGGAGGATGAGGGCATCACGTTAGTCCGGGCAGACGGCGAACCCTTGGAAGAGGGCGGCGTGGTGTCCTTTGGCACCGTTTTGCAATTACCGGACGGCTATGAGGCGTTGCTCGGCATCCTGGACCCGGACGGACAGCCAATCACGGACCCGGACATCCTGAACGTCCAGATACAATGGCAGCGCGTGACCATGAGCAGCAACGGCCAGAATGTCCAAAGCACGACATCGCGGGACTCCATGGCGGGCGAGCCGGAAAAATATCTGACCGTTTCGGCGGACAATGGCGAGAGGCGCCACATCCGCGCCCGGCTCACTGTTCCAGGCCATGCCGATGCGTTTTTCACGGAACTGGTCACGGTCCGCAAACAAGACTATGATGGAAACTTTGCCGGGCCGGTCACGTTTTCCAGCGTCGGCATCACCAACATAAGCATCACGAGCGTGTCCGGCGGCGAGTACCGCATCGCCCAAATCGGCGACGTGACATATGACGACACCAAAGCCCCGGGCCTCTGGCAGAGTTCCCGCTCGTTTAGCAGCCTCACGCCGGATACGGCCTATGTATTCGCGGCGCGGATTAAGGAGACGAGCACCCGTAAGCCTTCCCCCGCCGTCTTATCGGATCCGGTATTGACGCAGAAGCGGTCGCAGGCCGCGCCGACCCGTCAGCTGACGGCGGCAGCCAACGGTATAACAAAAGATTCCATAATGCTTAACGCCCTCTCCGCCGTGACACGCAACGGCATCCGCATCGAAGCCGAATATGCCATCTCGGAGAGCTCCAGCATAAGCGGCCAGATAGGCGACTGGCAAGCCAGCAGGATTTTCACGGGCCTGGAAGAGGGCAAGTCCTACCGCTTCTTCAGCCGCTACCAGGAGACGGCGGAACATCATCCTTCCCCGCCCAGCGCGGCTTCCGTCGCCATCCGGACGCTTAAGGCATACGAGGGCCCCGGGGTCGGCGAACTGACATTTAGCCGTATCACCAGCAACCGGATAGAAATAAAGGCCGTCTCCAAGGGACGCTACCGCATCGCCCAAATCGGTGATGAGGTCTTTGGCCCCGACACCACCACGGGAACATGGAAAAGCTCACGCGACTTCACGGACTTGCGGGCCGGCACCACCTATACCTTCGAGGTGATGATAGCCGCCACCTCCACGATGGAACCCTCGCCCGTGTCCGTGGGAGTGGCCCAAACGTTAAAAGGCGGTACCCAGCGGGCGCCGTCCACCCCGAACGTGGCCACCGGACCCCTAAACGGCAAGAATAACCAGCGGCTGCTCGGCTCATCCTGGGTGCAGCTGGCGCCGTCGCAGCGGCCGAGCGGAACGGCAAATTCCGACCCCGGCGCCGTGATAGAATACGGCATCAGCCACCAAAGCAGACCGCCGGACCATGCCATCGCCTGGCAGAGCTTCTCTGCGGGCGAGAACATAATTTTCTACGGCTTAAGGGCAAACACCAGCTATTATTTCTTCACCCGCATGGGCGAGACGGATGCTTATAATGCTTCCCCACGCAGCACGGCGCGCGCGGTGACGACCGCCAAGGAAGGCTTTTTCACTGTTGACGGACAGCCGCTCACACTCACGGGTGATATCCTGCCCGACGGGACCTTCCATGCCGCGACCAATTTGACGGCGGACATAAGCCCGTTAATCACGGAATCCGGCCAGCCCGTCTCCCAACTCCGCGGCCCGGTAAGATATTATTGGTATACCTTGTCGGACAAAGACGGCCAGCCCGACCGGACGAAGAAACCGACTGCCTGGACCACCTTCACGAACAGCGCCACCATTCGACCCGGAGGCGCTGTCACCGATAACTGGATATATGTGGAAATCCGGGTGAATGGCCTGGAGGGATCAGTGTTCTCGGAGCCCCTCAAAGTGGAGAGGGCACCCATTTCCGTGCTCGAGGAGCGGGTGGCCAGCCAAATAAAGATCGGCAAAAGCAGCGTCACCCTGCCCAAAATAGAAGGCGTGACCTACACATATTCGCGGCAGCATAATAATTATGGCAGCAACATCGCCGTTCCCAAGAACCGTGTCATCAAGAATTTGCAACCCCAGGAGAACATTCGCATAAATATCAGCACCACCCTGCGCACCTATGAACGGGCGACGGGGCATGTCTACGTGCGGACCAAGGGCTTCTCCCAACCGCGGGCGATACGGCCGGTGGTGATTGGCTCAAAGACCACCACCCAAAGCATCACGATACAGACACAGCCGGGCCACAGCTACGGCCTGAGCACCACCAGCAAGATGGCGGCCGACAAAATTACCCTGGGCCCGTCTGCTTTCAATGCCGACGGTACCTTAACCTTCCACCGTGCCGTGGAGCGCTCCAGTGGCAACGCAGTGGAAATCAGGCCCAACACCAAATACCATGTCTTCTCCATCCGCGACGGCTTCGAGACCGACGGCCGCCCCCATACCGAAGCCTCGAAGATAAGCCCGGCACGGATGGTGCGTACGGCCAAGGCCGGGATTTTTAGCAACGCTCCGGAGGACGAAAACATCATCCGCAACGGCAACCGGCTGCAGCTGCCGGATAGCTTCGCACCCCGGACGGTGCAGTTGGACAACGCCCAGGAAACATGGAGCAGGGCACAGCTGGGCAAGCTATCATACAGATGGCGCCGCCTCGATCACCCGAATCAGGATCCCGGCACGGGAAAGAAGCTCGGCAGCAAGTCGACATACACCTTGAAACAGGCCGATGTGGGCCGCTACATACATCTGGAGGTGAAAACAGCCGGAACACTGGGCTCAGTGGAATATATCCATGAATGTAGCGGCATGGTGGCGACGGCCCTTAAGGTTCCCAAGCAACCCAAGCTGGGGAGCGTGAGGGACACCTGGGCCCGCGTCCAGGTCCTGACGGCGCAAAAAAACCGCTATATTGAATACGCCTGCGTGAGCGGGCCCGAGATTCCCGGCGTGGATTCCCCGGCCTGGCAAAGGGAGCGCGAATTTAGCAATCTCTCCCCGTGCCAATCCTATACCGTCTATGCCCGGCAGGTATCGGCGGACGGCAGCCAGGTATCCCGCGTTTCCAAGCCGCTTTCGCTCACGACCCAGCGCTCGGCCCTGGGCGGCGAGCTCATCATCCGCTCGGAAGGCAGCGTGGTGTCCCTGGGCGACACGGACTCCTATGCCCTGGGCAACACCTGGAGCATGGACAGCTCCACCCTGACAAACACGGCAAACGGCGGCAGCGGCGGCTTCTACTACTCCTGGCATCGGATCATGGTGGACGGGACGGTGCGAAAGACGGGCTTCAGCCCGGATTACACCCTCACGGCGGCCGACATGGGCGATGATGTCCGCGAGATAGTGGCCAGCACCGAGGCCTTTGATTGCGTGGGCGCGGCACAGCGCCGCTTCGTAAACCCCGGGGCCGCAAACGGCGGCAACGTGGGCTGGTTCTCCAGCGAGATTGTGGAAGCAACGTGGTAGACGGGGCGAACGCGCCATTACCCCCGCCATTACCCCCAGAAAGGGCTTGACTTTTATGATAGTTTCCCAAACAATTAGACAGACAGACAGACAGACAGTCAGACAGACAGACAGACAGACAGACAGACAGACAGACAGACAGACAGACAGACAGGCGGCTAATACCCCCGCCTTTTTGTCATTTTCTAACCATGGACCCTACACCGGCGACCTGTTCTAATAGAATGGGTCGCTTTTGTTATGAAAGGAGGAATCCCCATGAACACAAAAAAAACACTCACCAAAACTCTTGCCTGGCTATTAGCTTTTGTCTTGCTGGCCGGCACCGCCCCCCATGCGGCTTTTGCGGCGGAAGAAACGGGCGGCAACTTGCGGTCCCTGCAGGAGTCCGCCGAGGGCGGTGGCGAATATGAACTGCCCACCGGGGAAGAAGAGGAGCAGGAGTTCCCACCCGGCACGGAAGAAACGAACCCGACGGAAGAAGAAACGGACCCGACAGAAGAGGAAACAGACCCGACGGAAGAGGAAACAGACCCGACGGAAGAGGAAACAGACCCGACGGAAGAGGAAACAGACCCGACGGAAGAAGAAACGGATCCAGCAGAAGAAGAAACGGACCCGGCAGGAGCGGGCGGGCATGTTTTTGGGCTCCTGGCAGGGGACAATACCATAGACCTGGATGACCCCCATCCGCCCGACAGCGGCGAGGGCTGGACATATGTTGATTCCGAAAAACGCTACACCATAGCAGACGGCGCCAATGTCAGGGTCAGGGGAACCAGCACGGACTACGCACTCTTTTTGGAGGACGACGCGGTGGCCACGCTCACCCTGGAAAACGCCAACATCAGCCCGGCCAATGCTTCCCCCATATCCCTGGGCGCAAATGCCCACCTGACCCTGACCCTGGAGGGAACAAAAAACAGCCTCACGGCGCAAGAGAACAATTCCGGCATACTGGTGCCGCAAACGAGTTCACTGACCATAAACGGCACTGGCAGCCTGGATGCCAAGGGCGGATCCGGCGCAGGCATAGGCGGCGCGGGCATAGGCGTAGGCGGCATCACCATTGACTGCGGCACGGTCACGGCCACGGGCGGTAATGACAGCAGCGCGGGCATAGGCGGCGCGGGCAGCAACATCACCATCAACGGCGGCACAGTCACGGCCACAGGCGGCAATAACGGCACGGGCATAGGCGGCATAGGCGGCACGGGCAGCAACATCACCATCAACGGCGGCATCATCACGGCCACGGGCGGGAGTGGCGGCGCGGGCATGGGCAGCGCGGGCGGCAGCATCACCATAAGCGGCGGCACGGTCACGGCCCAGGGCGGCAATAATGGCGCGGGCATAGGCGGCAGAAGTAGCGACGCGGGTGGCGACATCACCATTAACGGCGGCACGGTCACGGCCACGGGCGGGGATTTCGGCGCGGGCATGGGCGGCGGGTATGGCGGCGCGGGCGGCAACATCACCATCAACGGCGGCACGGTAATGGCCCAGGGCGAAGCTTTCGGCGCGGGCATAGGCGGCGGCAGTAACAGCGCGGGCGGTACGATCACCATCAACGGCGGCACGGTCACGGCCACGGGCGGCGGGTACATAGGCACGTCCATCGTCGGTGGCGCGGGCATAGGCGGCAGTGGCCACGGCGCAGGCGGCAGCATCACCATAAGCGGCGGCACGGTCACGGCCACGGGCGGCACCGCAAGCTCGGGCATGGGCGGCGGATCTCATGGCGCAGGCGGCGACATCCGCATCAGCGGCGGCACGGTCACGGCCATTGCCGGCACTGCCAACGCCCAAGGCGCAGAGGGACACGCCATCGGCCCTGGCGGCAATGCCACCGGGGGCACGGTCACCGTGGACGGCCACTTAGATTATTGGACGCACAATACAAACACCGCCCCCACAACCGCTCCGGCACGGCAATCATTTTCCAACAACTCCGATATATTCAAGACCCCCAACGAGTACCGCTATATCAAACTCATGGGGTGCAGGGTCACCTTTGACCCGCGAAACGGCGAAAGCAGCGTTAGCGTACCGGTATTCCCGGGTGCTAAAGTCACCCAGCCCGCGGATCCCGAGCCCCAGGCCGGGTTGAACGGCTCTTTCGCGGGCTGGTATCCGGACACGGATTTTATCACCCCCTGGGATTTTGATACTGGGGTGACAGAGAGCATGACCCTCTACGCGCAGTGGGACAACATCATCTATGTGGATGATGAGCCGGTGCAGGATATCAGTGTCGCAAACATCGCAACAGACATCAACGATGCCCTGGACACTCCGGGCGGCGGCACCGTCACCGTCACGGGCAAATACAGTGATGCGGCCAGTCAGCTGAGCATACGCATCCCGCAGGGCAAAAAGCTGCTGTGGGAGGCGGATTATGCGGGTTCGGTGGATTCCGGTACTACCAATCCTGCCCTGATTAACTTGCTGTGCCATTCGGAAGAGCGGGGCAGCGGTGAAATGCTGCTGGGCAGAAAGGGCAAAATAACCAGCGGCGAATTAAGTATGGGCCCTCCCGTGACTGTCCGGGACAGCGTGAAGCTGGGCGTGGATAAAACAGGCGGGCCCGCGATTATTGCCACACCACCATTTTCCAATGAAGCCGTGGTACTTTATGACTACAGCGAGCTAAACCTGAAAGGCAGCGTGGTCACTGGCGATTTAGTCGCCAACAATAACTCGACCGTGAAGATCGAAAACAGTAAGCTTGGCGGCGGGCTAACCGCCTACCAAGACTCGACAGTGAACATCATCGAAGACAGTGAGATTAGTGGCAGGCTAAGCACCCACCATAGCTCGACAGTGGACATCAAAGACAGTGTGGTCGGACAGATATACAGCGACGATAGCTCGGCCAGCCCGACGCTGATCATCGAAAACACCGATGTAATATTCACTGGCGCAAACGCTAACCAGTACGCCATATTTCTTATGGGTCGCACTGCCTCGCTCCAGCTAAAGGGCGGCAAAGTCGAAAACACCACATACTCCCAAAACGCCATCCGGCTGGTCGGCAACAACGCAAACCAAAAGCCCTTCTTGTACCTGGAGGGTGGCACGGGGATCGTGGAGGACGGCATCAGTGCGGACACCGGCGCAGGGAATCCGGTCGCGGTCTATAAAGACGCTGCGGACCAGGATAAATTCGACAGCAGCAGTTTTACCAAAGATGCCAACCTCTTCAAACTCGATGAATATGAGCAGACCCAGGAAGACGGCGAGGAATACAAATACAACGAAATCGAAGCTTACAGGGGCAAGGTCACGGCCAGCTTTTGGGAGGGGCTTAATATCACGGGCGCAAGCACCGACGCAGACGACCCCGACCTGTGGATGGAACCAAGCGGCAACACCCTCGTTTTCACGGGGAACATTGACCAAAAAAACATACTCCTGAATATAACGGGCACACTGGCGGACGGACGTGTCCCGGTGGTGTTCGACGCCGCCATCGACCTGCACCTCTCGGCCCGGCCCGGCGGCCTGATCCGCGTGGGAGGCAGGGAATTTGACCAGTTCCAGGCCAAGCCGCTCACGTATGAACTCTTCTTAAACAGCGCCCCGGCAGTGAGCATCCAAGTGACGGACAGCCCCGGGGATGACCCGGATATTGAATACATGCTAATAAGGGACGTGGACGCGGCGTTTGCCAACGAGGACAGCGCCATCGACGCCGAGGGCTGGCTGGCCTATGACCCGGACAACCCGCCCGCCATCCTGGCCACGGAACCAAAAGCCGTCATCTATGCCAGACTGACCAACGCATACGGCGCGAGCGTCATCAACACCGGCGGCATTGTCGTCTACCCCGCCGCCACGGTGGCGGAGTCTGAGTTCCGCTTCCACAGAGGCAGCAACGAGGCCGTGGTGGTGGGGATTGACCTTAAGGAGGGCAATGAGTTTGACAAAATCATGCGAGGCGGTGCCGCGTTGCCGGGTGCCGCGTATGCATGGGACCAGGACAACGGCCGCCTGACGCTCCATGCCGCCTACCTGGACTCCCTGCCCACCCTGCCCACAACTGAACATATCTTCAATTTCTGCTATAAGCCGCTGGGCGAGAGCTTTGTGGCCGACGCCGGAGGCGACGAACCCGTGCTGGAAATCAGCGTGACGGTGGTGGAAACGTTTTATGTGGACGGCGTGCCGGTGCAAGACCTGAGCGTGGATGGGATTGCAGAAGCCATTAATGAGGCCCTGGAGGATGCCCGGGAAGACGAAAACAAAAGCACGGTCACGGTGTCGGGGAGTTATAGTGGGGCGGATGAGAGGCTGACCATATACATCCCGGATGGCAAGACGCTGTACTGGGAGGCGGATTATTCGGGTGTGGGGCAATATGATTATCCTGGGAATCAGATTGATTTTATTTGTTTACGAAAACATCCAACACTAGGCAGTGATGAACTAGACAGCGGCGAAATGGTAATCCGCGGCGGGGGTATAATCACTGCCAACAACGCTGTATCTCCTCAGTCGAAGCGTCCCATAGTAGTATATGACAGCGTGAAGCTGAGCGTGGAAAAAGCAACAGACGACATTGCGATTTCGCTACTCAGACCCGGAGAGATGTCTGCCGCTGTGGAGCTAAATGACCAAGCCGAGCTAAAGCTCACAAGCGGCAAAATCAATGGCAGGATATATGCAGACGATGAATCGACGGTGATTATTGCCGGTGGCGAGGTGGACAACGTAAGCTCCATGCATGACACCATAAGTATGAACAAAACTTCTGCGCTCATGCTCAGCGGCGGAAGTGTCAAAAATTCTGCCTCTTCCGGCCCCGGCATCGTGCTGCTGGGAAACACAGCGCAGGATGCACCATTTTTATACATTGCGGGCATCGGCACTGGTGTTGCGGACGGTGGCATCCGCAAAGCCTCGACTGCTACTTCAATCGCAGTCTACAGGGATGGGGCGGACCGGGATAAATTCAACAACACTTTCACCGATGACGTCAACCTCTTCCAAATCGGTAAAGTTAATCTGACCACAGATACCGACGACACACCCTACACCTACAACCCCACCGCCCACAAGGGCCAGGTCATGGCCAACTTCTATGAAGATCTGGCCATTGAAAGCGCGATCGCCATCGCCATCCCACAGACCGATTCCATGCCCACGTATTTCCATGAGGACGGGGAAAACACGGTGACATTCATGGGAACATATGACTCCGGGGGGAATAAGGGGCTCAGCCTGAATGTTTCCGGCACCCTGGCAGACGGCAGACTCCCCGTGGCGTTTCCCTCGGATTCCTTTGACCTGAACATAGACACGTCGCGCACCGACGTGACCGTGACCCCACCCACTAACATCACCTACGGTGAAAAACTGGGCGAACCCAGCGCCACGGCGACGGTGCCAGGGGGGACGGGTATGCTAAATTTCCGCTACCGCTACTCCGGCACCTTGAAAAACGGGACACTATACCCCACCAGCGAGACCCCGCCCACCGAACCCGGCGAATACAGCGTGACCGCCACGCTGATGAGCACCGCCTTTGCGGGTGAAGACAGCAAGCCCTTCAACATCCGCCAAAAACCCCTCACATGGAGCGAGCCCGGCCGGGTGGAGGACAAGACCTACGACGGCAACACGTCCGCCACCGTCACCGTGGATCCCACACTGGGCGGCGTGATAAATGAAGACAACGTGAGCGTCTCGCCCGGCGGCACGGCTGCCTTTGTCAGTGCGGAAGCGGGCACTCGCGAAGTTACGGCGGGGGAAGACTGGGACATCACCGGAGGCGATGCCTGGAAATACATCGCCCCGGGCAAAAAACCATCATTTGAGGTGGCCGAAATCAGCACCCGGTCTCTCAGCATCACAGACGCGACCGTGCAAGCCAAGCCCTACGACGGCACGGCGGCGGCGGAAGGCGTGGAACTGACCCTCTCCGGCGTCCTGGATTCCGACAAGGGCACGGTGACAGTGGGGACGGTCACGGCGGAATATACGGACGAATCCGGCCAGGTGTCCGAACCCAATCCCTGGGCCGCCTTCCTGACCATCACCGACGTGACCTTGGCCGGGGACGGGGCGGATAATTATGCGGTGACCGTTCCCGTCACATTTTCTGGCAAGGGCGGCATCATCGGGGCGGAGGCGACGGCCATCAGCCTGAGCCCCGCATACTCGACCATGCAAATGGATGACCTTGTAGCGCGGACCACCCTGACCCTGCTGGTGGAAAAAGACTCGCCCGACAACGTGCCTTGGCTGCCGGCGGAGAAGGAACTGGAATGGATTTATGACGATAAAGTCTTCTCCCTCACAGAGGGGAAGGGAGCAGAGGCCTCCAAGGCCTGGCTGGGCATCCTGGCCGGCGGGGCGGCCAAAGCGGACACCAGCTACCGCGTCGGGGCGCGGCTCAAGGTCGGCGGCCATACCTACGAAAGCTTTGCCGAGGTGTATGTCCATGCCGGCGCGATCACTGGCCCCACCTCCCTGGCCGCCTTTAACATCACCCCCCTAGAGACGGCCGTCCGCATCAACCGCGCCCAAACGACCGGTGCCCTGCTGCCGGTCAAGGTGGCGGACAAAGAACCCGACCTCGCCGGCCTTAGCACCTTGTCCGGCGCCCCCAGCAATGCGCTGCTGACCCAGATTATCACAGAGCACGGCGTGGCCCTGTACACGGACTATGACCATCCCACCAAACAGGCACAAGAACTGACCGCGATAGGCATCGGACTCTCAAAGCGCGACCCCCGCAGCCTGGAGCTGTTTATTGTCGATGGCAAGGAGGCCGAGGCCAGGACAGTCCGCAACGTGAGCGTGGTGGTCGGCAAAGGCGACCAGGCCCTGAAAGTGGGAAACATCAACATCACCGTGGCGGAAAGCTACCCGAAAATCCGCGTAAGCGCCACCAATAACTTAAACCTCTTTGCCCCGGGGGTGCCGATGAAATTTAACGCCATTGCGTCGGACGGGACCAAGGTGACAGTCACTGAAATCAAGCCCATCGGCTCCAACATGGGCATGGTCGAGCCCCAGGGTGAAAAGGGCAAAGACGGCCTGAAACTGAGCACAACCGCCCAAAAGAACAAGAGGGTCAATGTGGAGCTGACGCTGAAGTTGGAGGGCTACCACCGCGCCGTCAAGGCGGGCAAAAATAATGGCGAGGGCCATGTCCTGCGCTCCAGCGTGCGCATCGTGGACAGTGTGCCCCGGCCACGGCTCAGCCCGGCCACGGTGCTGGTGGAGCTGGACCGGCCCTTCACCGTGAACTTGCTGGGCGTGGATCTTAAGCAGATAGAGAAGATCCGCTTCCAAGAAGTGGTACTGGAAGACCAGGCCCTGAAGGATGCCCTGGACTCGGAAAACGGCACACTCACACTCATGGCCACTTCAGCCGCCGCCAAGTTCCCGGTGGAATTTTTGATGAAAGACGTGAAGGATGTCCGGCCGGAACGCTGGGTAGGAGCCAACCTCCGGGTAAACGAAGCCAACATGGACAAGGTCACAAACCTCCGGACACCCACCAAGTCCGTGAGCATCCACCAGGCCTACCAAGGTGACATTGTCCATATTCAATTGGTGCCGCAAGTGGCGACGGTGGTGTTTGGGGAGGATGATTTGACCGTTGAGCTTCCCCCGGCACTGGATGGGTTGGTTGTAGACAGCGTGAGCAACAATACCGTGACCCTCTCTAAGAAAGAGGGCACCACGGAGAACTTGACCCCCGGCACGTACAACATCGTCCTGACGCCATCAGAGACCAAGGAGGATGGCAGATTCGCCAACATCCGCCCCCTGACCTACCGCCTGCGGGTGACCAACGCCACTGAACCCAGCTTCACCCTGAGCCAGAAGAGCCGGATAAACGTGGCCGTTGCGGACAGTGCCGTGAGCGTGACCGTGCGGCCAAACGGCACGGCAGCGCCGCTCAAGGAGAATGGCATCACGCTACCCGGAACGCATGGGGATTTATTCAAGGCCAACGTCACCGGCCCCTTCACCTTCGAAATCCGGGCCAAGCAGGAAGCCCTGGATGCCGTCCAGACCACAAACCCCGCCGAACGCATCATCCCCGGTGTGCGTTATAATCTGAGCGGGCTGGTGATACAGATGAAAAACGCCGAAGGAATAACCGAAGATATAACCCTGGAGCGCGACTTTTTCATCACCCCCACCACCACCGTGCCACGCGGCAGCCGCAGCCCGGGAAGCCTGACCC
>Ga0099364_10006083_pt1 | contig 17671 bp, 21 predicted proteins | sample TergutTh196P3_FD_73070 | JGI IMG/M metagenome (GOLD analysis project Ga0099364, IMG submission 73070) | Microcerotermes parvus P3 segment gut microbial communities from Pointe-Noire, Republic of the Congo - Th196 P3 | ecosystem: Host-associated > Arthropoda: Insects > Digestive system > Gut ...
CCGGAGCGCATAATTCGCCAATCTTATTACCGCGTGACGTTAAGCCCGTATTCCCCTGCCCTGCTTTTGGAGCTTGGGTTTATGAGCAACCCTCTTGAATACGAGCGCGCGGCGTCCGGCATCGAGACCGAAAGGGCTGCGAAAGCCATTTTCGATGGGATCAGGCGTGCGCTGATGTAGCGTCAACAGTCCACTTAATAAAAAAACCGGAGGCTTCAAGCGAAGCCTCCTTTGTTTTATTTTTTACGTAAGCGCTCGTATTTATTTTTTGTGGCCAGCCCGCCGCGGATATGCCGTTCCGATTTATTTTGTTCAAGCACAAGCTTTACTTGCTTGTATAGCGCTTCGTTTATTGTCTTTAGACGTTCCGATACATCTTTATGTACTGTGCTTTTCGATATATTAAACTTTTTTGCCGTTTGTCTTACCGTCGCGTTATGCTCAATGATATATAACGCCAAGCTAACTGCTCTTTCTTCGGGCAATCCTTTCAAAACACAAACCCCTCCCTCAAGCATATATGCTAATATATATGCGCACATGGGCTCGTTATATGTTATAATTTATTTTGTAAGGGAGTTGATGTAAATGTTTAAGATAGGATGCCATTTATCGGCGTCGAAAGGGTTCCTTGCAATGGGAAAGGAAGCCGTTTCAATCAAAGCCAACACGTTTCAGTTTTTCACAAGGAACCCGCGCGGCGGCAACGCAAAAGAAATCGATACCTGCGATATCGCCATGTTCATGCGGTATTGCGAAGAAAACGGAATCGGGCGGATTCTGGCGCATGCTTCGTATACAATGAACCTTTGCTCCGATAAGGAGGGCATTCAAAAATTTTCGATCGAAATGCTATCGGATGACCTTGCGCGTATGGAGCATCTGCCCGGGAATTTATATAACTTCCATCCCGGCAGCCATGTCGGGCAGGGCGCAGACGCAGGCATACAGCTTATCGCGGACGCGCTAAACTTAGTTCTTACGCCGGAGCAGTCCACAACCGTGCTGCTTGAAACGATGGCCGGTAAAGGCAGCGAGATCGGCGGGCGCTTTGAGGAGCTCCGATCGATTATCGACAAGGTTAAGCTTAACGGCAAGCTGGGCGTATGCCTTGACACCTGCCACGTAAACGACGCGGGCTACGACGTCACAAACCATTTAGACGACGTGCTTTGTGAGTTTGACAAGGTTATCGGGCTTGAGCGCCTTTTTGCCATCCATCTAAACGACAGCAAAAATCCGTTTAAAAGTCACAAGGACCGGCATGAGGTCATCGGCGGCGGCACAATCGGAATAGATGCAATCGCTAAAATCATAAACCATAAAAAGCTTCGGGGCCTTCCGTTTCTGCTTGAAACCCCGAACGAGCTTGACGGCTACGCAAAAGAAATCGCGCTTTTGAAGACATACAGGAAACCGGATTTATTGTAAAATAAAGTAAATATTTCCGATTCGCAGCCGATATATGAGGTATAAGAGGTTTGCGGGGAGGAAAAACCGTGATTATCCAGCATAACATTCCGGCAATGAACTCCCACAGGCAACTGGGAATCAACAACGGCGCAACGTCGAAGAACCTTGAAAAGCTGTCGTCCGGCTTCAGGATCAACCGCGCAGGCGACGACGCGGCGGGCCTTGCAATTTCCGAGAAGATGCGCGGGCAAATCCGCGGTCTTGCGCAAGCGACCCAGAACGCGCAAAACGGCATCTCGCTGATTCAAACTGCAGAGGGTGGCCTCAACGAGACCCACGCGATTTTGCAGCGTATGCGCGAGCTTGCGGTACAGTCGGCAAACGGCACGTACAAGGACGAGGTTGACCGTGAAAACATCGCGAAGGAAGTCACGGCCCTCAAATCCGAGATAGACAGAATCGCCTCCAGCACGCACTACAACGGCATCCATCTCCTGAACGGTACAATGGGCGGCGTGTCCGCGAAGCTTAACGTTGATCCAACGTTGGCCTTTCACACGTTCAACGTCAACGGGACAGATATGGAGATCTCACACACGATTAGGTATCTTCTCAACGGCTCCGCCACAAGCACCACTGGATTCGGTGTTGGCGCAGCAGGCAGCAGCGCCGGGGTGGACGACCTGAGAGAAACCCTTTTGGCGGGCGGCGTGGAAGTGACCATCACCGTAAAAGTGCTTGATGGCGCAACTGTAGCAAGTATTCAAATCGGCGACAAATCCTACACGACAATACCCGGCGACGCCGCGGGCGCCAACAGGCTTTACGACGCCAATGGCGACTACATAGGTCAACTTCACGGGTTCAATCCCGCAAGCGCAATAGAAGGCGTATTGTCCGGTATAAGAATTGTTAACCAGTTTATACCGCCGGGTGGGGGGAATGCCGTTTGGAATGGCCTTTTGGCGGCCGACGGCGCTCTGCTCGCCCAAAATTCCTCGAAGCTGGTATTCCAAATCGGCGCGAACGGCTCCGCCGACCAGAGGGTTGGGCTGCGCGTCCCCAACATGAGCTCCGGCGCACTGGGAAATGCCACCGGCTCGGTCAACACCATCAGGGTAGATACCCGTGAAAAAGCGAACGACGCCATCAAGGTCATCAACGACGCTATGAATCAGGTATCCGGCGTCCGCGCAGACCTCGGCGCGCTGCAAAACCGCCTTGAGCATACGGTCAACAACCTCGGCGTAACCCGGGAGAACCTCCAGAATGCAGAAGCCTCCATCCGCGACGTGGACATGGCAAAAGAGATGATGGAGTTCACGAAAAACAACATCCTCGTACAGGCCTCGCAGACCATGCTCGCCCAGTCCAACCAGCTCCCGCAGGGGGTTTTGCAGTTGTTGCGGTGAAATGGAAAGAATGTCCCACAACGAGCATTAGAACACATAAAAAGCGGAAGCACCGTCACGGCGCTTCCGCTTTTTTATACCTGTACCCTATTTTACGCTTGTGGTTCCTGCTGCGTTTTTTCGGTGTTTTTCTTTTCCATCGCTATCAGCGCGTCCCGCCTTGACAGGTTGATTCTGCCCTGCGAATCAATCTCCGTGACCTTTACAAGCACCTCACTGCCAATGGATACGACGTCCTCGACCTTTTCAACGCGCTGTGTGTCAAGCTTCGAGATATGCACAAGGCCCTCCTTGCCGGGGGCGATTTCGACAAACGCGCCGAAAGGCATAAGCCTTGTCACCTTGCCCTTGTAGAACGAGCCGACCTCCGGGTCCTCGGCGATTGTTTTGATTACCTGAACGGCGCGGCGCGCGTTGTCAATGTTTGTGGAAAGCACGAATACGCTGCCGTCGTCCTCGATATCAATCTTAACGTCGTTTTCGGCGCAAATCCTCTGGATGACCTTGCCGCCGGAGCCGATAACCTCGCGTATCTTATCGGGATGAATCGTAAGCGTCAGCATCTTCGGCGCGAACTCGGAAAGCTCCTTGCGCGGCTCGGGGATTGCTTTTAGCATAACGTCGTCAAGGATATGCTCCCTTGCCGTTTTACATTTTTTAAGCGCTTCTTCGATTATATCATACGTAAGGCCGTCGATCTTGATATCCATCTGTATTGCCGTGACGCCCTTGTGCGTTCCGCCGACCTTGAAATCCATGTCCCCGAAGAAATCCTCAAGCCCCTGTATGTCAACCATCGTCATCCAGCGGTCGCCCTCCGTGATAAGCCCGCAGGAAATCCCGGCGACAGGCGCTTTAATCGGAACGCCCGCGTCCATGAGCGCAAGTGTCGAGCCGCAAATCGCGCCCTGCGAAGTCGATCCGTTCGAGGAAAGGACCTCCGAAACAAGCCGCAGCGCATACGGGAACTCCTCAACGCTCGGGATAACGGGCTCCAGTGCTTTCTCGGCTAGTGCGCCGTGCCCGATTTCGCGACGGCCGGGGCCTCTCGACGGCCTTGTCTCGCCGACGGAGTAGCTCGGGAAGTTATATTGGTGCATATATCTCTTATTTTCCTGGCTGTCAAGCCCGTCAAGGCGCTGCGCGTCGCTGACAGGGCCCAGTGTTGCAATCGTCAGCACCTGCGTCTGCCCTCTCGTGAACATGCCGGAGCCGTGAACCCTCGGTATCAGCTTAACTTCAGCGTCAAGCCGGCGGATTTCATCCATGCCGCGGCCGTCAACTCGCTTTTGCTCGTCCAAAAGCCAGCGGCGGACTATATGCTTTTGCAAATAATAAATGCATTCGTCTATCATGGAGGTTTGCTCGGGATATTCCGCGTCATATTCCGCGTGTATCTCATTCTTTATTGGAGCAAGCCTTTCCTCGCGGATATTCTTGTCGTTTGTGTCAAGGGCGTACTTTACCTTGTCGCCGTAGGAAGCAAGCATTTTGTTAAACATATCTTTATCGACATGAATCGGCTCGAACGCGATCTTTTTCTTGCCAATTTGGGCCGTGACATCGTCGATAAACGCAATCATTTTTTTTGCTTCGGCGTCGCCTGCCTTTATGGCTTCCATCATTATATCCTCGGGAACCTGGTTCGCGCCCGCCTCGATCATACAGACCTTATCCCTTATCGAGACGACGGTTAATTGCAAATCGCTTTTGCCGCGCTGTTCTTCGTTCGGGTTTACGATGATTTCGCCGTCGACAAGGCCGACGTTCACGCCCGCGATCGGGCCGTTCCACGGGATGTCGGAAATGGAAAGCGCCAAGGATGTCCCGATCATACCGGCAATTTCCGGTGAATGGTCCTGGTCGCATGACATAACGGTCATGACGACAGTGACGTCGTTTCGCATACCGTCGGGAAACAGCGGGCGTATCGGCCTGTCCACCATGCGGGATGAAAGTACGGCCTTCTCGCTCGGGCGGCTTTCGCGTTTTAAGAATGAGCCGGGTATTTTGCCTACCGAGTACATTTTTTCCTCAAAATCAACCGACAGCGGGAAAAAATCCATTCCCTCGCGCGGTTTTTCAGACATCGTGACGTTCACAAGCACCGTCGTATCGCCGTAGCGCACAAGGCACGAGCCGTTTGAAAGCTCGCACATCTTGCCTGTTTCAAATAATATTTTTTCACCGGCAAACGTAGTTTCAAAGGTTTTAAAATTTTCAAACATCATATTTCCTCCAAATTTTCAATTTATATCTTGGCCTGCAATGATGTTTTAGCAATAAATCCAACCTTTTCTATTGGAACCAATCCTCAATACGCAAAGCACCACCTCATTGAAGATATGTTCTTAAAAAGGCTCGATTCACTGCTAAACATACATTGCCTATATTAAAACAAAATACTGGGTTGAACGGAGCAAAATTCCACCCCGTTCAACCCCATATTTTGGTAAAGTCCTTACTTCCTGATGCCGAGCTTTGCGATAATTGTGCGGTAACGCTCAATATCCTTTTTCTTGAGATAATTGAGCATGCCTCTTCTGTGCCCGACCATCTTCAAAAGCCCGCGGCGGCTGTGATGGTCCTTCTTATGGATTTTAAGATGCTCCGTCAGATCATTGATTCTTCTTGTAAGGATTGCGATTTGTACCTCCGGCGAACCGGTGTCGCCGTCATGGAGCTTATTTTGATCAATTACGGCGGTTTTTTCTTCCTTTAACAGCATATTCTCACCTTCTAAAATATTCCCCATCTAAGAAAAAGGCGGGTGAATCCCAAAATTCGGGCTTTATCCTAAATCCTGGACTGGGGTTGAATGAATGCGCCCCGATAATCAGAGCACAAGTAAGTATATCATAACAATTTATGCTTGTAAAGCCAATTTTTCCAAAACATTAAAACATTAAAATAAAAATCGGGCCGGAGTAGTTAAACACTATCCGGCCGCTTGGTTTTACACCTTGAAAGCAAACGCGTTACAGCCACTTTATCGGGGCTAATTTCAATTTTCTATGCAATCTGTAAAAGAAAGCATTAAGCAGTGCAAAACCAATATTATTGTTAAGCGCATTTTAAAAAATATACAAGCAATATTACACTTGTCAAAAAATGACTGTTTGCGAATAAATTCTAATAATTTGTTCATACTAACCTTGCGGACTGTTCTGTGATCGGACAGTTTTCGTGGTTTTTAACGCATATTTTATTAAAATATATAGGAGTGAAGCTATTATGTTGGATAAGATAGCTCTTATCTTTGTCGTAATAGGCGCACTGAATTGGGGGCTTGTCGGCCTTTTCCAATTTGATATCGTTGCGTTTATGTTCGGCGGCACCGGCGCTATTTTAAGCCGCATTGTCTATACCCTCATAGCGCTTGGCGGAATTTGGGCGATTTCATTGCTTTTCCGCGATACCGAAAGCTCCCACGTCAGGGATTAGCCTTTTGCATAAAAACCTAGGCGGCCTTTTGTGTTATCAGAAGGCCGCTTACGTTTTTTATATCAACGCTTTTGTATCCTTTGCGATCGTAAGCTCCTCGTTTGTTGGGATAACAAAAACCTTTACCTTTGAACCCGGTTTTGTCAGCTCCGCTTCAGTCCCGTGGATTTCCACATTTTTGGCTTCGTCAAAATCAACGCCTAAAAACTGAAGCCCACGGCATACGCCGATACGCGTTTCCGATGAGTTCTCGCCAATTCCGCCTGTAAATACGATGGCGTCTACCCCGCCCATCGCGGCGGCATACGCGCCGATAAACTTTTTAATGCCGTACTGCTGCATATTAAGCGCAAGCTTTGCGCGCGCATTTCCCTCTTTAGAGGCGGCTACCAGATCGCGCTGGTCGCTTGTTATGCCGCTGATTCCGGCATAGCCGGATTTTTTATTCAGCAAATCATTGACGGCCTGTGAGGTGAGCCCCTCTTTTTCTTCGATGAACATCACGACCGACGGATCGATTGAGCCGCAGCGGGTACCCATGATCACGCCGTCAAGCGGCGTAAAGCCCATGGTCGTGTCAACGGATTTTCCACCTTTAACCGCTGTAAGGGACGAGCCGTTACCTAAATGGCAGGTGATGACGTTAAGCTCCTCAAGCGGTTTTTCCATCATTTCGGAAAGCCTTGCGCTCACATAACGGTGGCTTGTGCCGTGAAATCCGTATTTGCGGATATGGTGCTTTTCATAAAGCTCGTAAGGAATTGCGTACATATACGCGTGCTTTGGTATCGACTGGTGGAAAGACGTATCGAACACCGCGACCTGCGGCACCGACTGATCAAATATTTTCTGGCATGCGCGGATCGCCATAATATTCGCGGGATTGTGAAGCGGCGCCAACGGGTTTAGTTCTTCGAGCTTTTTGAGCATATCCTCCGTTATCAGCGCGGATTCGCTGAAGTATTCACCGCCCTGTACAACCCGGTGACCGACGGCGCTGATTTCGCCGACGTCGGAGATAACCGCGCGCTCACCTGTTGAGAGCTGCTTTACGACCTCGGCAAAGGCTTCAGCGTGCGTCGGAAAATCAATTTCACAGCTAGCGGTATGCTCCCCCGCCGTATGCTTGATCAGGCCGCCTATGCCAATCCTTTCGCAAAGCCCTTTCGCAAGTACGCTTTCGTCCTCCATGTTTATAAGCTGGTATTTCAGCGACGAGCTGCCCGCATTGATTACAAGTATCTTCATTTCCATATTCCTTTCGCTTTCATATATCGCATATCCTTGACTTTGCAATCACTTTTACTATATTATTACATCGTAGTAAAAATTGCAAGTGTTTATGGGGTGATTATCATGCCTGTCTGCGGAATCGTCGCCGAATTCAACCCGTTCCACAATGGACATAAAGCGCTGATTGACGCAGCCGTTGCCGCTGGGGCGGACACGGTCGTCTGCGTGATGAGCGGCAATTTCGTACAGCGCGGATCACCTGCCGTAACCGATAAGCGGGTGCGTGCGAAAGCGGCGCTCCTAAACGGTGCGGACATGATTTTAGAGCTTCCGCTGCCGTCGTCGGTTTCAACGGCGCAACGGTTTGCAAAGGGCGCCATACATTTGCTGAAAGCGACCGGCTGCATTGAAATGCTGGCGTTCGGCAGCGAATCGGGCGAAACGTCGGGCCTTATCAAGCTGTCGAAAGCAGTGGACGACCCCGCTGTGACGGCTGAAATGCGCGCGATCATGAAAGGCGGCGCGACGTTCGCGAAAGCCCGGCAGCTTGCGGCCGCAAAAATCTATGGGGATGAGCTTGCGTCTCAATTGTCGCAGCCGAACAACGTTCTCGGCATTGAATACCTGCGGGAGTTAAGGCTGCAAGGGTTAAAGCTTGATGCCTTTACAATCAAACGTGTTGGTGCGGAACACGACTCGGACAATCCTTCAAGCGGGTTTGCAAGCGCCTCATATCTGCGCGCGAATGCCAATGATATCGGCGCCCTGTCGGAATATGTACCTGTGTCCTCCGCCGAGGTGTACGCAAACGCCGCGGCAAGCGGATTGTTCCCGTCAGATCCTGGAAAGCTTGAAACCGCGATATCCGCGCATTTGCGCAGGCTTTCCTTAAACGACTTGAAGCTCCTCCCGGATATATCGGAGGGGCTTGAAAACCGGTTTTACATGGCTATCCGCAAATCCGCAAGCGTAAAAGAGCTCGAAGCGAACCTGAAGACAAAGCGGTACACTATGGCCCGGATACGCAGGCTGATCATGGCGGCGTTCTTAGGAGTGACTGCGAAAGACGCAAATACCTTGCCGCCTTATTTGCGGGTAATCGGCTTTAATGAAAGAGGCAGGCGGCTGTTGTCCGTGATGAAAAGCAAAAGTACTTTACCCCTTGATTCAAGCCTTGTGTCCTTGCGATTAAGGGGCGGAGCGTGTGAGCGCTTTGCGCGCCTTGAAGAGTTCGCGACAGATATCTTCGGCCTTACCCTGCCGTCGGTTTTGCCATGCGGATACGAATACACGCAGCAAGGGGTGTATCCATTTTCATGATTGATTGCATGCCACAACCAGCAAGGCGTTTCTTTGCAATAGATCCTGCCCAACATTTCGTCTATCTCAATGCGTATCTTGAGCGGTTTTGTGAAACCTGAATATTTAGGATTTATGCTTGTGAGGAATTCTTTCGTTTTTTTTAAACCGAAGCAACAGTGTTTCTGCTTACGCCTAATACACGCGAAATATCACGGACTCCAGAGCTGTTGAGTGACATCTTCTTTATCTATATTTCTGTTTGAACCACAACTTATCACCTCTTAAGGTGATTTTATACTTGCATTTTCTGCTTTTTCTGCTTGTCAACTATTTTGAGCCGTGACCAAATCAAAATCACACGCAGCCCCTTGATTTTTAGAAACTGCTGTGATATAATTTATTCGCTGTTTTAAATAGCAGTTTCTGGGTGTGGCGCAGATTGGTAGCGCGCTACCTTGGGGTGGTAGAGGCCGCTGGTTCAAGTCCAGTCACTCAGACCAAAGAAAAACCGTTTAACTAAAACAAAGTTAGGCGGTTTCTTCTTTTGCTTGTAGCGGGCGATTCTTTCCAAAACCTCACAAAAACCTCACAAGGCGATTAAAACATGCTGAAAAAGATTAAAGGATATGCAAAGCGGGCTACTCGGCTATGAGTGGCCCGCTATTACTATTCATTATTGAGTTCCGAAAGTTCCTTTTGTTTTTCCACCAGCAAGTCAAATACTTTTTGAACATCAATCAATTTATGACATTCACCCGCAAGCAATCGCAAAACATTCATTTTGTCTTTGTCTGCTGTATTTTCGATTAATAGAATCTATCATTATTCCAATCAATTCAAGGCGTTCCTGCGCCAGCTGTATATTATGCCTTGTCTTGTTGATAGCTTCAATAAGGGTATTAGGAGCCGCAGGAATAATTAGCAGATCATCCAGTGACCGCCTGACCGCATCGGCGCGTGTGCGTGTGCGTGTGCGCGTTTTCGCCTAAATATAGTGCCAAGTTTATCATATATTTTCACAAATAATGCCAAAAAACCGCACAGCAATGCGGCTTTGCAATGTGTTCGGTATGTATGTAAATGTGCGTAATGTCAATTTCCTCACCCGAATCAATTTTTAACTACGGTTTTTTGTCGTAGTTTTGTCGTGATTTTGTCGTACTTTTTGTTGTGTATTTGTGGTGCTTTTGTGGTGTCACCCACCATGCGTAAACCCGCATAGAATCGCCATTTTTTGCCTTGCTGATTTAGCGGGCTTGTAACGTACCAGTAACGTATATTTTTAGGGCCGCTTTTTGGTACGTTTTTGTAACGATATTGTCACGTTGGATTTGCGCGGTTTTTGCTATGGTTTTGCTATGACTTTGCTATGATTTTTCAGCGGTTTTTTGTGCCGTTGCTACAGCCGATTTTTGCGGTGATCTTGCGGTGTATTTGCGGTGTATTTGCGGTGATAGTATTATTTGTTTTTCGGGATAATAACGGCATTACCGCCCGATTCTCCGATACCCTTTTTAAGGGGTCGGAAATGTCGGGTTTTAAGGGGTCGGAAATGTCGGGATCACCTTAGGCAAACCTTAGGCTTTTTTAAGGACACAGATAATGAAGCATAGCTCTTTTTTTGTGTGCATTTTTGTGCAGTTAAAACCCGCTACCATGATACCACACGGCAGAGGACAAGTCAAACCGATTCAGCCATAGACAAATAGCGCTCAATCTCCGTGCGGGCTTCATCGAATCCGAAACACACCACGGCGCGGAATCCTTGCGCGTCCAGCTGTTCGATCCACCACTTTTGCGAATCCTGCAAGCGTCCTTTTTCGGCTTTCAGTTCAACAAATAGCCCATGATAAGGCCCGCACGGAGACGCAAGGAATATATCAGGAATACCGCCTTTAACGCCTTGCGCCTTTAAGCGTGCGCCCTCTATGGCCCCGCCCTTGCGCGTTCCCCCGTTCGGTATGTGGAACATGAGCCGCAAAGCAGGATATTTATTTTCAAGCGTTCGCGCCCATGCGAATAATGCAGCCTGTTCTCCCGCCTCATGCTGTTTCCGTTTAGCGGGAGGCTTACCCAAATAGCGCAAATCCTCTGCTTTCAGTTTCCCGCTTGCAAGGCCGTAAAATTCCAACGCCGCGCCGACCTCTCTTTTCTTTGGCATTACATTCCACCCGCTATTTGCCGCAATATCTCCACGGCTCCCGGCGTTTCCTGCAAGGCCGCGACATCAACCGTCAATTGCCACTCGTGATAGACATTGATATAACGCGCCCGTCTGCATTAGTTACGGTGGTTACTGTCTGTCTGCCGTTCTGTGTGGTTGTGGTGGTTACTCCGGCGGCGTCGGTGTGCGTGTATGTCACCGGCTCACTCGTTCTGACCATCGGCGGCGGTATGTAGTAGAACATTGCGCCCATCGCGGAGGCCAGCATAATTATTACGCAGGCAAAGACGCAAATACAACGTATCTTTTCGCGGCGCATGGCCTCATGTAAAAATACAAGCTGCTTGTCAAAATCGCTCATGGGTCACCCCCCTTTTTACTTGCATAGCGACATAGCCAAAAGCACACAGCCTATAAACGTAACTATGCCCGCGCCGATTAAGGCCGGTATAAAGTTCCCGCTTTCATATCCCAGTACAAGGCCGGTGCATACAGCAGCCGAAACGCCCAGAACTCCGGCGACGGCTAGCGGGTTTACAGGCTTGCGGGCGCTTTCGTGCCGCTCCAGCCGGTAGGCTTTCAGTATCATGTCTTTGTCGCTCTCGTAGCTCTCCACACTCTGTATATGTGCAAGGAAAGCGTTGCGGGTTGGGTTGTCGGTTTTCTTGTTCATGGTTAATACTCCTTTTTTCTCGGTTTAACCGCTGTTTTTTTCATCCTACACATGCTGGATGCCGTTCCCCGTCCTTTCCGGCCTCCAGCATGGCGGGGCTACTCGTGTTTCCGGCGTGGCGTTCTCCTTGCCCGCTCGTCTGCGCTGCCGTTTGCATAGCCGACATTGTATTCTCCGTCTGTGATGGCCTGTAAACTGGTGAAAAGGCGGGCTTGCTTCTCGTCTAGGTCGTTTCCTGCCGCCTGTAAGGTATTGATAAGATTATACCGCCTCTCGTCTGCCCTGTTCGGTATGTCCTCCGGCTCATATCCGCTTGCCTCGTATGCCGCCAGCTTGTCGAGCGGGTCAGACCATTTATCGGCGTCGGCTATCTGCTCGATGGTTTTACGGGGTATCGGGTGGCCTCTGTGGGTGAGCTTAAAGAGTTCACAGGCCCGCTTGATGGTTTCGCTGTATTCCTCGTCCGTCATTCTCTCAATACCGCCGGTTATTTTTTCGGCGTCAACCTCTCCCGCGCCCATAGCCTCGTCGTATACTTCCAGCCCGTCAGCATAGCCCACAAGGTATGCGCTACGCGCTACGCATATAATGCAGTCAAGGAATGTATTGTCGGCGCTGCTCGGTGATTTCGGTATCGCTACTAAAAGGGTTGCCGCAAGCTCATATGTCATTTTATCGGCCACTACATCAATTACGGCTTGCAGGGCTTCTTTGCCAAATGGCAGGGTATTGGGATTACTCATGTGTTAATCGCTCCTTTTTATATTGTTTTTTCGGAGCGGGTAGGTTATAATAAATTTGTACCCGCTCCGGCGGGTGGTATAAGCTCCTATATCAGATACTTTGCAAGGGTGGCTGATATATGGGGCTTTCCTTATACCGGGACAACGGTAAAGCGCCGGGTTTCAGTCTGTTGGATGAACTGCGCGTACAAGCCGCTGTGTGCCGCCTTAAAGCCCTTTGTATCGAATCTTGAGGAAACTATCGGTTTCCATTTAACAAGGTTTCCTGCGGCTTCCAGCTCGTCCACGGCGCGGATTATCATTTCTGCCTTGATTGCGTCCTTTAGGCTCTCGGCCTGTGCGGTCATGGCGTCGATTTCTGTCTGGAGCTCCCGGAGCTTGGAAACCTTTCCTTTAAGTGTGCGGTCTGTCACATCAACACCTCCTTTACGATTTCTGCCGGCCAGCTCTCGCCGTTGCAGTAATAAATGCCCGTTGCCGTGTTGTGTTCGACGGCGCCGTATACATCGAACTCCGCGCCGGTGATTGTCCTGATTCTCAACCCTTTCATTGTGGCACCCCCTTTTTTGGCAGGAGCGGGAACGGAATCTTCTTGACTATTGCTTGTGCGTAATCGCCCACTCACAAGTATATTGCCGTTCCTTTTCGCGAGGCTTTCGGCCCCCGCCGCTCCTGTGGTTTGGTAAGGCTCCGGCGTCTGTTTCTATGGCGGCTTTGCGGCCTAGTGTATTTCCGTCCGTCTGTCTTACCTCTTGATTATATTATAGCATGGTTGTACAAGTATATCAATAGGTAAAACACCCAAACTTGTACAAGTATATTTGTGCAATATTATACTTGTACAAATACATGATTTATGCTATAATGATATTATAAAGAAGTGTACCCGGCGATACTGTGTCCGGGGCAACCGGAAAGGGAGCGAAGCGTTATGTTACAAGACGGAAAAGCGTCCACGCGCGCTAAAAATAAGTATAATGCCAAAACGTATGACAGCTTGAGAATTGTGGTAACAAAAGGAAAAAAATCCGATTTGCAAGAACACGCCTCCAACTGTGGTGAATCGCTTAACGGATTCGTCAATCGTGCTATTGATGAAACTGTGGAGCGCGACAAGGCCGGGGAGAAACCTAAAAATAAAAGAGGTCGGCCAAAGGGCAGTAAGAATAAGCCACGTGGTTTGTCGATGGCGGAAATTATCGCGGAGGCAGAGGAGGAATCCCATGCGTAAAAAGAAAATCTACCTCGATACTTCGGTCGTCAGCTATCTTTTGCAAGAAGACTCTCCGAAAGAAATGGCTGAAACGATAGAGTTTTGGGAAATACTAAAAATCGGAAAATACGATGTCTATATCTCTGATGTCGTGGTGGATGAGCTTGAAAAATGTGCCGAGCCGAAGCGAACAGAACTGTTTACTTTGTTGAGCGAAATAAGTTATACTAATACTGCGATAGAGGGCAATACTGAAATCAAGGCGCTTGAGGCCGAGATAAACCGGCTTGGGATTTTGCCCCCACGAAGCGATAACGACCGCCTGCATATCGCGGCCGCCGTTTACAGAGAGTGCAATATTATCGTGTCGTGGAACTTCAAGCACATGGTCAACGTCAAAACGATTGACGGGGTGCGGATTGTATGCGTTGCAAACAATATCAGTCCAATAGACATATACACACCTGCCGTATTACTGGAAAGGAGCATTTTAGATGAATAATCCAGATGTCAATCAGTCCTTCAATGTGGATGATATTCGCCGTATTCGCAACGAAGCCTCCATCAGATATGAAGGAAAGACTTTTGAGGAAATATCAAAAGACATCAGCGAAGGCGCAAAAGCGGGGCAGCTCATCATTGACAGGATTCGGCGTGAAAAAGCCAGGCAGCAGGGCGCATAGCACAGACCTCTCTATGAGAAGCAAATAGCGGGCCGCTCACACGAGTAGCCCGCTATCTCCATTGGCAGGCCAAAAGCGGCTCCATTCGTTTCTTGGCAATTCGGGTGCTAACCCTAAACCGAATTTGCCCGGATTGGCTTCGTATTCTGCCCTATATGCCTTATACTTTCTTACACGGTCAACCAATACACAAAGAATCAAATCCAGACTATGGGCCAGACATAAAGCGCCGTTTGGGAAGAAGTGCTTCACTCCCATTTCTTCATCAGCCTTACAGCCCCGGAGATATGGTATCAGCACTTCGCAAAGTATAATATTCGCCAATGTTATTTCTTTGTTGGCCTCTATCAACTGACAGTAGTCACCCATAATGCCGCCATAGGTAACGTAATAAGTATCGACCTCCCGGCCCTCGTCGCACGCTTCCAAGCCGGGGATAAGGTCGCATATTCCTGATAATTCAACACTTATCGTAACCTTTTCCGGTCTTGCCTTTAAAATATAGTCTTCAATTTGCCCAACAACACCTAAAGGTGTTTCGCCTGTAAGGACAATCTTTTTTGCGCCCAATATTACAGCATCGTTATTAACGAGCTTAACATACAGATTTTTGGCTTCTTCCTCCTGCCGGTGTCGTTTAGCCTGCACAGCGACCTCTAAAGATTCAAGCCGTTTTATCATATCTTTATTCATGGTCTGCGTCCTCATCATTGTGGCTCTCAAGCATATAGGCCACAATATCCGGCATTGTGCCGTAGTCGCCGGTGCTTTCAAGCCATTTAACCGATAATGCTTTTTACCGTTTTCATCTGAATAACCCTCTTTCTGCAATCGTGATGGATGATATTGGGCGATAGTGGAAGTTGGGTACGGGCTATTTATCATCTGACAACGCCTCCAGCGCCTCAATACGGGCGATAATCTCGGCTTGCTCAATAACCTTGTATGCCGTCTCGATAATGGTTTTTGCGGCGTTTAAGCGTACTTGCGGCGCTATAGCGGTGTCGCTCATGATTCCATCAACAATTTGTGTGGCCGCGCTGATCCGTGATTGCAAATAGTCGCTTGCTTCGGCTACAGCTTGCCGCTTGCGCTGTTTATATTCATCAGCAAATTCGGGCTTGCGGAGCCAATTATATGCTGTTGTTTCGGGGATGCCAACAGATTCAGCCGCCGCCTTTATTGTGGGGCTTGTGAGTAGAGCGGATAGCAGCAGTTCGCGTTTGCTGTTTTTCAAATAATCACCTTCTTTTGTTCTAAGCTAGACATGCTCAATCCCTGCGGTCATAGTAAATATCACACAGGATTTTTTAAATCTCTGTCAATTCAAGTAATTCTGCCGACTCCAATAATCTTTCACGTTCTCACCTCGCTTTTGTATCATGATACGTGACGCCCACAGCATACGCCGCCCACATATCGGACTTAAACCCATAGAACCAGCCGGGATTTTTTTTCGTGCCTACAACGCCAAACCTGTCAATCAGGGCTTGCCGGATATTTGCGTCTTTCGCCCTGCTATTGTGACAAAGGTTCATCTTCACATCCATACGCTTAATGCGATAGCGGGATTTATATTGCCCTGCCGCCGCATAAAACTGCCCTATCCAGAATACCGTTTCAAATACAGTTTCGCCAACTGCCATGCCGTATGACGCAACCATTTCTATGACAAAATCAATATCGGCCTTATACGAGTGGCCCTCTATGAAATCAAGCATTTCAGCGTTGGGGAGAATCCGCGCGGATATGGGTTTGAGTGTGTCAACCTCTAACAAGGTGTAAGCTGTTTGGACGTTGCCGGGGTCGATTGATAATATGTAGTTTATGAATCTCACCTCCATGTTGCGGGAACGCGCCCCATGTGCTATACTGGTATTGGTTAGGCGGGGCGCGGTTCCCTGCATTGGCGCTTACTGGCAGGTAGGCGCTTTTTCTTTTTGCGGCACCATCAAATCATGCAGCGGGTTTTGTTCCCGCAATATATCCGATATGCGTTCCTGCGGACTGCGCTCCTGCTTCTGGCACTCGCACCGCTCGCCGGGGTCGTTATTGCTCCCGCAAACGGGGCATGTGTGGCACGTATGGTAGAAATGGCTTTGTTATAGGCTTTTTGCTGAATTGACAGCTTGATAAAACGTACTCATATTTGCCATTCTATAAGAACACTGTACCATGTGGCACGTATGGTAGAAATGGCTTTGTTATGCGGTGTATACATATTTGCCATGTGGCACATATGGCGGGTAATTGGCAAGTATGGTATTTTTCGCTCCATATATGCCACATGGCACGTATGTATAAAGCCTATTGTTATGCGGGTTTGCTCCATACGTGCCACTTGCCATAGTGTTCTTAGAGGACTGGCATATATGGCGGTTATGTAGGGGGCCATGTGCCGGGGTATTCGAGAACCGTTTGCACCGCTGGCTCTGGAATATCCTCCTTGTCGGCAGTCGGTAAAATCCAGTACCCTTTTTTGTCCTTTCCGAATCCGCGCAATATACTTTTGAGTTCCATATCTTGCCTTGCCCGCTGTAGCGTCCTCTGACTGATTCCCGCCGCCTGTGCCTCTCGTTCAATGTCACCCTTGAGCGCATAACCGTTTTCAGACAGTAGGCCCGCTAAAAGGTTCATAGCGTCCTCGCGGGAGCCTCCGCGATTCCCGCCACTCTTGACCGGGTTTAGAATATCGTCTGCGGTGAGTTCGCTTGTGCCGTTGATAACGATACCTTTTTCATGGTCGATAGAAAAGGAAATGCTTTCGCCATGTTTCGCAAGGCTGGATTTTTCGTGTGCCATAATCTTTTCGTCTATATCGTCTGGATTGCTGGCGATCACAAGGACGCTCCGCGCTGCGGCGGCAAAGTCGATGGAGCCTAAACCGCGATATAGGGCTTTTGTGCCGGACATTTTGCTCATGTGCATAATGAGGATAAAAGCGCATTGATATTGCTCCGCTAACCGCCCTATCTTCGCCAGCAAGGGCCGCACTTGGTTTGCCCTGTGCATATCAACATCACCGCCTAAATAGGCTTGTAGCGGGTCTATGATGAATAGGCGGGGCCGCTTCTCTTTCAAGATTTTCTCTATACGTTCATCGGTGAGGGTGAGTCCCTGTTCTGTTTCATCAATGCAAAAAATGTTATTGAAATTTGGCTGCATTTTCTTTAGTCGCGGTACAATGGTGTCGCTTATTCCGTCCTCGGCAGTCTGATAAACAACGAGCGCGGGGCCGCGCTCGTTGAACGTGTCCTCATTGTAAATCAAAACCACCAGTTAAACTGGTGGTATGCACCAGCCCTAAAAGGGCATATTACAGGCAAGCCTCTCAAGAGGCATTGAAGGTTCTGCCAACCGCATTGCTATCACAGGCCGCCGCTAAAGCGGC
>Ga0099364_10006084_pt1 | contig 17669 bp, 19 predicted proteins | sample TergutTh196P3_FD_73070 | JGI IMG/M metagenome (GOLD analysis project Ga0099364, IMG submission 73070) | Microcerotermes parvus P3 segment gut microbial communities from Pointe-Noire, Republic of the Congo - Th196 P3 | ecosystem: Host-associated > Arthropoda: Insects > Digestive system > Gut ...
TCCTGCCGAGGTGAATATTCCGTGGTGTTTCTCAATTTGGAACAGCTACGGAATCTACGAGAACCGCGGTCATTCCAACTGGGAGTGGAGCATGGTTCAAGCGGAGAATCGTCCGCCGCAGTGCACCGAATGTGGTAAATGCAACGAAATCTGTCCTCAGCATATCGACGTAATCGGCGATTTGCGAAAGGTCTCTTCTGAAATGGAAAAGATTAAGTGGTGAGGTTTGTCCTCTTGACGAAATTCGGGTTTTATGATAAAATCATTAGAATTATTTAAAGTATAAAGAAGGAGAGAAAGTTTGAATAATAGCTCACGGGTCGGTGGCTTCGCCGCCGAGCAGGTGAGCTTGACAGGCTTATCTCTTATAATCTATACTATTTATTTATAGATTATTTATAGAGGCTTTGTGTCTCGGAAAGGTATGGTCATAGCCATGGCGAACATCTGTCGGGAGCCTTCCCGTACTTTCGGGGAGTATCTGCTTATCCCGGGATATTCATCGAAGGAGTGCGTTGTAGAAAACGTTTCACTCAAAACCCCCGCAGTCAGATTCAAGAGGGGGGAACAGCCGGCAATCAGCCTGAACGTTCCGTTAGTATCGGCGATTATGCAATCGGTCTCCGACAACAATATGGCGGTCGCTTTAGCGCGTGAGGGCGGAATGTCATTCATATATGCCTCTCAAAGCATCGAGAAAGAGGCGGAAATGGTCGCTAAAGTCAAGAATTATAAGGCGGGATACGTCCAAAGTGAGTCTAATCTGAGACACGATATGACTTTAGCCGACGTTCTTGCACTGAAAGGCAAGACAGGTCACTCCACCATGGCAGTGACCGAAGACGGAACCGGGAATTCGAAACTGTTGGGAATAGTTACGGGACGGGATTATCGTGTAAGCCGAATGTCTACCGATACCCCGGTCAGTGAGTTTATGACTCCGTTTGATAAGCTAATTACCGCACCTTCGAACACCACGCTTTCGGAGGCGAACGACTTGATTTGGGAGCATAAGCTCAACTCGCTTCCCATAATCAGTGACGACGGTAAATTAAAGTACTTTGTGTTCAGAAAAGACTATGAGGAACATAAAGAAAATCTCGATTCTCTGTTAGATTCGGAGAAACGTTACATGGTCGGGGCGGGAATCAACTCACGAGATTATTCCGAACGTGTCCCCGCACTTGTCGAAGCAGGGGCAGACCTACTTTGCATAGACAGCTCGGAAGGGTTTACCGAATGGCAGAAAATCACGCTCGGTTGGGTTAAATCACAATATGGAGACAGCGTGAAAATCGGGGCGGGCAACGTAGTTGATAGAGAGGGGTTCAGATTCCTCGCCGATAACGGTGCAGACTTCATCAAAGTAGGAATCGGAGGTGGTTCGATTTGTATCACGCGCGAACAGAAGGGTATCGGTCGCGGACAAGCTACATCTTTGATAGAAGTCTGTGATGAACGGAACAAGTATTTCGAAGAAACCGGTATTTATGTCCCGATTTGTTCCGACGGAGGAATCGTTCACGATTATCACATGACGCTCGCCCTTGCCATGGGTGCGGATTTCATCATGTTGGGGCGGTACTTCTCGCGATTTGACGAATCCCCTACAAATAAGCTGATGATTAACGGTTCATATGTCAAGGAATACTGGGGGGAAGGTTCTAATCGCGCGCGCAACTGGCAACGGTACGATATGGGCGGTGACCCGTCTCTCACGTTCGAAGAAGGGGTAGACAGCTACGTGCCTTACGCCGGGCCGCTCAAAGATAACGTGACCCGTTCCCTCTCTAAAGTCCGCTCGACTATGTGTAACTGCGGTTGTATGTCTATTTCCGAATTGCACGAGAATGCGAAACTAACCGTGGTTTCGTCTACGAGCATAGTGGAAGGCGGCGCGCACGACGTTATTTTGAAAGAATCTAAAGTTTAAGTTATTAAGAAAGGGCGTACCATCTTTCAGCAATCTTTCGGTAATCTTTTCGGCAAATTTCACTTTGGAAGATGGGGCGGCATGGTCATATAAATGCACCTTGCTTTATATAGGAAATATCGACCGAAAACCTTTGCAGAGGTGATTTCTCAGCCGCATATCACGATTACCCTGCAAAACCAAATTAAGTCGGGGAATATCGCACATGCGTATCTGTTCACCGGGAGCCGCGGAACCGGTAAGACCACCTGTGCGAAAATCCTCGCCAAAGCGGTGAACTGCACCGATTCTAAAGACGGAAACCCATGTATGGAGTGTGAGTCATGTAAATCCGCCGATAAGTCCCCCGACATCCGGGAAATCGATGCTGCGTCCAATAATGGGGTAGACGATGTTCGTGTTCTGCGGGAAGAAGCGGGCTACCTGCCTTCGGAGTTGAAGTACAAAGTCTATATAATAGATGAGGTTCATATGCTGTCGAATCAGGCGTTCAATGCCCTGCTCAAAACCCTTGAAGAACCTCCTTCGCACGTTATTTTTATCCTGGCGACCACTGAAGTCCACAAGATTCTCCCTACCGTACTTTCGAGATGTCAGAGATATGAGTTCAATCGCATTAACTCGGAAGAGTCGGCGGAAACCCTTATGAAAATCGCTTCGACAGAGGGATTCACCCTGGAAAAAGATGCGGCGTTGCTAATCGCACGGCTTTCCGACGGCGGAATGAGGGATGCACTCTCTCTTTTAGACGTTGCTGTAGCCGATAATACTGTTATTACACAAGAAATCGTTCGCGACAGCGCAGGAATTGCCGGGAAAGAACACCTTTTCGCTATAGCGGATGCGGTTGCAAATAAAGAGGCGGGGGCGGCACTTTCGGTTATATCGGGACTTTATGCGAAATCCAAAGACCCGACAAGACTGATTGACGAATTGTTACAGCATTTTCGTAACCTGATGATTATTAAAATCATGCCGGGTGACTTCTCGCTGATGACCGTCTTGAAAGAAGAAATTCCCGAATACAATCGTCAAGCGGGGTTGTTTACAATCGGTTCGATTTTGAACAATATCGATAAATTAGAAGAATGTCTCCGACTGAAAGGTCGAAAGGTCGAGGCTGAAATCTGTTTGATGAAAATGTGTCTTGCCGAAGGGGCTGAACAGCCTGTTCAGATGATTCAGCCTGTTCAACCGGTCCGACCACCTGTTCAGCCGCCGATTCAGCCTGTTCAGTCGCCGATTGCCCCACCTGCGCCGCCGACTTCCCCCGAACCGCCTTTAACGGTCGGGGAGAGGAAACCGTTTGCCGAATGGCAGTCGATTCTCGTACGACTTGCACAGGTGGATAGATTCAAAGCCGCCATGCTTGAGGAATCGGTTGCGGGGGTCAGCAGTAACGTGATAATCGTGCAGGGGGCTGAAACAATGGGATTCTTTTTCGAGAATCCCGGTAATTCGGCTATCCTCGAAAGGGTCGTGCGTGAGGTTACTCAAAGGGATTATAAAGTCATTTTTGAAGTGATTGAAGTAAAACAAGAACCTCAGGCGAAGCCCACACTTGAGGGACTTTCGCCACTGCAAAACAATTTAACGGCAGCACCGGAAATTCAAACCGAGTCGTCGAAAATACAACAATTCCTCAACGATGTGAAATCTGCGGGGGTACAGTTACAAATACTGTAAAAATACTTTAAAATATACATTATAAATTTAAAGGAGAAAAAACATGAAAGCAAGATTACCGGACGGGTACGGAAAGGGCGCGGGAGGCATGAACTCCATGATAAAACAGGCACAGAAAATGCAGGACGATATTCAAGCACTGCAAGAAAAACTTAACGAGCGTGAATATTCGGTTACGGCGGGCGGCGGCTTAATCGAGTTGACTATGAAAGGGGATAAAGAGCTGAAATCGGTGAAACTTAATCCCGAAATAGTTGACAAAGACAACGTCGAAGACCTCGAAGACGTGATTATAGCAGGAGTAAACGCGATTATCAGCAAAATCGAAGAAGAGCATACGGCGGCAATGGAGAAACTCACCGGGGGACTCAACATGGCGGGTATGCCGGGTCTGTTCTGATTATGGAATACACACCCGCACCGTTGCTGAAAGCGGCGGAACAATTCGCGAAACTGCCGGGAATCGGTATGAAAACCGCACAAAGGCTCGCCTATCATATGCTTTCTCTCCCGATAGAATCGGTGAGGGAGTTCGCGGACGGGGTTCGCGATGCGCGTGAATCGGTGAAGTTCTGCTCGCTCTGTCAAAACTTTACGGAGACGGTTCCGTGTCCCGTGTGTTCGGGTAATCGCAACACGAAAATCATATGCGTTGTGGAATCCCCCAGGGACGTTTCGGTGTTCGAGCGGACAGGGGGGTATGACGGCGTGTACCACGTTTTGCACGGATTGTTGTCGCCGATGGATGGTACACTTCCTGAAGATATTCGCATACGTGAGCTTATGGAACGGCTCGCCGGGGAGGTTGATGAAGTGATTATGGCGACTAACCCTACAATCGAGGGGGAAGCAACGGCTTCGTATATAAGCCGTCTGATTAAAACCCTCGGCATTAAAGTGTCGCGACTGGCTTATGGGCTTCCCGCCGGGGCTTCGCTTGAATTCGCCGACGATGTGACGCTCACGAAAGCGTTAGAGAACAGAAATGAGATTTAGCAATCCAAACAGGCTTTAAGAATAAACTTTAAAATAAGAAAGGACGAACCACTGTACTTTATATATATGGTGGGGCGGCATGGTCTGCAACATGATTACAGTAATCAAACCGGGGGCGACTCAGCAACAAATCGACGGGTTGCTGAATTGGTTCCACGCGAGAGGACTCAAAACCAACGTATCGGAGGGGGAATTCCAGACGGTTATCGGACTAATCGGCGATGTCGGCAGGGTTGACGTTGATTTAGTCAAAGGTCTTGAAATAGTCGATTCGGTTAAGCGGATATCAGACCCTTTTAAAAGAGCGAACCGTAAATTCCACCCGGCTGATACCATTGTGGAAATAAGCGAGAATGTAAAAATCGGCGGCGGGAATTTTCAGATTATCGCAGGGCCTTGCTCGGTCGAATCGGAAGAGCAGATTCTGACTATAGCGAAGAGCGTGAAGGCTTCCGGGGCGGGGCTTCTTCGTGGCGGGGCGTTCAAACCGCGGACTTCGCCGTATGCGTTTCAGGGGCTTCATGCCGACGGGATTGAACTGCTCGAAAAAGCGAAGGCACAAACCGGGCTTCCGATTGTCACCGAGATTATGAACACCCTGCATCTGGAAATGTTTAAGAATGTCGATATAATCCAGGTTGGTGCGCGGAATATGCAGAACTTCGAAATGCTCAAGGAGCTTGGTAAATCCGGTAAGCCGATTCTTCTGAAAAGGGGACTGGCAAACACACTGGAAGAACTCTTGATGAGTGCGGAGTACATCATGGCGGAAGGCAACGAGAATGTCATTCTCTGCGAAAGGGGAATCCGTACGTTTGAAACGTATACCCGCAATACCCTTGATTTATCTTCGGTTCCCGTGTTGAAAAAGCTGACCCATCTTCCGATTATAATCGACCCGAGCCATGCAATCGGAATTGCCGAACACGTCAAACCTATGTCGTTGGCGGCGGCGGCGTGCGGTGCGGACGGTCTGATTATAGAAGTCCACAACGACCCGAAGAATGCACTGTGCGACGGGGCGCAATCACTCACACCGGAAGAGTTCGGCGATTTAGCTAAACGGGTACAGGCTGTTCGGGAGGTAGTTCAATCTTGACGGTAGGAATAATCGGGCTGGGGCTAATCGGCGGTTCACTTGCGAAAGCCTACAAAGCTGCCGGATGGACGGTGTTAGTCCACGATACAGACGACAGTATTCGTGAATTTGCGATTATGTCCGGGGCAGCCGACCGACAGTTGACGGTTGATAACGAACGTTTAGCGGTTGATTTGATTCTAATCGCGGTCTATCCTGCGGTTGCAATCAAGTTTCTCGAAGAATATGCCGAGTATATTCGCCCCGATACTATTGTAATCGACTGTTGCGGTACTAAGAAAAACATCTGCGAAGCCGGGTTCGCGCTTGCGGAAAAACACCGATTCACCTTCGTGGGGGGACACCCCATGGCGGGAATCGAGAAGTCGGGATTTAAGCACTCTGCCGGTGATTTATTCGTCGGTGCAACTATGGTGATTGTTCCCCCGGTGTATGACGATATAGATTTTCTTCAGAAAATCAAAGAAATGCTTACCCCTTGCGGATTCGGCAGGATTACCGTTACTACCGCAGAAAAACATGATGAAGTCATTGCCTTTACGTCGCAAATGCCGCACCTGGTCTCGAATTCGTTCATCAAGTCACCCACCGGCAAGGAATTTGACGGATTTTCGGCGGGGAGTTACAAGGATTTAACTCGTGTCGCGTGGCTGAACGAGAATATGTGGACGGAACTGTTTATGGAGAATCGCGGATTTCTGCTGAACGAACTCAATACCTTTATAACGTCACTGGAAGAGTACAGGGCTGCTCTGCAATCCGGTGATTATGAGGGGATGAGGTCGTTGCTCTACGACGGAAAAAAATTGAAAGAGGAGATTGGCTGATGACTACAGTTACGGTAAACGCTTCTAAAAAGTATGACGTTTTAATCGATAAAGGACTGCTCGGCGAAGCGGGTACGAGAATCCGTCAAGTTTGCGGCGGGGAAAAAGCGTTCATTATCACCGATAACGTGGTGAATTCGCTGTACGCCGACCGAACGGAAGAATCGCTCAAGTCGGCGGGGTATTCGGTAGAACGTTTCATCTTCGCTAATGGCGAACATTCTAAAAATATCGGCACTTATATAGGGATTATCAATGCGCTTGCAATGGCGAACCTCACCCGCTCGGATGTGGTGGTCGCTTTAGGCGGCGGGGTGGTCGGTGATATAGCGGGATTCGCGGCGGCAACGTATCTGCGGGGAGTGAAATTCGTACAGATTCCTACAACGTTACTCGCTATGGTGGATTCGTCGGTCGGCGGTAAAACGGCGGTGAATCTTCAAATTAGCTCTCCTTCTTCTTCTCAAAAAGCCGATTTACAAGTAATGTCGGGCAAAGCCGAACTCGTCGGGGGAAAGAATCAAATAAATACCTCTTCTCCCCCCCGAGAAGCCGTTGAAAATAATGAACAAGTAATGTCGGGCAAAGCCGACCTCGTCGGGGGAAAGAATCAGGTTGGAGCGTTCTATCAGCCCGATTTAGTCCTGTGCGATTATGAAACCCTTGAAACTCTGTCGGAAGCGGTTTTCAAAGATGGATGTGCTGAAGTTATCAAGCACGCGGTGATTCGCTCGGCGGAGTTGTTCGAGTTGCTGAAACAACCGATTATGCCGCAAATTGAGGATATAATCGCGCGGAACGTAACCATTAAGCGGGATGTAGTTGCGGTTGACGAAAAAGACACCGGGGTTCGGCAGTTGCTGAATTTCGGGCATACTGTAGGTCACGGAATCGAGAAATATTCCGGTTACGGAGTGACCCACGGGAGTGCGGTGGCAATCGGGATGGCGTTGGAAAGTTTCGGTGAGGAACGCGCCAAAATAATCGAAATGTTGAAGGGGTTCGGGTTGCCGTATGAGACAGACATTTTGCCCGAACAACTGATTAATGCGGCATTTTCGGACAAGAAACGTGACGGAAGCAAAATCACGGTGGTGTCGGTCGAGAAAATAGGTGAATCCCGCTTGAAAAGCCTGAAAATGGAGGAGTTACATGACTATTACGGTTTTTCCGTCTGAATTAAACGGGATTGTCAAGGCGATTCCCTCGAAATCGGCGGCACATCGCGGATTGATTTGTGAATGTTTGGCGGGGGCTTGCGACATTGTTGCCTGCGACGGCACTTCCGATGATATAGAGGCTACCAAAAGATGCCTTGCGGAAATCTCCAAAACGAATCCGGTGTTGAACTGCGGAGAATCGGGGAGTACGTTCAGATTTATGCTTCCGATTGTCATGGCGTTGGGATTAGATGCCACTTTTATTCTTGAGGGGCGACTCCCCGAACGAACGGGCTACCCTGCAAAATTCGGAATACACGAACAGCTCAAACCCGGGATTCAATCTATAGAAGGCGGGAAGACTTCTCAGTATATATCGGGAATGTTGTTTGCGTTGCCGTTGCTTGACGGAGATTCACAATTGCACATCACAGGCAGGTTTGAATCTAAACCGTATGTCGATTTAACCGTCGATATGTTGAAGAAGTTCGGCATAAACGTAGATTTCGCCGATAACGTCTTCTATGTCCGCGGGAATCAGGTGTACAAACCGCCCGAACAATTCACGATTGAGGGTGACTGGTCTAACTCGGCGTTCTGGTTGGTTGCGGGTTCATTGTCGGGGAAGAGCGTTACGGTTACGGGATTGGATATGCAATCGAAACAGGGTGACAAAGCAATAGTGAAACTTCTGCAGGAATTTGACGATAACAAATCGGGGGTTATGGAAATAGATGTTCGCGATATTCCCGATTTAGTCCCGATTCTGGCGGTACGAGCGGCAGGGTGGAACGGGGTCACGACAATCCGTAATGCCGGGCGGCTTCGTATAAAGGAAAGTGACAGATTGCAAGCTATGGTCGATACCCTCACTTCGATTGGGGCGAAGGTTGAGCAAAGTCATGACGAGTTGCGCGTTTACGGGAGTGAATTTAAACTCGATAACGGCGGATTATTCCCGCTTAACAGTTACAACGACCACAGAATCGTTATGTCGGCGGCAATTGCGGCGACGTGTCTTTGTAAAGAGCCGGTCACGATTGAAGCAGCGGAAGCAGTTGAAAAGTCATACCCCGGTTTCTTCGAAGATTTGAAATCGTTAGGGGGAAAGTTTAAGATTAAGTAAACAAGAAAGGGCGCGTGTAAAATGGCTTCATGTTATGGGGATAGAATAAAGGTAAGCATTTTCGGGCAGTCACATTCGGCGGCGATTGGGGTTGTAATTGACGGATTTCCTGCCGGGAACGTTGTTAATATGGAAGAACTCCGTGCTTTTATGAAACGCCGCGCACCGGGACAGTCTGCGACTTCGACAAGCCGAAAAGAAGCCGACCAACCGGAAGTGCTTTCGGGGTTGGTGAACGCTATACCGGAGCTTTGCTCGCCCTGCGGAGGAAAATCCGCAGGAATTTCCGGAGTTGAAGAGTATACCACCTGCGGCGCACCGCTCGCTATAATCATACGTAATACCGATATGCGTTCGGGTGATTACAGTGAGTTACGGGACGTTCCGCGACCTTCCCACGCCGATTATCCCGCCTACGTCAAGTTCGGGAAGTGTCACGATATTGCAGGGGGTGGTCACTTTTCGGGACGGTTGACCGCTCCGCTTTGCGCTGCCGGAGGAATATGTATTCAGATTCTGGGGAGAATGGGGATTAACATAACCTCCCGCATTGTTCAAATAGGGGGAGTCACCGACCCGACACTGCACGAATCGGAAATTCTTACAGCGAAATCTCATGGTGATTCGGTCGGGGGAGTCATTGAGTGTACAGCCGATGGTGTTCCTGCCGGATGGGGTGAGCCTATTTTCGACGGAATGGAGAACAAAATCGCCGCCGCTATATTCGGTATTCCCGGGATTAAAGGAATTGAATTCGGTAACGGATTCGCCGGTGCGGGCTTGCGGGGTTCTCAAAACAACGACAGTTTCTGCATGGACGGAGGAACGGTCAAGACCCGAACTAACAATTCCGGCGGGATTCTCGGCGGAATCACAAACGGTATGCCGATTGTGTTTCGGGTTGCGGTAAAGCCGACCCCGTCTATTTCACAAGAGCAACAGAGTGTGAGCCTTTCGCAGGGGGAAGATACTATTCTGCGGGTGAGAGGGCGGCACGACCCTTGTATAGTCCCGCGGGCATTGCCCTGTGTGGAATCTGCGGCGGCAATCGCATTGTATGATGCGTTTTTAGCTTCGAAGGAAGGTTAAATCAGTTTGAAAAACATCAAGAAAGGACGCGTGTGAAGTTTGAAAAAAATCCTTGTAATCAACGGGCCGAATCTCAATATGTTGGGGATTCGCCAACCCGAAATCTACGGCAACAGGAGTTATGCCGATTTGATTGATTTCATCAAGACTTCTGCCGCAGAAATCGATACAGAAGTCGAGTGTGTGCAGTCCAACCATGAAGGTGTGATTGTCGATACGATTCAGGCGGCGCACGGTAGGTTTGACGGAATTGTAATCAATCCCGCGGCATATACCCACACGAGTATCGCGATTTCAGACGCGCTGAAGTCGGTCGATATTCCCGCCGTTGAGGTACATTTGAGTGATATCAATAAGCGGGAAGATTTTCGGCGGATTTCATATGCGGGAATGGCTTGTGAAAAAACTTTTGCCGGATTCGGGTTCGACGGATACAAAATGGCTATTAAGTATTTGAATGAACGTCAACAAGACTTAAAATAAAAAAATCACCCTCGATTCCGGGTTCAAGCGGAATCGAGGGTGGTTTTTTATCGGTCTAAAGCTTTTTTCAAGTCATCGACTTTATCGGTTTTTTCCCATGAAACGCCTAATTCTTCGCGTCCCATGTGACCGTATGCCGCTAATTGCCTGTAAATCGGTTTACGCAGGTCGAGGGTTTCGATAATCGCCGCCGGTCGTAAATCGAACACCTTTCCGACCGCTTCCGCAATTTGAATATCGGTAAGTCCGTCCGCCGCAGTTCCGAATGTGTCCACAAGTACCGAAACAGGTTTAGCAACCCCGATTGCGTATGCCACCTGGACTTCACACTTTGAAGCCAGTCCGGCGGCAACGACATTTTTCGCTGCGTACCGTGCCGCATATGCCGCACTTCTATCGACCTTGGTGGGGTCTTTCCCCGAAAATGCACCGCCGCCATGACGAGAATATCCGCCATACGTATCAACGATAATCTTACGACCGGTCAACCCGGAATCGCCTTGCGGGCCACCGATTACGAATCGCCCTGTCGGATTTACGTAGATTTTGGTATCATTGTCGAGCAGTTCCTGCGGAATCACCGGTTTAATCACTTTTTCGATTACATCGGCACGGATTTGGTCGAGTGATGCACCTTCTTTATGCTGAGAAGACACCACCACCGCATCCACCCTTGTGGGTTTGCCGTCTACGTATTCGACTGTTACCTGCGACTTACCGTCCGGAAGCAGGAACGATAATTCGCCGCTTTTACGGACTTCAGTCAGACGTTTCGACAGCTTGTGCGCCAACGAAATCGGCATAGGCATGAGCTCGGGAGTCTCATCGCAAGCATACCCGAACATCATCCCCTGGTCGCCCGCACCGGTATCGTTGACCCCCTCAATCGAATTGTTCACACCTTGAGCTATGTCGGATGACTGCTCATCAATCGAAGTCAAGACCGAGCAGGTGTTACAGTCAAAACCGAACGCCGCAGAATCGTACCCTATGTCTTTGACGACCCCCCGCACTATTCGCGGAATATCAGCGTATGCCTTGGTCGTGATTTCTCCCATTACCAAAACCATTCCCGTTGTGGTTGCTGTTTCGCACGCAACCCTCGACATTGGGTCTTGCTTCAACAAAGCATCCAACACCGCATCTGAAATCTGGTCGCAGATTTTATCGGGATGCCCTTCTGTCACACTTTCTGATGTAAATAATACTTTCGCCATTTTCGCCATTGTTTATGACCATGCCGTCCCGCTATGCACAAACCCCCAAATTTGCCGGAGGTTTCGGCATAGCGGGTCTCCCTTTCTTTTTTAAACTTTTTTAATTTTTAACGACCGAAAACTTTCGATAACTCGGTCGCTTTGCCGATGTTGCCTTCTACCTTGAGTTTTCCGGTAGTAAATGCCAACATCGAATTGAGTTTCCCGTTCATCATCTTGACAAAATTGTCGGAAGCGATGATTACGTTCGCCTGTCGGTCGGTGTATTCGCACGGCTCGATTGTCAGTTTACCATCCTTGATTTCGATATACAGAACCTCGTTCAAGTCCTTCAGCGTGATTTGAACCGCAAGAAAATCCCTCCCCTCTGCATCGAAATCGGCGGTTTTCTCCTTCAATTCTGCCATGATTGCTTGCAATTTCTCACTCATAACATTGCACCCCTTTCTTACCTCTTTCTTTAAAGAAAATTAATATAATTCTATTTTATTAAGACGGTCTCGCCATTTTTTCGCGAATAAATTCGCATGAGCAAAATGCAATTCGAGACAACCCCAATAAAACAAATACAATGATTGCGTTTTCCGGTCTATGCCGAAAAATCAGATGACGTTTATTTTTGACGAAAATAATTCAGATGACGTTATTTTATTTCCCAGTCAATAGCAGGAATCCCCTGTTCATGCAGAAAATCGTTAGTCCGTGAAAAATACCTTTCATCGAAATATCCCCCTTTGTTCGCTGAAAGCGGACTCGGATGAGCCCCCGTGAGGACGAGATGTCGCGACCCGTTTACCAATCGCGATTTTGATTGTGCATATTTTCCCCACAGTATGAACACGAGCGGCTGTTCTCGTTTGTTCAAAATCCCGATTACTTTGTCGGTAAATTCTTCCCATCCTATTTTTCGGTGGGAGTTGGGTTGACCTTTTCTGACCGTCAAAATTGAATTCAAGAGAAGCACCCCGGATTTTGCCCAGTGGGTGAGTTCGCCGTGGGGCGGACGGGTGATTCCGCGGTCGTTGTATAATTCCTTGAAGATATTTATCAGTGACGGCGGCAACCGGTTTCCTTTCTTGACCGAGAAACACAGTCCGTGGGCTTGATTAGGCTGATGATACGGGTCTTGACCCAGAATTACCGCCTTCACATCGGAATAGCTCGTGTATCTGAAAGCGTCAAAGATATTGTCGTTATCCGGAAAAACCGTGAATTTTTCGCGTTCCTGCGACAGAAAATCCCCTATTTCCTTAAAATAAGGTCTTTCGAATTCTTTTTTCAGCAGATGATTCCATTCGTTGCCGAAATTCATATCAAGCATAATTATTGCGGTTTCCGCTTATGCTGTAGCTGTTCCCTGCCGTATTTTTATTCCGCTCATGGAGGAAAAAGCCCGCAAACATTCCCCCGGCAATGGTTAAAATCGCGATGAGCGTCAAACAGAAGACCAGTGCCTTTTTCCCGAAAAAAAGTCTCTCGTCTTTTTCTTCGTCCGATTCTTGTTTTTCCGTAGATTCGTAAGATTCCCGCGATTCCGTTGACGGTACAGTCCATGCAGTCTCTTCGTGGGCGGTATATACAGGAGGGAGCGGTACAAATTCCGCATACGCTGTACGTTCTTCGGGAAATTCTTGCGGGGGCGGCGGAACTTCCGTAGCTTCAGCCGATTTATTCGACGAAATCACTGTTGTCTTTCCGCATTTAGAACAGAATCTGTAACCCTCCGCGATTGGATTTCCGCAATCGGTGCAATACGCATTCATATTTATCGCCGCCTTTCATTTTAAATTTCTTATATAATGAAACAGAAACTGCTGGGCAATCCCCTCATAACCCTGCATACACATCGGGAGACCGTCGGGATAATATTGAGCCAGCACCCGTTTAATCCAGACATCTTTCGGGAACGCCTGCAACTCATGAAATCCGAACAGCAACACGCAATCCGCGACTTTGCCGCCCACCCCGATTATTTTCAGCAATTCTGCCTTTGCTCCATTATACGGCATTTTTGCGATTTCGTCAAGCATTATTTCGCCCGAAACGATTTTTTTTGCCGCATCGATGATATAACGCGCCCGATATCCCGTGCCGAGCGGGGTTAAATCCCCGACTTCCAGGCGTGCCAGCGTTTCGGGAGCGGGGATTGCCCCATTCTCCCCGAAAACCGAACACATCTTATTTATTATGCCCTTAATTCGCTTGATATTATTATTTTGTGAAATTATAAAGCTAATCAGCGTTTCAAACGGTTCTTGTCGCAGTAAGCGCAGACCCGGCGCGAAGCCGCAGGCTTCCCTTAAGGTCGAATCCGCTCGAAACTTTTCGATAATCGCCGAATAATCCTCATCAACGCAAAAATACTCTTCCCAAAAGGCAATATCGGCTTTTTCGACATTTAATAACGTCATGCCTTTTTTTTCTTGGCGGACTGTTACCGACTTGTTCCCCGCCGTTCCCGAATATAAACCGTCGCCGCCGTTCTCCCAACGGAAACACTGACCGCAATTAAAGGTTGAATCGAGGTCAATGAAATCGGTCTCGAGAAAATATTCCATTTTTATGACCGTGCCTTTCTTACAGATTTTTCAAATTTATTTTAAATTTCTCTTGATTATTTTTCGGTTATATATTATTATAAGAAGAGTAAAGGAGGTAGGAATGAGAGAGAGTTTACTTACAATTCCGGTGAATGAGGTGTTTGAGCCTAAAGAAGGCTGTCCGTTCTGTCGAATGAGGGACACCGTGGAGAATCACATCTGCGAATACATAATGGGCGCGGCAATGATGGAACCCGACGTTCGAACCGAGACCAACGCCCTCGGATTCTGTCACAGGCATTACAACAATCTCCTGGGGCAGAAGAATCGGCTTTCGTTGGGGCTTATGCTGAATTCCCATTTGGAGAAAGTCCGCGGAGAAATCTTTACCAAAAAAGGAATCCTTGATGCTTTAAAAAAGGACAAGCGTACTTCGTCGGCGGCGAAATACGACCGAACCTGTTTCGTCTGTTCCAAAGTCGAATGGGGGATGAATCATATGGTAAAGACCTTTTTCGCGCTGTTTCGTGATGAGGATTATTTTAAGACCTTGTTCGGTGAGCAGGAATTCATCTGTATGCCGCATTATGCGTGGATTAGGGGGATTTCACCGGATTTCCTCAAAAAGGGTGCGGAACTTTCGACTTTTTTGAACGCACTGGACGAATTGGTCGGAAACTATGCCGCCGAGCTTAATCGTGATGTGGGTGAGTTTTGCGACAGCTTCGACTATCGTAACGCACGCAAACTCCACACCCCCGAAATGGAACACGTACGTTCATCGGTCAATCGTTCGATTTATTTTCTGACGGGGCGACCCCCGAATCAAGAACGGTAGCAGGGGATTCTTCCGGTTTCGCCGAATCGGGTTCGTTCGAATCCTCGTCGGTGAACAGCGACAACTGTTCGCCCTCTTCCATCGTGACTGAAATCCCGCCTTTGAGCAGGTCACGGATTTCACTCAAGAGGAGAATATGCTCTTCGGGTTCGGACGGCTCTTCAACGGCGTTTCTCCGTCGGATTACGTTGAGCATCTTCACCATAAAGAACACGCTGACAGCGATTATAAAGAATCCGACAATCGCTTGCAGGAATCTTCCGTAGGCAACGGTTACGCTGTAGTCGGAGAAAAACAGGCTCTTCACTGTAAACGAAAGGTCGGTGAGGTCGATTCCCCCCATGAGTGTTCCCATCAACGGCATTAGTACGTCGTCGGCGAAGGAACGTGCAATCGCCGTAAAGGCACTCCCCACGATTACCCCCATCGCCATGTCGGTTACGTTCCCCCTCGATATGAACTCTTTAAATTCTCCGAGTATGCGGGATGCACGCCGACCTGCTTTTTTACCCGCCCGTAAAACCTCTTTGGGCAGTTTCGTTTTTTTATTTCTTCCGGGCATTGGATTAGCTTCTTTCATATAAATTCTCACAGAAGTGCGCGCGGCATCTTCCTCCTTCTAATATTATATCAAACTGTCACGTTTGTCAATAAAAATAATAAAATGTAATAATATGTCGCCTGTTTCTTGAATATTCCCGGCTTATGTGTTAAGAATATTATTGAGACGTCCACCAAATTATAACTAAAAGAAAGGAAAAATTTAATATGTACATTAAACGCGGTGAAATCTACTATGCGGATTTGAGCCCCGTAATAGGCTCCGAACAAGGCGGAATGCGACCCGTCTTAATCGTTCAAAATGATGTGGGGAATAAACACAGCCCGACCGTTATCGCGGCTGCTATTACCAGTCAGAAAGAAAAATCGCGACTGCCTACTCACATTTCACTCAATGCGCGAGATTGCGGATTATCCAAGGATTCTGTCGTATTGCTCGAACAAGTCCGTACTTTAGATAAGAAACGACTCAAAGAGCGTATGGGTGAACTCGACAACATTTCCATGAATAAAGTCGATGGCGCATTGTCGGTGAGTTTCGGGCTGGGACAATGAAAACCCCGGAAAATCCAAAGTGAAAATCAAAGAAATTCCCTGCTTATCTGATAAGCGGGGAATTTTTTTGATTTTCACTTGACAAATCGGGAAATTTATTGTAAAATTGTCCCATTATTAAACCGCAACAAATGTCTTGACATTTGTTGGTTTAATTTGCCGGCTGCGTCGGTTGCCCCGCAGGGGCGAGACGCAGGGCAATTTTGAGCGAGAAAAGTCCTAATCGGGCTTTGCCCGATTAGACAAACTTTTCGAGCGGAGTAATACAAAGGAAAGGTACGGCATAATCATGGCTAAACGTAAAATAGGGATTCTCACCAGCGGGGGCGATTGCCCCGGGTTGAACGCTACAATCCGCGCGGTAATGCTCGCAGGGGTACGCGAATTCGGTGGAGACGGTGTTGAGTTCACCGGGATTTACGACGGATTCCACGGGTTGGTTCACAATGAATGTAAGATGATAGAGTCGGGGGATTCTGAGGGACTTCTTCGTTTACTTACTCAAGGGGGGACTTTTTTAGGGACGAAGCGAACCCCGCATAAAAAGATGGAAGTCGTTGAAGAAGACGGGATTGATAAAGTCGCCGCAATGAAAAAGACATACAGCGATTTGGGATTAGACTGCTTGCTGGTTCTGGGCGGAAACGGCAGTCATAAAACTGCCAACCTACTCTCGCAAAAGGGGCTTAACGTAGTCGGATTACCTAAAACAATCGATAATGATATTTGGGGGAGTGATGTGACATTCGGGTTTCATACCGCGCTCGAAATCGGGACCGAAGCACTTGACCGAATCCATACCACCGCTTGTTCGCATAAGCGTGCCATCGTGGTGGAAATCATGGGGAATAAAGCGGGTTGGTTGGCATTATACACCGGAATCGCCGGGGGGAGTGATGCAATCTTGCTGCCGGAAATTCCGTATAATTGTGATAAACTGCTGCAATTCGCACGTAAACGCGCCGACGCGGGCGCGCCCTACTCGATTATAGTGGTTTCTGAAGGGGCATTAGATGACCGGGAAGTACTCCTCAAGAAGAAAGAGCTGAAAAAAGCCCGTATGGAAGCCGGGGTGGTTAATACTACCGCTAAAATCGTCAAGATGCTCGAAGAAGAAGCGGGAATCGAGACCCGTTCGTTCGTTCCGGGGCATATGCTGCGCGGGGGGACACCTTCGGCTAAAGACAGACTGCTTTCCACACAGTTCGGGGTGCGGGCATTTGAATTAATCAAGTCGGAAAAGTACGGATACACGGTGGCGAAAAAAGGCGATACGATTATCGAGAATAGATTAGAAGACATGGCGGGCAAAAAACGATTGGTCGAAGCAGACGATGAGATGGTAAAGGTCGCCCGAAGTATCGGTATTTCTTTCGGCGATTCGTAAAAAAATGAGTTAAACGGAGGTGGCATTAATATTATAGGCACGTTAATCAATGCCGCAGCTGTAATCGGCGGGAGTACGGCGGGTCTCTTGCTGAAAGGGCGGCTTCATAAAAGAATTTCCGACAGCGTTATCCGTGCGATTGGATTGTGCGTCTGCATAATCGGCGTTTCCG
>Ga0099364_10006085_pt1 | contig 17663 bp, 15 predicted proteins | sample TergutTh196P3_FD_73070 | JGI IMG/M metagenome (GOLD analysis project Ga0099364, IMG submission 73070) | Microcerotermes parvus P3 segment gut microbial communities from Pointe-Noire, Republic of the Congo - Th196 P3 | ecosystem: Host-associated > Arthropoda: Insects > Digestive system > Gut ...
TTATTTTGTAATAGAAAGGTTGTAAATTTTATTGCGATAAATATAAAAAATCCGGCGGAAAATCATATCCGGCGGATTTTTTATGCCGGATAGTCTTTCTACTCCAACATCGCCCCGGGATTTTGAAGTAGAAAGACTATATAACAATTTCTGGAGCGCCCCGGTTAAAAGTAATATCAAAAATAATAACGTATATAATAACCTTATCTCAGAGTCTGCTGACATAACGATAACAGACCATAAAGTCAATGATTGGATTATAAAATGAGCAAGAATAAAAAATATTTAACCTTACTCCTTACCTTACCCATAGCGCTGACGATGTCTGCGACTGTAGCGTTCGCAGATTCTTTTTCTGTGGATCATACCGATTACTTCATCGATAAAGAGACGGTATCCGTTGACAACACGGGACGCCTTAAAACCGATACACCCCTTGAAAAAGGCGAAGTCAGAACCGGCAAGAAGGTTTCGGTTTTCGACGCTTCCTCCGGCGAATTTGAAATTACGCTGGAGGCAATCGGGCGGCGCTTCGAGACTACCTCCAAAAGGGAAATCCCGGTTGTATACGACGTGGTATTCGCGCTCGACTATTCGTCCAGTATGGACACGGACGGTAAGCTGACCAGTATGAAGCTAGCCGCGATGAACGCAATCAATCAAATCCTTGGCAATAATACAAGCGAACATTATAACCGCGTAGCCGTAGTGAGGTATGCCGACGGCGCGTCCACGCTTCTTAACTGGAGGCAGTCAGCCGTTAACCTCGCCGACCTTCGCGGCAGGCCGTCAGGATCCGAAACCGACAACCGCACCAACACGATGGCCGGGATGAATCAGGCCTACCAATTACTAAACGCAAGGAGCGATGCCGAGAAGAACAGCCGTCCCGGCATTATCGTCCTTATGTCCGACGGGCAGCCGAACGGTTACTATGAAAATGCTACAAACCATACCTTGGTTACAAGCTCCCATTCAAGCTACAGGACAACCGGAAACGGAATGACCGCCGACGCCGACGCAAACAGCGTGTATTATACCATTGCCTGCATTAAAAATATCCACGATACGCTCAACGTGCCCGGTAAAATCAAATTTCCCGGAAGCTCCGACGAATTCGACAGGCTGACGATTTACTCTATCGGGTTCGATTTAGACAGCTTTACGGGAACACAAAGGGATTATGCATACGCCGTCTTGTATCCAAGCCCCGAAAATCTTGGCAAAAACAGCCTGAGAAACGTAAGGGACAGATTGGGCGCCGGATTTGTAAACCCCGTGTCGGCTTACCTTTCCGCGGCTTTGGACCTTAGCTCCATCATCAAGGCGTTCACGCATATTATTGAAAGCATTGTCTACAACGACCCCATAGGCGGGAATATGGTGTTTTATGACATGATAGACGACGCTTTCGAGCTTGTTTACGATTCCTTCAGCCTAAACGGCGGTTCCGCGGGTGCGGCGCCTGTCGGCGTGAGTATTGCAGGCGGCTTGATTAAGTGGAGCTTTGCAAACCTTGAAACGCTGGAAGCAAACGACCCGGGAGACGGATTAACCGGCGAACGCCGGCCCAGCTCCTTGAGCTTCCGCGTAAGGCTTCAGGACAGCGCGATAAACCGGGATAACGACGGCGTAACCCTTTATACCAATACCGCAAATTACAATAAGGATAACGCCGAAAACCCCAACTACGCCTATTTTGCCCCGCTTAGCAACAACCCTTACTATTATACATCCGCGAACACTGCAAGAAGCGAAGTATCCGAATCCGGCTATGTAAGGCATAATCTCCTTAGCACCGGCATGCTCATGCTTGGACGAAACGAACCCGCTATGCCAATTGTAAATCTGCGCATCCTTAAAGAGGTGCAGAACGCAAGCGGACAGTGGGTGAAATCCGCCAGCTTTACGGGCTCAGGCCATGACGTCAATTACCGCATCCGGGTATGGGGTGAAGCGGACAACGAAAACCTTAAATGGGCAATCTCGGGCAATATTGCCGACAGCCTGAACCTTGAGTTTGACGGCGCGTTTGTCATCGGCAGCGAATACGGGCTTAATACCGAAGCTGTGTTCACATACAGCCTGCCCCTTACCGCTGGAACGCATGCCAACACGTCGCTTATAGAATTTATTGAATATCCTCAAGCAGAGTTCACAGTGCCCGGGTTTATCAGGGAATCGAGCGCTACCGTTATAATTGGCGAATCTGTCATCATAACTCCGGGGCCCTCGCCCGGCCCAAATCTTACGCCAAGCCCCGTTCCAAGGCCCGGGTATAATATACCGGATCCCGGCCCCGGTCTATTTGTTCTTCCCGATATGGACGTTCCGCTTGTTGAATTGCCGCCCGAAACGATTGAAATCCCCGACGAAAAAGTACCGCTGGAAAGCAATCCTTATACCGGAGGAGGCGCCAACGCACCCGCAATGAAGCTTCCTATGCTTGGCGCATTGTTAATAGGAGCCTGCGCCGTTCTTAGATTAACGGGAAAGAAAATCAGAAAGTGACGATGCATACGCAAAAACGGGACGCGGTTATCGCGTCCCGTTTTTCTGAAGACAAAGCTCTCAATACCATAGTCGTAATTCCCCGCAGGCGAATTCATTTCGCCGAAGTGCACCTTAACCCGCGCCGGCAGCGCGGAACCGGGGGAGCATTGAGGGGGTATTGGGTACCGTTTTGTTCTTACCGCCAGGGCCTGTTGACCCTAATCTTTTTTCAGCGTTTTCAGCTCCTCCATCCGGATGTCAGCGTCGCGCTTTAGCTGCTGCGTAATGGCAGGGTTTGTCTTCGCCATATAGAAAAACTTTCTGGCGTTTTCGATATCGCCTGTCCGCGCATACAAATCGCCGATCACATAGCAGTATTGCGGCATATGCTGCGGCGAAATATTAAAATGTTCATAGGAATAAAGATAATTGTCAAGCGACTTTTGGCTTGCGTAAAGGAAAAGGTTGTTGTCACCCGCGTCCTGGTAAAGACGGCTGATTTTTTGCCAGAGCCCGGCGGCAATCATCTGGTACTGGTCAAAACAAACCTCGGCGCACAAAACCGCAAGGTAATACCCGGCAAAAACCGTGAACGTATCGCGTTCCAAGCCTGTTTTTACATACATATCAAGCTTGTATGGCCCGATTTTCTTGTTGACCCCGTCGGACAGCTTTTTCGAAACCGTGGAAAACCGGTCGCTCTGCGCGCTGTAAAAGCAGCTCGGACATGTGATAACCTCGTAATAAAGGGGCTCGATTTCCTTATAGCGGGTACGTTTGTCAGGGTCGATGCGATCAAGCCTCAACCGCGAGGAAATCAGGAAAAGGATACTGAAAATATGTCCGCAAAGAGGGCATGTGCTGCTTTCTTCCTGAAGCACTTCGTTTTCGTTTGTGAGCGGCAGCTCGTAGCTTCCGTGGCCTTCAGGAAAAATCTTGCTCCCTCTTGACGCCTCCGGTTTTCCGTGGGCCCCGGTAAGCTTTAGAAGCTCTGTCTCGGCAACGGAAAGCCTCCTGCATATATTCTCCACAATATTTACCGCGACGTCGGGCTGCGCCGCGAGAAACTCGCTTAAATTGCGGCGGGTGATGATCAGTACGACCGTGTCCGCAAGGGCTACGAGAGATTCGCGGTAATCCATGTTTAAAAACAGCGCAAACTCGCCCCAGAAATCCCCCTTGTTCAGCACCTTCAGCATGACTTCGTCGCCCAGCTTGAAGTTCTTATAGACGCCCGCGCTTCCCTGCAGGATAAAAAACATGTTTTTTATGTTTGGATCGTTCGCGGCCGCTATCACGCTGCCTTTCGGGTATCTTGCAATATTCGACGACATAAAATTCGCATCCGGCAAATCAGTCACCAGCCTTTTTAGATTAGTATCGGTATTAAGAATACCATATAAGAAAAGAATCCACAACAAGAAAATCGGCGTTTTAGGCCGTTTATAGTTTTTTTATTACTCCGGCAACTTGATTGCGACATTCTGACATCGTATGTATCGGCAGGACCTGTGCCGGGGTGATAATTTCGGCGCAAACATTTTTTGCATACACTTGTTTACATATTAGCATTTTTTCGGGCGCCGCGCAATAAAATGGGCACATACATCAAAACGACGACCAAAACGCCGAGCGCTACAAGCGGCGCAATATATCCCGGATTGCCAAAATACCCCGCGAACATCGCCATGACCGTGCCTTCGTCCGGGTAGTTCAGGAAAAGGTAGTTCTGGTTAAAGACTTTATTCGCCGCGTAAATTACGGCGGCATATGCTCCGAAGGTCGCAAGTACCCGCGGTATTTGCCGCGGATCAGGGCGGAAATACCCGCTTGCTACGCAAAGAACCGCTACAAGCGCCATCAAGCCGTGGTCGATGTAAAAAAACACTACCTGCCAGCTAAAAAATGTGTACTGCCCGTAATACGACATTGCCGGCGTAAGCATCGCGCCCACAGTACCCGGCAGCGATATGGAGTAAACAAAATTAAGCAGCACTTTATTTTTTGACAGCACGGCAAGCGGTATGACGATAACCGCGCTCAACGTGCACAAATGAAACGGCAGCCTGTCGGCGAACGGCATTTGCGGCTCAACAAACAAATCAAGCAGCAAAAACACAAAAAAACGCGATATATACACGCATGGCACGAGGATTGCAAGTCCCCTTAAAATTTTAAATCGTTTTTCCTCTTCCAGTTTTTTTACCGACGCAAGAGCAAAAACAATCACCGCCGCCGTAATAAAAACAAGGATCCAATGATACGCGCCAAAACCGCGGAACCGCAGCGCATCCGGTATCCTTGTTGTAAAAAGCATATCAAACATATGAAATTACCATATCCTTTTCCATTTATTCTTCCAGTTTGTCTCAAGAATATACAAAATGAGCGTCGTTTTGAATTTAATTCGATTGTTTGATTATATGGATTTTTTTGCAGTTTTCCATTATATGATATGCTTTAAATACGATCTTAATAACCGGGCGCCGGTGATGGCGCCCTTGTTTTCTTATACTATGCGTTTATCCGTTAAAACGCCATAAATATATGCGGACCCTTGTAAGTCTTTCAGTTGCGTCGTTTTGCTCAGCGGAAAACGAGCAAGCGCAGCTTCAAAATTGCTTTTAGGAATGTTTCTCCCGGTATGTGTTGGATTCAATATATTACCGTTTATTGAATAGCAAAAAGACTTTCCTGTTTTTGTAAAAAATTCTTCTCCCTCATATCTTATCATGTTATTCCAAGCGGCTTCAATATCCATTTAATCATTCCTCCAGAATATATTTTTATTTATTCTCCTTATTTAGAGGCTGTTGACATGAGGTTGTTTTGCGAATTTTATTACAGAAAAAACGAATAAATCCCCTGCCTTGTAAGCTTGTCCCAATGGTAATCAATTAAAATTTCAGCTTCATAAAGATGTACGGATACAGCCCCACAATCAAAAACGCGATGATTGCGTACTTTATGGCATTTGCAGCCATGGTATCCGGCAGCAGGGCGCTTGATAAAAGATATACAGCCGCGACAAACACCATGCCTGCGATATACCTAAAAGCCATGTGAAAAAACGGCTTTTTGCCAGTCTCAAACCGGACAAAGCGTTCCTCGAACAAGCTCCCGGACAAAACGCCCAGCAAAAGCCCCCCGCCTGTAAACGTATTGTCGGATACTCCTGTCAGAAACGCCAAAACGGCGGCTACAAGGCAAACGAGAACCATAAGCGCGCGATTTTCGCGTACAATCATGATTTGGTGCATGAAAACGGCGACTGCCGCGCCGGAAATCAATCCGGCGAGCGAATCAAGCGGGTAATGGACGCCGAGATATACGCGTGAAAACCCAACAGCCACTACCAAAACTGACGTCAATACCCGGACAGCCGGTCTTTTCGTGAGCATGAAAACGCCGCCCCAAAAGGTTGCGGCCGTTTGCGTATGCCCGCTCGGGAATGAGTATCCTGTGGCGGTTTCTGTCCGGTGGCTGACGATTCCCGTTTCCTCAAACCCGGGCCGGTTAAATATCCGCTCAACCCTGAAAATGTCTTTTAATATGCCGTTTAGACATAGCGTAACGCCAAGCGCAAACGCGAGATACCTCCCGGATTTCTTGTTCAGGCACCAGTAAATGGCACAAAAAATCGCGGCAAGCGGCGCCGGTTCCGCGAAAAATGTAACGCCCTCCATGACGGCGTCAAGCGCAGGATTTGAAAGCTGCTGCACCATGCGTATAATTTCAAGCTGCATGAGGCACCTCACAGTTTAAGATTGTAATCATTATATAATTTGACAAGATATTTATATGTATATTTGTGTTAATTTTGCGAAGTAATGAGAAATGCTCCCGTTCCTGAAATCGAAAAACCCGGATTATTTGCAGGTATAAAAATACTGTCGCCTTTGTTTACGGCAAGGGTTCCGGCGCAATCGAGCTCTCCCGTGCCGTCGGTGCAAAGCAGCGACAGGTAACGCCCGTTAATTTTACGCTCGAACGAGCCGTCAAGCGCAAGCTTATCGACTGTGAAATAATCACAACACGCAATGCGGCTTAAGGTATAACCATGCGCTTTTTGGGCGGCTGGCGCATCCTTATCGCTTTGAGTGGCCTGCTTGAAGCTCATCACATCGAGAGCCTTTTTTACATGCAGCTCACGCGGATTTCCATCGGGGCCACGCCTGTTAAAATCGTAGACGCGGTACGTCAAATCGGAGTTCTGCTGGATTTCCGCGATTAGAATTCCCGCGCCGATCGCGTGAATCGTGCCGGCCGGTATAAAATATGTGTCACCCGGCTCAACAGGAATCTTTTGCATAATTTTTTCGATTGTGTTGTTTTGTATCCTTTCGCGCACTTCCTCTGATGTTGTTTCCTTTAAAAAGCCGCAGTATAAGTAAGCGCCCGGCTCGCGCTCAAGTATATGCCAAGCCTCCGTTTTGCCGTTGCTGTTTTCCACACGCGCGGCATACCCGTCGTCCGGGTGAACCTGAACGGATAAGTCCTGCTTTGCGTCGATTAGCTTAATAAGCAGCTTTATCCCGTCTTTTGTTCCCAAAAGCCCGGGATATTTTTGCGCAAATTCCCCCAATGACATACCTTTAAGCTCCCCGCTCGCAATGGAGCTTTCGCTGCCCTTGCATACGGAAAGCTCCCAGCTTTCGGAGATTATCATAAGATCAGACCGCTTGTTATAAAGATGTTTTAGTTTATCGCCGCCCCATAAATAGTCCTTGAACGCGGGTTTTAAAAGAAAAGGCTGCACTGTCAAATCCCCTTATTCCGCTCGAAAAGCATCCAGTATTTGCGAGAAAATTTTCCGCATTCCTCGCTTAAACTCACTCCACAGAAACCTCCGCCCCGCCGCCGTCCACCGACACATCGGCAAAGCCCTCCGCCCCGCCGCCGTCTGCCGCTCCGCCAAAATCCCCCAGACCTGCGTCAAGCTCGCCAAAACCCGCCGATGTCATTTCCGCGGCTGCCATCGCATGGGCCAATGCGGTGAGCCCGGCTTCCGATACATTGCCGGGCACACCCGCCACGGAGCTGCCGGTTTGTTCGCGCGCATCATCGCGAATCCATTCGTTTTCTTTTTCTTTTCTTCTTCGGATGTGCTTTCTTAGCTCTTCTTTGATTTCCCTGGCACGCTTTTCCTGCTTCTGGACTTTCGCCTTTGTGTGCTGAAGCTTCATGTCGTCTTCGCGGTTAAGGTTTCTTATTTTTATCTGCGCGCGGCTGATTATTTTTTCCAGCCTTTCGATGAGGGCGTTTGTCTCCTCCGCGTCCTTGCCTGTAAGCGCACCTTGCGCCATTCGCAGCTTCGCAAGGTCTTTGGCGGTGTCAGCGATGACCATCCGCACCTCAAACTGCCCGGTGGCGGCAACAAGGCGCATCAGCAATGCCGGGGCGTTGTTGCCCGGCTTATCTGCGCTGAACTCAAAGTTATTCTTGGACTTTTCGGCTTCTATACTCCAATAGAAGTTATCTTGAAATGATTGCGTTTGACCGGTAATCATGTCCTCCATCCCATTGACCGGAGCCATAATTCCGCTTTGTTTTTCTTCGTTTGCGCCATCAGTATATGTGCCGATATCCGGCACGGCATAGGAGTTTGCATTTATTTTCACAGTAAATACCTCCTTGTCGTCAAATGGTATTCACTTAAAATATCGGCTGGTTTCCGGAAATCTTTAGATTCTTAGAGCCTGTATTCAATAACGGGAAATCCTGCATGGCGAAGCGATTATTTCGTATTGTTAGGCGAATTTTTGAAGTAATGCTTTGTGCATTGCAAGAAAATTTAACGATGCAATACAGAAAAATCGCCGCCAGGGAGGTGTTATGAGTATTGAATACAGGTTCTTATATTTGCGTGATAATCAGGCCGACGATCACGCCAAACAGCGTAACCAGCGATGCTATTCTGTTTTTTGTCATCACGACCGACTGCGGGATGATTTCGCCAAAGACAACGTACAGCATAGCGCCTCCCGCCGCGGAAAGCGAAATGGCGACGGCAGAATCCGATATGTTCCCGATCATTGCGCCAATCACCCCGCCCAAAAGCGTAGGCGTGCCGGATAACGCAGTCCAGAGCACGACTTTGTTTTTATGGATGCCTCCCGCCAGGAGAGGCGCCGCGATTGCCATTCCCTCGGGGATATTGTGCAGCAATATCATCAACATCAAAAGGATGCCAAGATGCATGTCATAGCTGCCGCCCGCGCCGATCGCGATGCCCTCCGGGATGTTGTGAAGCCCGATTGCAAGCAGCATAATAACGCCGGAGCGAATCATCTTCGCGGGGTCTTTGAGAATCATGCCTTCATGGTAAAGCTCCTCGTACGTGCTGTGTATTTTCAAGCTGCCGTTTTTTGCTTCTGTTATGACGTCAACAATCCGGTTTAAGCCCATGATAATCAGAATCCCGAAGACCAGTCCCGATATGGAGACCGGTACCCCGGAAATCGCAACCGCCTCCGGCATTAAGCCGAAGCACACGATACTCGTCATAATGCCTCCCGCAAAGGAAAGCATCCAGCATATCATATTTTCAGACATACGCCTTAAAAGCAGCGTGGATATGAATCCACCCAGCCCCATTCCAAAAACACCCGCAACCGCGCTGAATAAAATTACCCGCAATGTTTTATCCCCCCCAATTTGCCTAATACTGCGGAAAACCGCTTTGCAATTCAGGCATTTCCCGTTATTAATCACAGGTTCTAAGTTATCACAGACTAGCCGTATTGTCAATTTTTTTATATATAAATATTATTGGATTATATAAAATATGGCAATATTTAGCGTGTAGCTATCATTTTATATATAAAAGGCTCATAAGGGTTTCCCCTCATGAGCCTTTATCATGCCTTTTAGCTTATGCATACAAATCGAACAGATAGCCTGATATATTGTTATAGGCGTTGCTCATATAAAACCCGAAGCCGTTCATGTCCTGCTGGAAATTGAACGGATTGCTTTGAGGCTGCGGCATAGCTTCAATAAAATTGTTGTTGTTCAGGTACATGGGCGTGTTCCACTCGGCGTTCCTTGCGATTTGCGAGAGCCTGCCGGTAAAACCGTAATTGCCCCCGTTGATGGAGCCTGTAAAAAATCGCTCCATATCCCCGTTTTCGGCGGCGGTGCCAAGCCTTGCCTCGTCAATTACAAGTCTGCCGTCCGTATCCGCGCTGATTCCAAGGCGCTCAAGTGACGACCCATATGTTCTAAAAACGCCCGTTAAATCATTCGTGAGCCGGTTTGACCCTCCCGCGGAATTTAGCAGGTCGTTGTAGACGTTAACCATATCCCTCACGGCGTTTTGCGCAAAATCCGTATCGCGCCCGGCGGAAATCATAACGTCGTTTGTCGTTGCCTGCCTAAGCGTTGCCTGTACACCGTTTCCAAGGTCTATGCTGTTTGACGCCGATGACTGCGCCTCACCGCCGTTAATCCTGTAGATTGCGTCCTGCGCTTCGCGCGTCGCCGTGTCAATCCCCGTGGCGGAGGCAAGCGAACCTTCCACGTCGCGGATTGTAAACGAATTGCTGACGCCGGTTTCGTTCGCCTGAACCGACAGCGTGCTGGTGCCCGCCTCCGGATCGCGTTCGACTGTTGCCGTCACGCCGATATCACGGCTGTTGATGGCTTCCGCCATCCTTTGCTGGACATCAAGGTTCGTATCCCCGGCGTTCACAGAAACTGAAAACTGGTAGCTTGCCCCGCCGGTTTCAATCTCAAACTGCCGCGTGCCCGACGAAACATAAGCGTCGTCAAAACGCATGGCGGTGCCTTCGTTTTGCTGCGCCTCAGCAATTTGCGTTACGGAAAGAGACGTGTCCCGCAGCCCCCGGTTCGCAGTGCTGCTCTCGACCGCTACTGCCTGTTCGTTAGACGAGACCGGCTGCATCATGTTGAATGTGGACATATTTAACAGGCTTCCGAGAGAATCGAGCATAACCCGCGCGTTTTCCCGGATGCCCGCCACATATTGAGCGGCGTCCCTGTTGATATAATTGTTACCTGCGCCGGCTTGAGGCACCGCAGGCGCTTGAGCCTGCGGTCGGCTGTTGTTCATCGCCGAATACTGGTAATTGTAAAAGCTGTTGACCCTGTTTAAATAATTTGACGCTGACGCGCCGTAAATCATTACAACCGCACCCCCTTTAAAGCATCGTAAATATCGTATCTAAAATCTTACCGCACTAAAAGGGCCATCGCGTTTTGGCGCATCAGATTCATGCTCTGCGCCTGCACCGCGTTTGATGACTCCGACATAATATTTCTAGTGCTCTGGTTCATCGCTTCCCTTGCCATATCCAAATCGCGGATTGTGGCTTCGGACGCCGTCGTGTTGAATCTTGCGGCCTCAAGGTTGCTGATGGTTGATTCAAGGCGGTTTTGAGCCGCACCCAAATCCCCGCGAGTGGATGATACCACCTCGCTTGCCACATCAATCGCCTGAAGCGCCGCATTCGCGCCGTCAAGCGTGCTGATGTCGAGGTCACTAAGCCCCAGCGCATCGGAGCCCATATCGCCGATTGCGACCTGCATACGCTGGTCGGCGTTGCCTTGTGCGCCTATCTGGAGCGTCAGGCCTTCGCTTTGATCTCCGTTGAGAAGATTAATCCCGTTGTAATTTGTGCTCTCCGCAATGCCGTTGATTGACTCCCGCAAATCATTGAACTCCCTGTTCAGCATTGCCCTGTCCGTGTCGTTCATCGTGCCGTTCGAAGCCTGCACCGCAAGTTCCCTCATGCGGGACAATGCGTCGGCCGTGCCGCTTAATCCGCCTTCCGCGGTTTGGATGAGCGATACGCCGTTTTGCGCGTTTTGCGAAGCTCTTTCAAGTCCGCCGGTCAGGCTGCGCATCCCCTCGGATATTGCAAGACCGGCCGCGTCATCCGCCGCGGAATCGATCCTGTACCCCGAGGAAAGCCTTTCCAGACCGTTTGCCACACTCGTTTGGTTCGCCGAAAGATTTCGGTACGAGTTTACGGCAGCCATATTGTTGTTGACATTCATACGCTTCTACCTCCCTGTAAAAAAACCATCTACTGCTCCAATATCATACAATACTACATTCTTATTATATTATCAATTGATGTATATGTCAACGTTTTTTTGTTTGAACTCCACAAAAAATTTTATATTGCCCCGGCACTGCTCCCGCTTTTTCAAACCCGTCAATCAGCGCGTTCATGTCGGGCTTGACTAATATCGGAGCACCTGTCGCTTTTTCGCCGCTTTTAATATCCTTGAGGCCGTTGCCCGTCACGATTGAGACCACTGACGCTCCCCGCGGTATCAGCCCGTTTGCGCGCGCTTTTATCACACCCGCCGTACCGGCGGCGCCCGCCGGCTCCGCGAAAACGCCGGTGGTTTTGCCCATGAGCGCTATCGCGTCAAGGATCTCGCGGTCGCTTACGTTGACGGTGATCCCATTCGACTGCCGTATCGCCGTTACCGCCTTTAAAAAATTGCGCGGAACACCCACCGCGATGCTGTCGGCAATCGTATTTTCCTGCGTGGGCACAAGCTTGTCGCTGTCAGCTTCCACCGCGTTGTTGACGGGGCTGCACCCCTCTGCCTGCACGCTGATTAAGCGCGGCAGCTTATCCGTAAGTCCCGCCGCGTGTAAATCGTAAAAGCCCTTCCATACGCCTGCGGCGGTGCATCCGTCGCCTACCGAAACCGCCACATAATCAGGCATTTCCCAATTTAGCTGCTCCGCAATCTCAAAGGAGACAGTCTTCTTGCCCTCCATGAGAAACGGGTTGACGGCGGCGTTGCGGTTATACCAGCCCCACCGCTCAATCGCCTTTGCGGAAAGCCTGAACGTCTCCTCATAGCTTCCGTCGACGCTTATAACGTTCGCGCCGAATACGAGAAGCTGTGTCACCTTGCCGAGCGGAGCGCGGCCCGGCACGAAGATGTATGTCTTAAAGCCGGTTTTCGCGGCGCTTCCGGCAAGGGATGACGCCGCGTTGCCCGTAGAAGCGCACGCAATCACGGAAGCCCCCGCTTCCGCGGCTTTTACAACCGCCATCGCCGACGCTCTGTCCTTTAGGCTTGACGTGGGGTTAAACCCGTCGTCCTTGATGTAAAGGTTTGAAAGCCCGATTTCCCCGCCCAGCTTGTCTGCTTTGTAAAGGGGGGAGTTCCCGACGCGCAACCCGCCTGTCACATCGGCGTCGTCCGACACCGGCAAAAACGCGCGGTAACGCCACATCGTCCTGTCGCGGCTATCCTCCAGCGTTTTTCTGCCGACGCTTTTCCCGATTGCATTGTAGTCGTATTTTATATCAAGTATGCCGCCGCAGGAGGCACATGTCGTAATATCCGGCGGCGCGTCGGCCTGCTTTTTGCAGCTTGTGCATTTTGCGTAGTATCTTGCCGCCATCTTTTATAAAACCCCCGCGCCGTCGTTGAATTCACCAATCAGCTTGTCGACCGCGTCCGCTTGCTTGTGCACGGCGCCCCATGTCCCGTCAAAATCGTACCACAAGGCGTTTAGCTCGTCGGCTGTCCTGCCCTGCTGCTCCACCCATGTGTAGTATTTTAGGTTGTGGATACGCTTTTTGCCGTAGTATGTCAGCTCCTCCATGTTGCCGGTGCCGACGCCCAGCATGTGCAGCGCGTAATCGTGCGCCGCTTTTATCGCGGTGTAATCCCCCTCCTGCTCCGCAAGCTCCGCGATACGCGAACCGTACATTGAAGCTGAATCCGTCAGGATTGTCGCGATTACATCGTCGCTTGTCATTTCGTAATATTTCGCCGTCTTAATGGCGCAGATGACGTTCGCAATGCCGGAGATGCCGGGCAAACCGAGGCTTCCAACCACCGCGGGATCTACTTTCAGCTCGTCAATCATGTATCTTTGCCCTGCCGGCTCATTGAACATGCGTATAAGATGCTGGCTGTCGTCGTCGTTTATCGCAGCTACCATATCGGTGTTTTTCACGTTGTGAACCCACGGCACGTGCTTGTCGCCGATGCCCTCAATCCTGTGTTCGCCAAAGCCGTTGTTTAAAAGCGTGGAGCATTGCAGCGCCTCGCCGACGACCTGTTTTATATTTGGATACTTCTCTTTTAAGAAGTCACCGCAGCCTGTCGAGCCGCCGGAACCCGACAGCGTGCACACGGCGGCAAGCTTTCCTTTTTCGCCCCTGATGCTCTCGAAGGCTTCCGCGATTGCGCTTCCCGTTACGTGGTAATGCCACAGGTGGTTGCCCATTTCCTCGAACTGGTTGAAGATCATAATGTCTTTTCGGGTATTTTTAAGCTCCCATGTCTTGTCGAATATTTCCTTGACGTCGCTTTCGCTGCCCGGAGTCGCGATGATTTCCCCCGCGATGCTTTCAAGCCACTCAAACCGCTCACGGCTCATCCCCTCCGGCAAAATCGCGATGGAGCCTACCGACAAAAGCTTCGAGTTAAACGCGCCGCCCCTGCAATAGTTGCCGGTAGACGGCCACACGGCCTTGTGGTATGTCGCGTCAAACTGGCCTGTGACAAGCTTCGGTATCAGGCATCCGAAAGAAGCCCCGACCTTGTGGCAGCCCGTCGGGAACCATTTGCCGATCATGCAGATAATCCTTGCGTCCACGCCTGTAAGCTCTTTCGGAAGCTCGATAAAGTTCGGCAGGCCGAAAAGCCCGCCTTTTTCTTTAGGCTCGTTTTTCCATGTGACCCTGAACAGGTTTACAGGGTCGACGTCCCAAAGCCCTGTGTTTAAAAGCCGGTCCCTGATTTTTTCAGGAATCGCCTGCGGGTTTTGAAGCTGCTTAATCGTTGGAATAATTACGCCACAATCACGCGCCTTTTTCATATTCTTTTGAAGAATCTCGCGATTTACGGTTAAATTGATGCTCACTTTAACATAACTTCCTTTACTTGTTATATGATCTCTTAATCTATTTCTATTGCGCAGTATGCGGTGGCGTGCAACTCGAACAGGAATTCCTCGCGGGCGTTGTCGTAGATCGCGTAAGAGGAGCAAAAATCCTCTATCCCCATGTCCTTGACGATTTTTGTGTACAGCAGGTAATCCTCTTTGCGCTTGAAGAAGCACGTCGCCTCAAGGACATCTGCGTATGTCATCCCGGCTTGCTCCAAAAGCAGCCTTACGTTTTCAAGCGTCCGGCGGATTTGCCGTTCGGTGTCTTCTAGTGAGTCTGTTTTCTTTATCTTGGATTTGCCGTCGATTAAGAGCTCGCGGCAGTCCTCATCCTCGAAAAGCTGCCCGTAGGAGGACGTGCGCCTGTAATGGATTTGCGAGTTGTGGTTTAAGTTCGGCTTGCCGGAATTTGATTTCATGCATACAATATCGCTGCAAACCTTGTAATCGCGAAAATCATCGGCGTCCTTTTCGATTCTCGCCCGGTTGACTTCGGATATCGAAATGCCGCTTCTTACGATATCACGCATTGCAAATCCGTTTTGCAGAATTAATTCGTTCGTTGTTTTCCATACCTTAAACTCGTCTGCGTTCTTATGCATAAGGCGCAGCAGCCGTATATTCTGAATGTAAAGGTATGTTACAAGCCTCGTTTTAAGGCGTGTCCCAAAGGCTTTGCCGTCGCCACCGCAAAGGTAACCGGCTGAAACGGTATCATTTTTTATGCCGATCGTGTAAAACGCGATTGATACCATGCAGGTTTTCGTCACCGACGCGGCTTCCCCGTATGTGTTCGGAGGCGTGCGAAGCCCCCTGTCATGAAATATTTTTTCGCGAAGCTCAAGGTAAAAATCCATATACTCCGCGCTGCCCACGGCCTTTTCGCTGATGATAAACAGCTTTTTCTCCGCGATATAATCAAGGGCCGCGCCGATTTGCTCCTTAATCTCAAGAAGCGTCCACGATTGTTTTAAATCAAGGGTTATGTACACTTTGTCATATGATTTCAGCGGCAAGGCTTTGATTTTCATTTGTAAACCGCCTTCCTTTCATGGTTATTTCGGCCTGCGCCCTATTAAACTATATTAACAAAGATAAAAATGATTGTCAATTTAATTGCCCGGGCGCTGCGCTCTTTCAGGCCGGTAAAAAATAAAGTAAAACATTTTATGAATAATATTGCATTTTGTTCTTCTGTGTAGTATAATATCAAGCATACTGATTGTATTATTATTCATAGATGTGGAGGAATTATTCATGAAAAAGATTTTCGCTTTTATTTGTATCTTAGCGCTTGCGTGCGCCGTATTCGCAGGCTGCGGAGGCGGCGTGCCTAAAGTCGAGATAAACAGCCTGGACGACCTTGTGGGCAAGACGATCGGCGTTCAGCTCGGGACCACCGGCGATATTTTCGCCGAGGACGTGGAGGACGCTACAATCGAGCGCTTTAACAAAGGCACCGATGCCGTGCTGGCGCTTCGGCAGGGCAAGATTGACGCCGTTATCATTGACGATCAACCAGCCGGGGTTTTTGTAAGCCAAAACGACGATATTATGATTCTTGAGCAGCCTTTTGAGATTGAAAGCTACGCTATCTGCATCTCGAAGGATAACCCCGGGCTCACGGCGGAGTTTAACAGGGCCATCGCAGAGCTCAAGGCCGAGGGCACGCTTCAGGCGATTCTGGACTACTGGATTGGCGGCCTTGAGGGTTCCGCGCCGTACCAGTCGCCTTCCGGCGTTGTGCGCGACAAAGGCATGCTTATCATGGCGACGAACGCCGAATTCCCGCCGTATGAATTCATCGAGGGCGGACAGGTCGTCGGCATCGACCCGGACTTTGCAAGGGCAATCTGCGACAAGCTCGGGTATGACCTTCGCATTGACGACATGAACTTTGACGCGATTATCACGGCGGTTCAGAGCGGCAGGGCAGATTTCGGCGCAGCCGGTATGACCATCACCGGGGAAAGGCTTGAAAACATCGACTTTACCGACAGCTATATCACCGCGACACAGGTCGTAATCATCAGAAAATAAGAACCTGTCTTCATAACAAAGAAATGGCGATATGGCGAGAGATTTTTTCGCCGGTCCAGGCAATTTTTCGCAGGAATACTTTCGTATTGCAAGGAAAATTAACACAGAGCGGCGGAAAAAATCGACGTAATAGCGCCATTTCGGCTTATGAAGACAGGTTCTAAAGAAGCCTGACGCGGGAAAGGATTCAAAATTATGGACTTCTTTATGGACTTCCATGCAAAGTTTACACAAAACTTTATCGATGATAACCGTTGGCTGCTCATCGTTCACGGTCTTCGCACCACGCTCACCATCACGTTTTTTGCACTGATTCTAGGCGTGTGCCTGGGGTTTTTAACGGCGCTTGTAAGGGTCACCTACGACAAAACCGGCAAGCTTCGGCGTTTAAATACCTTTGCGCGGTTTTATCTGACAGTTGTGCGCGGCACGCCGATGCTTGTCCAGCTGATGATTATTTATTACGTGATCTTCTCGCCGTGGCCGTTCGTCAGCGCCATCATAATCGCGGTCATCGCGTTCGGCATCAACAGCGGCGCGTACGTCGCCGAGATTTTCAGAAGCGGTATCATGAGCATCGACCCCGGCCAGATGGAGGCCGGGCGGAGCCTTGGCCTTACCTACAACCAGACCATGCGGCGCATCATCACGCCGCAGGCCATTAAAAATGTGCTGCCGGCGCTTGGAAACGAATCCATCTCCCTGCTCAAGGAAACGTCGGTGGCGGGATACATAGGCATCCGTGAATTAACAAGGAGCGGCGATATTATCCGAAGCCGTACATACGAAGCCTTTCTTCCGCTGATTGCCGTCGCGGCGATTTACCTGTGCCTCGTGCTCATTATGACGGCGGGAGTCTCCCGGCTTGAAAGGAGGCTTGCCGTTAGTGATAGACGTTAAAAGCCTTTGCAAAAGCTTCGGGGAAAAGGAAGTCCTGCTCGGTATCGACGAGCATGTGGAGCAAGGCGAAAAGGTTGCTGTAATCGGGCCGTCAGGCAGCGGGAAATCGACGTTCTTGCGATGCTTGAACATGCTTGAGGTTCCAACCTCGGGCGAGGTCTGGTTCGATGGCGGGCTTATAAACGCGCCCGGCGTTGATATCAACCGCATAAGACAGCGCATGGGAATGGTCTTCCAGCATTTTAACCTGTTCCCGCATTTAACGGTGCGGCAAAACATCACCCTGGCGCCGGTGCAGCTAAAGCTTCAGACAAGCATGGAGGCCGACGAAAAC
>Ga0099364_10006086_pt1 | contig 17662 bp, 16 predicted proteins | sample TergutTh196P3_FD_73070 | JGI IMG/M metagenome (GOLD analysis project Ga0099364, IMG submission 73070) | Microcerotermes parvus P3 segment gut microbial communities from Pointe-Noire, Republic of the Congo - Th196 P3 | ecosystem: Host-associated > Arthropoda: Insects > Digestive system > Gut ...
GGCTCTTATACAGGTCCGGGCGGAATACCCTCTCGCAGGAGGCGTAAAATGAATTGCCGTCAATGTGAAAAATTATCATACTTTTTTATAGAGGCTGTGATGGTGCCGAAGATTTCCGTTTCTCTCCCCGGTATTATCGCGGTTTCGCCGTTACTAAAAACAGCCCGGCCGCCCTCTTTTAGCATGAGGCGGCAGTAAAATTGCCCTTCGTGGCGGATTATTACAAAGGAATTGTGAACCGGATTTTTTGAGCGATCCACCACCAAAAGGGAGCCCTCCGGAAGTCCCAGCTTTGTCATTTCGCCGCTTTCAAGGCGCATATAGTAAGTCGCCGGCGGGTTGTCTACCAGAAAGCCGTTTAGGTCTATGTTTTGCTCTTCGTAGCCCTGGGTGGGCGAGGCAAAGCCCGACGCTTTTTTCTCCATATATAATATACTATACAAATGAATAGTATATGTCAAGAGTTGACAGAAAAAATAAATATCCCTAAATTGATCGATAGAGGAGAGGCGCCGGCCCACAAAGGCTGTCCACAAAGCTGTCTCAAAAAGCCGCCCACAAAACCGGCGACAAGGCTGTCCGCAAAGCCCGGCCCTCCAGGAGTAAAAATGGAAAACAACGAACCAGTATTGGAGTTTTACGAGAAAATTGAAAATGAAAATGAGCGTCTAAAAAGATCTCCCCTTGAGTTTATCCGCACAAAAGAGATCATCGCCAGGTATTTGCCTGAACAGCCCATAAAAATTATAGATCTATGCGGAGCTTCCGGGCATTATTCCTATTGGCTTGCAGAAAAAGGACACGAGGTTCATCTAAGGGATCTTTCCCAAAGGCATATAGAGGAGGCGAAAAATAACGAGGGAAAGTACAATTCCAAACTGGCATCAATAGACCGCGGAGATGCCCGGGCCCTAAAGTGCGGAAACGGAGAATTTGACATGGTATTGTTAATGGGGGCCATGTATCACCTTCAGGAAAAAGAGGATCGCCTCCAATGCTTAAATGAAGTATTTAGAATTTTAAAAAAAGGCGGCCTGGCTGTTTTTGCCTATATATGCCGTCATGCGTCAATGCTTGACGGCTTTAAGAGGGGCTTTGTAAATGACCCCGAATTCATAAAAATAATGGACACCGATATATCAACAGGCAGGCACAGCAATCCCGGCAACAGGGAATACTATTTTACAAATGCATATTTCCACACAACAGAAGAAATATACGCTGAATTATTGCAGGCTAATTTCTGCGATGTGCTGCTTTATGCCGTTGAGGGTTTCGGGGGCTTAATCGATAACGAAGAATATCTAAAAGACGAAGCAAAGCTAAACAGACTGCTCCATTATATAAGGCTTACCGAACAAAACATGGAAATGATGGGTATTTCTGATCATAAACTTGCAGTCTGCAGAAAACGCCCCTAAGGGATAAATCATTGTATAAAAATCTATCACCCTAAAGGAGGATACATGACCCTAAATTGGATTACCCCTGAGGATTTTTCTTTTAACTGCTTTCTGCTTATGGACAGGTTTCAAATCCGCTTGATGATGGATTCTTGCGGCTGGAATAATAATAAAGAGGAATGGAAACAAAATATGGGCCTGGCGTTAAATGCCAATCCAGCAGTAAAGTGGTATTTCGAACATAAGTGCCCGGAATGTATAACGTTAATCGAAGAAATTACCGCCAGGGCCCCGCTTATTGCAGAGCCGCTTGAGATCCGAAAGGCCGAACTTGGCATAATATTTTCGGTAGAAGATTTTGTTATTTATACAAAACCATGGCTGATGGAAAGCAACTGTGATTTTATCAAAGGCTGGGATAAAAGCCGTCTCCTGGAAATGGCTGACTTCTCCGGTAAAATTGTGCTGGATGCCGGCAGCGGTTCAGGGCGTTTGGCTTTTGCCGCGGCAGAAAAAGCAGACTGGGTCTATGCAAGTGAACCTGTGGATAATCTGCGTGAATATTTGCGCGAAAAGATCGCAAGGGACGGCATAGGGAATGTTCGTGTTGTAGACGGTTTTGCGGATGCTCTGCCCTATCCTGATGATAGTTTTGATATTGTAATGTCCGGGCACGTGGTCGGGGATGATTATGATGCTGAAATTGCTGAGCTTACAAGGGTCTGCAGGTCCGGCGGCTGGTTACTGGATTGTCCTGGAGATTCAGAGCGGGACATTAAACTTGATACTGAACTGGTAAACCGGGGTTTTGAACCCTTGTTTTACAAAGGCTCTTTTGGAAAAGATGTATACCGTTACAGGAAACAAATTTTCAAATAAAAGATACTAGGGCGCTGCCAATGAATTATGAAAGAAAAGCAATCCAGGAATAACACAATCCTCCTTCATGATGTAAAGTAAAAACAATTAGCTTTTGAGGAGAGTTTTTATGAACCAGGAAATTTTGCAGCATTATCTAAAGACAAGCGTTTATACCTGCGCCGGGAATTACGGAGATTATTTTCGTGCCTTACCAGATGATGTTTCCGAATTGGGCAGGCTTATTTGTTCTCAAGTTATTCACAGGGTCACTTTAAAAGAGGGCAATACAAATGCAAATAAAAACCTCGTCTACGGCGATATGACAAAATTTCCCCGGGACCGTATGCGCTGCGAGGACGATATTCTTTTAACAGCCCCCGCAATGACGGCCGAGTTGTTCAGGCTCGACGACAGGGGATTTACGCCGGAACGGCAGGTAGAGAATAAAATTGTCGTAACCTGCCGTTATGTTTCAGTTTTGATGACGGCGATTCTAAAGGCAAAGGGTATTCCCTGCCGCTCCCGTTCCGGTTTTGCCCCCTATTTTAAAAAGGGTCTTAGCCTGGACCACTGGGTTAATCAATATTGGGACAGGCAAGAATCCAGGTGGATAAGCTTTGACGCAGATTTTTTTGGCGGCGGTCAAATGGGCTTTAGCCAATATGATATTCCCCTTGATAAATTTGACTGGGCCGCAGATACCTGGCTGAGTATACGGGGAAATAAGGTTGACGGCAATATGTTTTTATACGCCGGCGGTGAGAAATCCCTAAAGGCAGCCATCCGTGCTGTATTTTATGATTTTCACGCCCTCATGAACAATGAGATTTCATATCTGTTTCAGCCGGCCTATATAGCTGGAAAGTTTGAAAAACTAAGAGAGGAAGATTTTGCGGAAATTGACACCCTGGCCGGGCTAATGCTTGATCCGGACCATAACTTTAATTCCCTTTCAGAAATTTGGAAGGCCAATAAAAAGTTTCGTATATTGAATTCGCCCTTGGTTGGCGATGGAGATCATGTTTAATTGAAAAAGCCATAAATAACTGGCCGTAAAACCAGAACATTGTTTACCGGGGCTTCCCCATTATCAACCCACCTCTATAGATTTTAAGAAGAACCATGTATAATGATCCAAGGAGGCAGTTTAATATGGGATTAGGATCAGCCAAATTATTGTGTCCAAAATGTTCGGCCCTATGTCAAACCCAGGGTGTCAGTTTAATGGCAGTAGTTCTCATAGGAATAGCCACATTGCTCACCTTCGGCCTTGGATTAATCGTGGGCCTATTCTACCTTTGGCACGTAGGCAAAAGACAAACAGTATGTCCCAACTGCGGCTGTGTTTTTTAGGCCGGAAGCAGCAATATGGAAAACTATGCTCCTAAGATAGCTTAACCGGCTGTTTAACAAACCCTTTTTCTGTCCATTTACCTCTTTTGTAACGGAAGAAACCGAAGGAGCTTGCGGCAGCCCAGCCTATTACTGTTGCAATAAATGCACCTATATAACCTATGTACGTGGAAAGGATAAGTGCGGCACTTATGCGCATTGCAAGCTCTATTATACTGATGTAGATTACCGCCAGGCCGTCACCTGCGCCTGTTAAAGTTGCCCTGGTAAGGTACATCATTCCGATTAGCATGGCTCCTGCACCGGATATAACCAGGTATCTATAGCCAATTTCTATCATTTCTCCGCCTTCGGTTGTAAAAATACCAACGAGTGATCTTCCAAAAATAATTAATACAGTTAAAGAGCATACGCTGAATATTGCTATTACCTTTACTGCGCTTCGGAAACCTTGGCGCACACGCTCATATAGCTGTGCCCCGACATTTTGGCCGGTGAATACTTGCATGGCACTTGTTACCCCGCCGGGTGCATATGCTACCAGCATTTCGATTCTGGTAGCTGCACTAAAGCCTGCAATTACAATTGGCCCAAAACCATTTATGATAGTCTGTATAATTACGTTCCCAAAGGCCATGGTGGAATGTTGAATTGCAGAAGGGATACCAATCTTTAATACCATCTTAATAATTGCAGAATCCGGTTTTAATGTTTCGCGTGTGGGGTGTGCAATGGGCAGCTTTTTCCAGATAATGGTCCAGCTTGCCAGTACCGAAAAAAATGTAGCGGAAACTGTGGCATATGCTACACCGGCTACGCCATGGGAGAATTGGGTAACAAAGAGAATACTTAGTGTGATGTTAATCACACTGGAAATTAACAGTATTATCATTGGTGTCAATGAGTCACCAAGGGAGCGCATTATGGCAACAGCCATATTGTACATAGCCGTTGCAATACTGCCGATTAAGAAGATTCTTAAATAGATTGAAGCGTCGTCGACAATATCCAGGGGCACTTGGGTAAGAAGTAAAAGCTCGCGGGCAAAAATTGCTCCAAGTCCGCCGCAGATAACTGCCAGGCTCAAAATAAGGTAAAAGGAAGTAGAAATGGCCTTTTTAACATTTACAAGATCCTTTGCGCCGTAGAATTGGGATATTACCACAGACATTCCCATTGTTGCTCCGGTGATAAGCATAAGCACCAGCATGGATATACTGCCAGTGGTACCCACTGCCGCCAGTGCATTCTGCCCAACAAAACGTCCTACGACTATCATGTTTACGGTATGATACAGGTTTTGTAAAACCATGGTAAACATCATAGGTACTGCAAATTTTAGCATCAGCGGTGTTGGATTCCCTGTTGTAAAGTCTCTTGTTTTCGGCATAAATGGCCCCTTTCTGCTTTTTTCTGTAAGTCAAGTCAAATTATACTGGCCAGGATAAAACCAGGCCTTATCTTTTCCGCCATCTTTAATGCAGACATTTTGTAGTTTCCCCTGGGCTGCTCCGGAAAAAACCGGTATATAGCAAATTTGTAGTACTAATTTTTGATATTTTTCCATTAAAATTTTACATTTTTGTATTGTTCATGTAAAATATGGTATAGAAAGAAAGCTGGAGTGTGTCTATATGTTTAATACCGGGTTAGAAATTAGACTGGATTCTACCAAGGATACGCCTGTTCATTTTGATCACAGGTACTTATTGTTTTATGTTTTGGAGGGTAAGATTGAAGTTTCCCTTAAAGATGAAAAAACCCAGTTGGAAAAGGGAAATATACTGCTTATAAACAGTTTGGAGAATTATAGCACCGCTGTCAAAGCTAAGGGCAGAATTTGTATGCTTTATATAGACAGCAGTGTTTTTAGTGACCTTTTGGGTAATGGTTTTCACACATTTCGATGTAACAGCGCTGCCTCCAATCCAGACCAGGTGGGTCGCAAAGTTTATGAAGAAATGCAATGGCTCCTTAACGAGATACTCCGCAGATATCTGCAAAATAACTCGCGGATAGGGTATATGATATTTGAACCTTATATTAAATTGCTGGACTGCATCATAAAAAATTTTCTTACAGATACAGTTGACGTAAAAGGTAAAAGTAAAAGTGACCTTACGGACGAAAGGATAAGGGCAATTATTTTATACATCCATGAAAACTATCACGACAAAATATCCCTGGCCGATCTTGCAAAAATATTTTATGCAAGCGAATCCCACTTATCCAGGGTATTAAAGAACGCGCTGGGTATTAATTTTTTAAAGTATGTAAACGAAGTACGGATGGACCATGCCCTTAAGGACCTATTGGGTACCGCTAACTCCATTCTTCAGATAGCAATGGACAATGGTTTTTCCAGCCTTGTTTTTTTTAACCAGGTATTTAAAAAAAACTATGGCCATGTACCATCCGAATACCGCAAAAAAATGAAATCTTCAATTGCCAAAGAAAATGATAAAATTAAAATAATTGAGGAACAGACCAGGGAAGAACTGGATAGATATTTTGAAGAGGAGCAGAGAAGTACAGATAAGGCTAAAATGGGAAATGCACCTATAGAAGCAATGGTTGATGCAACTCAACCTAAGCCATATACAAAGAATTGGATCAGCACGATGAGTGCAGGTACTGCCTCCGATTTGCGAAACCCAAAAATGCAGGAGCATATTGTATTGATTAAAAAGCATTTGGATATACGTTATATCAGGTTTTGGGGAATTTTTCACGAAGAGATGATGATCTTTCCTGATGAAAGTCTAATTGGTACAAATTTTCGACTTTTGGATGAAGCCATAGATTTTTTGCTATCCCATAAATTTAAACCCTTTATGCAACTGGGGCCAAAACCAAAAACTCTTATACAGTATATTAAAAGGGAGTTATACAGCCACGAAAGTGTTTTGATATTGGATTTGGACGCTATGCAGTGGGGTACATTGATTGATCTCTTAATGAAACATCTGGTAAAAAAGTACGGTATCGCGGAGCTGGAGACCTGGATATTCGAAATGTGGTCTCCCTGTCATTGGGATGGAGAGTGGTATAAGTTGTATTCAGAAGAAAAATACACAATTATGTACAGGACGGTAAAAAAGTATGTTCCCAACGCCTTGGTCGGCGGCTGTGAATTTATCTTTGATGAACAGCGAAAAAAAATGGGCGACTCTGTTGAATATTGGCGGTTAAGGAATTCTGTCCCTGATTTTATTTCTTACACATTTTTTCCTTATGGCACTTATGGAAAAGACGGATCTAAATGGATAACCGACAGGGACCATCTTTTAAATACGCTTAAGGCCATTCGCAGCGATATGGAAAAACATGGGATTGGAGATTTAAAGCTGTTTATAACATCCTGGAATTTGACAATTTCCAATCGCAATGTGCTTCATGATTCTGTGTATAAGGGTGCATATATAGTTAAAAATGTAATAGATGCAATTGGCGAAGCAGATATGGTAGGCTACTGGATTTGCTCGGATGCCTATGCTGAGCATTTTGATTCTCACTCCATGCTTTTTGGGGCCGCCGGCCTCTTAAGCAAGAATGGACATTTTAAGCCATCCATGTATGCTTTTATTTTTTTACAAAAGCTAAAAGATTATTTAATCGCCAAGGGAGAAAACTATATTGTTACCCGCAGTGAGCAGGGTAATTATATAATATTATTCCATAACCTAAAAACCCTTAATTATACTGTATACCTAAAGCCGGAAAGCGAATTGTCGTATCAGGAATTTTCACAATACTTCGAAGACAAGGAACCCCTGGATATAAATATCTGTCTTGGCAACGTTAAGGATGGTTTATACAATGTAAGGACCCAGAGAGTTAACAACGATTCCGGAAGTATTCTGGATGAATGGCATAAGATTGGGGGGTTTAGCGATATATACAAGGAAGAGATGGATTATCTTGGCAATGTTTCTTTACCAAGTTTGCATCTGGCCCGGCAAACCAGCAATAACGGTACTTTGGTTTTTCCCCTATCCATAAAGGCCAATGAATTTGGGGTAATAGAGATTTTTCCGGCTATTGTTTAATACTGTAAAATATCAGATTTATATACTAGATTTTTGATTTTTTTCCCCTTTTATCGATAAATTGAAATAGATATTTGTAAACTAATCAGATAAATATCATGGAATAAACAAAAAACAAGATGATATCCCTCCAGGCTGACCTTAATATTTTTATTAAAGTTAAGTTAAAGTTACGTTAAAATTTTATGTCAGGAGAGGATCTATGAACGATATCAAGCTTGGCATCATAGGTTTTGGGGGAATGGGCAAACACCACGCGAAGCGCGCCCCATTGGCAGAAGTAAAAGTTATATCTGCCGCAGACATCCTGCCCGATCGGGCTCTGGAAGCGCAGGCGGCTGGACTGGAAGCATACAGCAGCGCCGATGAGCTTTTGGCTAAAAGCGACATTAACACAGTTATTTTAACGGTACCCAACCATCTGCACAGGGAAATGTGCATCAAAGCTTCAAAGGCCGGAAAAAATGTCATTACTGAAAAACCGGCGGCCCTTAATACAAAAGAACTGGACGAAATGGAAAAAGCCTGTTTGGATGCCGGAGTAATTTTTACAGCCCATCAAAACAGGAGATGGGATAGGGATATGCTGACAGCCAAGTTCGCCCTGGATAGCGGCATTATAGGTAATATCTTTACTGTAGAATCCAAGCTGCACTCCGGCAACGGTTATATGCATGAATGGCATTTGTACAAGGAATTCGGCGGCGGTATGATGTACGACTGGGGGGTTCATCTAATAGACCAAATTCTTTTTATGATGCCCGGTGCCAAAATAAATACCATTTTTGCAGATATAAAAAATGTACTGCATGAGCAAGTAGATGACTATTTTAAGATTATCTTAAAGATGGATAACCGTATTACTGCACATATAGAACTGTCCACCTATATACTGGACTATCAGCCTCGCTGGCTTGTCGGGGGTGATAAGGGCACCATGATAGTAAAGGACTTTGGCTGCGACGGTGCTGTTTATAAAACAGGAAAGCTTATGGACAAGCTCCCATCCCAGATTGTAGAAACAGTGGCTGGGCCTACACGTCAGTTTGCACCGGTTCCTCCGGGCGGAATAGAAAAGAATGCCCTGCCTGAGATCAAATCAGACATAAATGAATTCTATTTAAATTTCCGGGATGTTATTAATGGTGTTTCGGAGCTTCGGGTAAAAATTCCGGAAGTCCGCAGGGTACTTGCCGTTATGGAGGCTGCTGTTAAATCCTCCGAGACAGGCCAGTCCATAGCATTTGAAAGCTGACATGGGAAACAAATAAATGCTTGTATTTATCCTTAAACGTATCCTTTACATCATACCGGTAATGTTTGGTGTTTTGGTATTGGTGTTTCTGATGAAGGTAGTCATGCCCGGAGATCCCGTATTGGAGCTATTGCCGTCTACAGCTTCACAAGCGGAGATAGATGCCTTAAGGGATAGGCTGGGATTAAACGATCCGATTATCGTGCAATTTGGTAATTATGTCTGGGGGCTTGTTACTCGCGGCGATTTGGGGATCTCGTACAGGACAAACCAGCCGGTCATGGATGAACTCATGGAAAGATTTCCCATTACAATTTTCCTGGGCGTAATAAGTCTTTTAATAAGTCAGATAATAGCAAACCCGCTGGGACTTTTGGCTGCTGCAAAGCAGTACACTTGGGTGGATAACGCAATTATCCTGTTTACGATTGTGGGTGCATCGGTACCGGGCTTCTGGCTGGCCCTGATGATGATTAGACAGTTCAGCGTAGAGCTTAGATGGCTGCCTGCCTTTTACAATGGTACCATGGCAAGTCTTGTTATGCCTATTATTGCATCTTCCTTTGGTTCCATAGCTGCGACAGCCCGCGGTGTGCGTACCAGTATGCTGGAAATGATCAGGCAGGATTATGTGCGTACAGCCCGCGCAAAGGGGCAGAAAGAAGCTATTGTAATTGCGAACCATGCTTTCCGTAATGCTCTTATTCCCGTGGTAACAGGAATAGGAGGTGCGCTGGGAATGTTACTTGGCGGCACCTTGATTGTAGAAACAATATTCTCAATTCCTGGTGTAGGAAAATATGTAGCCGATGCAGTTACCCAGCGTAACTACCCTGCCGTCCAGGGCGGAATTGTAGTACTCTCCTTTGCCTTTATTATCATAAATATATTGGTAGACATTACATACACCATTGTAGACCCCAGGATGAAGACCACATTTATAGCTCGAAGAAAAAGAAAAGCTCCATCGACGGAAATGGGAAGGGCATAATAATGGCTAAACTGATGACGCCCGCCATGAGCAGGCTAATTCGAAAGAATAGGTATAATATTACCGGTGTTGGTTCACCCGGTAAGGAAGCATGGAAACGTCTGCGCAGGAACAAGACTGCGTTAATAGGCCTTGCAATAATTATTTTAGTATTGCTGATTGGTTTGTTTGCCGATTTCCTTGCACCCTACGATTACCGGGTACAGGATTTTACTTCCATTCTACAGCCGCCAAGCTCTGCACATATATTTGGAACAGATAATCTTGGCCGGGACATATTAAGCCGCTGTATTTACGGGGCACGCTATTCATTGCCCATAGGAATTATCTGCGTTCTGCTTGGTTTGGTTGTAGGGGGAGCGCTTGGAGTAGTGGCCGCATATTTCGGGGGCAAAACTGACAATGTCATAATGCGCTTTATAGATATTATACAGGCCATTCCCAGTGTACTTATATGCATAGCTCTTGTCGCTATTCTTGGGAATGGATTGATACAGCTAATTATAGCCATTACAGCAGGTTCCATACAGGGTATGACAAAGGCCTGCCGCGGCGCTGTATTCATGGTTAAGAACAATGACTATGTGGAATCTTCCAAAGCCATTGGTGTTTCTGACCTGATGATAATGATAAGGCATATGATTCCCAATGCAGTAGGAATCATCATTATAAATGCAGCAAACGGTGTAGCCGGTAATATACTGACCATTACTGCTCTTAGCTATATTGGCATTGGTCTCGTACCGCCGACTCCTGAATGGGGAGCAATTCTGGCGGAAGGCAGAACCTATATGGCTGTAGCTCCCCATACAGTATTTTTCCCCGGCTTGACAATCGCTATCACTGTCCTGGCGTTTAATCTATTCGGCAATGGGCTTAGGGATGCACTGGATCCCAGGCTAAAGTAGCAAGGATTATATATGGAAAAACTACTTGAAGTAAAAGACCTGGTAGTACATTACGAAACAGATGAGGCAGTTACAGAAGCTGTAAACAATGTATCCTTTGATGTATACCCTGGAGAAATCCTTGGCATGGTGGGCGAAACTGGTGCGGGTAAGACAACCATCGGATTGAGCATCATGGGTCTTTTGCCAAAACCTCCCGCCCGTATCATAAGCGGAAGTATTAAATTGAACGGCATAGAACTAATTAATCCATCCCTTCAGGATGAAGGTTTTTTTAATTTTGGTGTAAGACAGAGAAGAAAGCAAAAAGATAAATATTTGGATCTGTACTACAGAACCATACGCGGTAAAAAAATAACCATGATGTTTCAGGATCCCATGACGGCTTTAAACCCCGTTTTTTATGTGGGTGACCAGATAGCAGAGGTTATAAAGATCCACGAAAAGGCCTCTTCGGCAGAGGCGGTAAAAAAAGCCTGCGAGATGATGGAAATTGTCGGGATAGAGGCTGTTCGTTATAAGCAGTATCCCCACGAATTATCCGGTGGGATGAAGCAGCGCATAGTTATTGCAATTGCCCTTGCCTGTAAGCCCGATCTTATTATTGCCGATGAACCTACCACTGCACTGGATGTCACTATCCAGGCTCAGGTGCTGGAGTTAATGAAGGATCTTCAGAAAAAAATGAATACCGCAATGATATTTATTACCCATGATTTTGGTGTAGTTGCCGATATCTGCGATAAGTGCATGGTTTTATACGCCGGAGAGATCGTAGAGAGCGGAACCCTAGGTCATATTTTCGAGAAGCATCAGCATCCCTACACGAATGGTCTGTTTAGATCTCTACCTAATTTAGAGATAGAATCCGAGCGTCTTATTCCCATAGAAGGTCTTATGCCAAACCCCATGGATCTGCCATCGTACTGCAGCTTTTATGACCGATGCAGAGAAAGAAGCCATAGCTGTATGCAGAGTAATCCCATCCTGACGGAGACTGAGCCAGGCCACATGGTACGCTGCGTATTAACTGCTGCAAATGAAGGGGAGGTTTAGTTATGGCAATCCTGGAAGTTAAATCATTAAAAAAATATTATGGTACCCCCACCGGGCTATTACACGCAGTTGACGACGTTTCTTTTTCGCTGGAGCGCGGCAAGACCCTTGGAGTAGTAGGAGAATCAGGCTGCGGTAAGTCCACCCTGGGGAAAACCCTTATCCGCATGATCGATGCTACCGACGGGAAAGTACATTTCGATGGCAGGGAAATATTAAGCATGAGCCAGAGGCAGTTTAAGCTTATGAGGACGAAGATGCAGATGATATTCCAGGATCCCTATGCCTCCCTGGATCCGCGCATGAGTGTATCTGCACTTATTGCCGAGCCGATTAAAACCTACAAGCTTGCAAGAGGCAAGAAGGAAGTAGAAAGCAAGGTCTTTGAATTAATGGATACAGTGGGTCTTTCCAGACGTCTTGCCGGGGTATATCCCCACGAGCTGGACGGAGGACGCAGGCAGCGCATAGGCATAGCAAGGGCCCTGTCACTAAAACCGGATTTCATAGTCTGCGATGAGCCTGTCTCTGCACTTGATGTGTCCATACAAGCACAGATACTCAACCTTTTAATGGATTTGCAGCAAAAAGAACATTTGACCTTTATTTTTATTACTCACGATATGTCAGTGGTAAAACATATCTCGGATGACATTTGTGTTATGTACCTGGGTCAGGTTGTAGAAATGTGCAACGAAAAGGAGCTGTTTAAAAATACCCTGCACCCCTATTCCAAAGCTCTTTTATCGGCGATACCAGTGCCAAGCTTACACAAGAAAAGGGAGCGTGTTCTTCTTAAAGGAGAAATAACATCACCCATTAATCCCAAAGAAGCCTGTCGTTTTGCTCCGCGCTGCCTTTATGCTACAGAGCAGTGTCATAATAGTGTGCCGGAACTACTGGAAAGCTCAGTAAAAGGCCACTATGTACGATGCTTCCGGACCGAGGAGGTGTTATAGACAAGAATAACAAGTTGCTTATGGATTTGAAAACACAAAAAATAAATATTTTATGGAGGAATATCAAGATGAAAAGAATTATTACTATTGCATTAATTTCCGTTTTTCTTATTGCACTTTTTGGTGCTTGCAGCCCCAGAACAAGTCAGACCCCTGTTACACCCGGGATTACTGCACAGAGGCCAGGCACTTTAAGTGATGAGATTATAACCGTAGCTCTCCCGAGTGAGCCAGGATTGATGATCCCCAACATTCATTTTACTCCTAACCCGGTAAACACTATAAATCTTCTGGTTTTTGAACCTCTAATTGCCTCAGACCGACGGACCCTTCAGCCGCTGGAAACTGCCCTTATTTCCAATGTGGAGCAAATTGATGATCTGCATTTCCGCTTTACCCTCCGCCAGGGAGTAAGATTCCACAATGGAGAAGAGTTTACCACTGCGGATGTTCAATATATGTTTGAAGAAGGCAGGAAAGGTGCTAACAACGGAAGCAGGTATTTTATTTTTGAGCCCGACAGATTTGTTATAGAAGACAGATACAACATTATTGTCGCCCTTAACCAGCCATGGGCACAGGGAATTGAACTTCTTGGATTCGAACAATGTCTAGTTATGTCAGCAAACGCATTAAGGGAAGTTGGAGGAGCTGCAACAAGCGAACGGATTTTATTAAACGCCGGCACCGGCAAATACAAGTTCAGAGAATGGGTCCCAGGCAGATACATCGAAGTAGAACGGAATAATGAGTACTGGGATAAGGACAATATGGGCTACTTTGCCGGTATAAGATTTGTGTTTATTACAGATACATCAGCCCGCGGAATGGCAGTGCAAAGTGGTGACGTTGACATCGCCTTAGGCCTTGATTTGGCAAATTACATGATTTACGATGCTGACCCAAACGTGAAGACTGTACCCCTCGAAGTTGGCAATATTAGCGTACTGTTTCTTAACAGCGGAACCGGCGGTCCATTTGCTGACATCCGGGTACGCCAGGCAGTGGAAGCTCTTATTGATAAAACAGCGATTAACCAGATAGGTCACAGCGGCTTTGGTATGATTGGGGATACTATTATATCTCCCTTAAGTCCAATGTGGGACGGAGTACCGGTTGTGGTAACTCCCCCTGACATTAACAGGGCAAGGCGGCTTTTAGCCGAAGCCGGATATCCCGATGGACTTACAGTTAGAATGCGTGTATCTGGCAGCATTAGTGCCACTGCAACTATGATACAGGAAATGCTTCGTCTGGGTGGTATTACGGTAGAAATGGTTCTTGCCGAGCAGGCTGTCCATTTTGAAGGGTTAAGAACTGGGGACTTCGATATGTATCAGAGTAGCCAGCAGAGTGCCTATTATACCGAGCCTATTAGATGCTTGGATGGTATAAACTATTCTTTCAGGGATGTATCCGGGGGCGCCGGTTATCAAGGACGAGAATTTTCGGCCATGGCAGTTCGCGCTTATACTTCATTTGATATGAACGCACGCAGGCAGGCTTATGCGGACATACAGCGCTACTTCAGGGCTAATACACTTTCAATTGGTTTGCATACTCTTATCAGTTTAGACCTTGCCAGGCCTGACATTGAAGGCATAGAGCTTATAGGCATAGGTTCTACAAACATTGCGAATATATACAGTACTCGCTAATCATTAATTGTGAAGGAGAACATGAATGAATGAGAAATATCTAATCGGAGAAGAAGGCGTTAAGGCCCATGTAAAAGATAATAATGCGGCTGGATACGAATTTGGTGTAAGGGTGCCCTATTACTTTGGCATACCTCTAAGCCAGATATCAAAATTCCAAGTATTTATGGACGGCCATGAAGAAGATCGCAAGAATGTCCGCCTAATAATGGATGATGGTGAAGAATTTAACCTGGATGAGATATCCACCGTAACCTGCTATCACTGGCCATACGGTAAAAAACTGAAGGTCGTTGTTCTTAAAGAAGGCGGATTGGCCAAGGGCAATCATAAACTGGAAGTGGATGTCGGCGTTGCAGTTATCTACAGCCCCAGAGGATTTAGCAGTAAATCTTACCTGGATTTTAATCTGTGAGAAGGAGGAATAAAAATGGCAATTAAGTATTGTGTATCGTTGTATAGTCTGCAGGAAGATTACCTTTTGGGGAAGCGTGATCTTGAAGGTTGCATTGCCGCTGTCGCAAATGAGATAGGGGCAGAGGGTATAGAAGTACTTCTGGATCAAATGCCGCTGCCCAGTCTTTGGGAAAATGACAGGGTTATTAGCGATAAGGATCTGGACACATGGTTTGGCTGGATGGATAAGTACAAGACAGTCCCTTGCTCCTATGGGGCGGACATCTTTACCACTATGTACAGCAACAGGTATCTTACGAAGAAAGAAAATCTAAAGATTACCCAACAAGATCTAAGGGCAGCAGCACAGCTTGGATTTAAAGTTTACCGCACCGGTATCTTTCGCAAAGAAGATGTGGTCATGCTGGAAACCTGTCTACCCCTGGCAGAAGAGCTGGGTATTCGTATTGATACAGAGATTCACACCCCACGGGGGATAAAAACCTGGTACACCCAGGACTGGCTGGAAGTAATACACCGTACGGGAAGCAAATTCGCAGGATTTGTACCCGACATGGCTATATTCACAACCGGAATGACCATATCGAGCAAAAAACGTAATATCCGTATGGGCGCTAAACCAGAAATACTTGATAAAATTGACGAGGCTTATAGGACAAAAACCAAGCTCTCCGAGGATGATATCAAGAAGATGGGTGGTGGAGCCGTGGATATAATGGCCAATAATCGTATGAGTATGGCCATATACGATGATCCCCAGTGGTTAAAAGAAGTTTTACCTTATACCGTTCACTTCCACGGAAAACTTTACGAGATGAATGATGACGGGATTGATCCCAGTATCGACTATGAAAACCCGGTAAAGGTTCTTGTTGAATCCGGATGGGATGGTTACATTTCTTCCGAATACGAAGGGCAAAGGGATTACTTCGATCAGGGTTGCGACATTTACATGGACCCTGTTGATCAGTGCCGCCGCCAGCAGGCAATGATAAAGGGTTATGTACAGAAATTTTCATAGGATTTTTAAGTTACGAAGGAGCAGCAAGTGAAAGAAGTACGCGTAGGAATAATCGGCGGCGGTATGATCTCGCACCGCCACATGGTTATATATTCAAACATACAGAGGCTTGCCCCGCAGCTTGGCTTTACTGCCAAGGTTGTGGCCTGTGCCGAAAATAACGCAGGCCGTCTAAAGGCCTGGGGCGAGCAGTATGGTTTTGACGCAAAAGATCTGTATACCGATTACCGCGAAATGTTAAAGCGGGACGATTTAGACACGATTGACGTCTGTGTTCATAACAACCTTCATACGCCGATAACCATAGAGGCCATGAAAGCTGGTTTTGACTGCTACATAGAAAAACCCGCAGCCGCCAGTTACCATGACGCAAAAATGATGATCGACTGTGCGAAGAAACTTGGACGTAAGCTGCATGTGCAGGTTAGTTCCCTGATGACTCCCCAGACACGGGTTGCTAAAGACATGATAGCAAATGGTGATTTAGGTACTCCTTATTTCGTAAACCTGGAGCAATGTACCAGGCGGCGCCGCCCCGGTTATGATCTGCCGGAGTTTACAAGCGATTTTTATTCAAAGAAGATTGCTGGTCATGGTCCCTCAATAGATCTAGGTATCTATGTAATAGGGCAAATTCTTTTTGTTCTGGGTATGCCTAAACTAAAAAGCGTAAGCGGTTTTGGGAAGCGCTGTGTTGATCTCGATCAAAGACTTATAACAAACCCTGAGGGTTTTGGCGTAGAGGATATTTGCGACGGCTTTGCAAAATACGAGAACGGAATTGGTTTTCATTTTCTGTCAACTTCGGCAAATAACTACAAGGATTATGCCATGACCTTTATATTGGGTTCCAAAGGTGGTCTTGAAGTACTGGACACAGACACGGTGGGAGGAAAGTTTTCCCGCCCGCCTGGAGTACGCCGAATGTTCGGAGAAGAGCCAAACTTAAAATTCTTTGGCAGCATGGCCGGAAGGGATGTTGGTATCGATCTAAGATGCGACGAAAACGGGATCGTGGAGCAGAGGATAAATCCAAATATGCTCTTATACAACGATAACCAGATGATGTGGCTTGCCTATAAACTTGGTATCCTTAACGACGAGACAAGGTACAATACCCCCGAAATTGCAGCTCAGCAATTATTGTTCACCGATGGAATTTTCCTTTCCGAGGAACTGGGACGCTCGGTAACAGCAGAAGAAATAATGGAGCTGTCTCCAAAACTTTTTGTAGCTGAGCAGGATATTGGCGGCAAGAAAGTTAAGTTTGATGTAGAGTTTTAAAAGTACTATGGCTGCCCTGCCGCTAAAATCCTCCGGCGGCAGGGTTTAGCCTGCCATTACAAATTCGAGCTGGCTGATAGCTCAGTAATGAGCTACTTTATGGGTTTTGATGTCAATATCAGGTAAGCTGTTTATTCATCACACCAGCACTTATCGTCCTTGCTGAAATGTCCTGTAATCTTATATAATGATGCAATATGGAAAACTATGCTCCAATATTTACCATTACGCCCGGCATACTCAACCTCGTCTATGAAATTGCCTCCAATTTAGAGCGTATTGAAATAATTCGTGAAGAAACCTTAACAATGCAGTTAAGAAAAGAAAATAGGATTAAAACAATTCATTCCTCTCTGTGGATAGAAGCAAATAGTCTGACCCTAGAGCAGGTAACTGATATTGTAAACGGCAAAAGGGTAAGGGGGCCAAAAAAAGATATTCTGGAAG
>Ga0099364_10006087_pt1 | contig 17662 bp, 18 predicted proteins | sample TergutTh196P3_FD_73070 | JGI IMG/M metagenome (GOLD analysis project Ga0099364, IMG submission 73070) | Microcerotermes parvus P3 segment gut microbial communities from Pointe-Noire, Republic of the Congo - Th196 P3 | ecosystem: Host-associated > Arthropoda: Insects > Digestive system > Gut ...
CGCCCATTTGGTGTCTTTCCTGCAAAAGCGCCTACCGCCTTGCCGGACGCTATCCCTCAGCCCTTATCGTAGGTTCTGAGTAGACACGAGAATCTCGTCAACCGCCAGGTAATAGTAGGCCCTGCCAAGTTCATCGTACCTGCTGAACACGCCGGTTACTTCGATTTTTGTATCTTCCTTTGGGTAATCCTCCGGATAGACGTGTTCGCCGCTCCATACAAACTCTAGCCCCTGCACACAGCAGGCGGCGGCGTCTTCCACAATCACATAATGATAATAGAGATTCGTCGCATCATAAAACGAAGCGCGGTACGGCCCCTTCATCCTGATGGTTTTCCCGAGGTAGTCGTCCGGTTTTGTCATAATGCTATTCACTTCCGCATACATGATCGTACTGCTTAACACCGTCAGATCGATATCGACATTTTTACTCGTGTTTAATAAACCACCGCCTGCTTCCGATATGCCGGCGTCTGCCACAGCCGCGTCGTTTTTCACGCAGCCGGCGGCAGCCGTCAGAAGGAAGCATAGGAGCGATAGTATAGATACCAGCTTTTTCATAGTGTTTTTGCCCCTTTCATGAATACCCCGACAAAGCCGAATGAGAAAAATCCAACAATATCCACAGCCACAATCGTCGATCCTACCGGCGTCCCGGCAAGGATGGAAATCAGGATGCCCATCACAGCGCAAGCTACAGAAACGATAACCGAACAGATGCTCACCGCTTTGAAGCTCTTGAATATCCGCATAGCGGACAATGCGGGAAATATCACCAGAGCGGAAATCAGCAGCGCGCCGACCAGATTCATCGCCAGTACAATGACAACGGCAATGATTATCGCAAGGATCAGGTTATAGGTTTTCGCGCTGACGCCTGTCGCCGTGGAAAAATCCTCGTCAAAAGTGACGGCAAATATCTTGTGGTAAAACAAGAGGAATACCGCTATCACCAATACGGAAAGCACAACACAAAGCCATACTTCCGTTTCGCTTAAGGTCAAAATGGACGTGGAACCAAAAAGCGTGGCGCAAACGTCTCCCGAAAGGTTGGATGACTTGGAAAACAGATTCATGATGAGATAGCCGATAGCCAAGGCGCCTACGGATATCATCGCAATAGCCGCATCGCCTTTAATCCTGGTGTTCTGCCCTGCGCGCAAAAGCAAAACAGCGCATAGGACAGTTGCCGGCAAAACCAAAAAGAATCGATTGCTCAGATTCACCGCCGTCGCGATCGCCATGGCGCCAAAGGCGACATGGGAGAGTCCGTCTCCGATGAAGGAAAACCGTTTCAGCACCAGCGTCACGCCCAAAAGGGAGGAGCACAGCGCAATCAACACACCGACAATCAGCGCATACTGTACAAAGGGATATTGCCAATAGAACGAAAGTTTATCCAGCATAATCATCATGCCTGCGCACCACCCAATCCGGCGTAAATATGCCCTGCGCCACTTTCCAGATAATCTTTTTTTGTGCCGAAGAACAAGGCTGATTGATTCCCAATATGCAAGATGTGGGAAGCATACTTAACCGAAGCCTCCATATCATGAGAAATCATAATCATCGTTATACCGTCATGATTGAGCCGTTCAATCAAGTCATACATATCCGCCGCAGCTTTGGGGTCAAGCCCCGCGGCAGGCTCGTCCAGCAACAAGATTTTTCTGGCGGCGCACAAAGCCCTTGCCAAAAGCGTCCGTTGTTGCTGCCCGCCCGATAACTCCCGGTAACAACGTTTGGCTAGCATACGGATGCCCAGCAATTCCATGTTGTCTTCCGCCATCTGTTTTTCCGCTTTGCTATAAAACGGGCGTATACCGCTGCGGTTTAAACAACCGGAACGAACCACTTCTCTCACAGACGCGGGGAAATCCTTTTGTACGACTGTCTGCTGGGGAAGATAGCCAATCTCGCTGTTCTCCAAGCCGCCGCCTATTTCAATCCGTCCTGCCATCTGCGTTTTTAATCCTAAGAGTGTTTTCATCAAGGTACTTTTGCCGGAGCCGTTTTCTCCGACGATACATAAGTAGTCCCCTGCATGAACGGTAAAGGAAAGATCGGAAACTACCTTTTCGCCCTCATACCCGAGGGTCAGGTTTTCACAGGCTACCAGCTGCATGGATCTGCTCCTTAGGTGAATAATACATGGGACGCTGTCCTATTGAACGAATCCTCACGCAGCGTCCCGCTTGTGAAGAAAACCTGTTCAATGCAGCGCTTCTTCCAAAACGTGTAAATTGCTTTCCATGAGAGAAAAATAGGTTGCGCCGTTTGCTATGTCGCCCGAAGTCACCGATTGCAGGGAATCCAGTACAAGAATTTGACGATTGCTGTCTTTGGATTCCCTGATAATCGTTTCCGCCATTCTTTTGTCCGAGCTTTCCGTCACCAGGATATGCTGCAAACCCAAAGTATCTATCTTTTCAGCGAGAAAAATAATCGTTTCAAAACTGGCTTCTGTTTCCGCGGAACAGCCGGCGAAAGCGGCGTCATACGCCAAGCCGTAATCATCCGTAAGATAACGGAAAGGGAAGCGGTCGCCGAACAGCAAGGTCTTAATGGATGCAGTGTTTACCATTTTTTGGTATCCCGCATCCAGCAGGGATAGCTTTTCCAGATAGGCAGCGCTATTGTCCCGATACGCTTCGGCGTTATCGGAATCCAGCGTAGACAAGGCGTCCGCAATCGCCGCGCATAGCCGCTGCGCATTTTTTAATGAGAGCCACACATGCTCGTCATATGCCGTATCCTCATCCATTTCGTGCCCTTCGGTCTCTTTCTCCATACTGTGAAGCGATTCTGCTTCCATGCCTTCCGTCATTTCTTCGATTTTCACCGATTCTCCGAGTATCTCCAATAGATTGAGTACCATCCTATCTTTATTTGTCGCCCGCAATAAAGCATCGTCCACCCAGCCATCCGACTCGCCGCCAACAAAAATAAACAAATCACAATCGGCAATTTTGACCATATCCTCAATGGATGGCTGATAGCTATGCAAATCGATCTTATTGTCCAACAGCAGCGTTAACTCCACATCGTCTCTCTCTCCCCCGAGGATTTGGCGCACCCAATCGTACTGTGGAAATATTGTGCAAACGACGCCGATCTTGTCATCCTTCCTGATTCCACTTTGTGCACAAGACGATACTGTGGATGCCAGTGCCAACAGCAGGACAAGCATCATCGCGATAATCCGCTTCATAGACAACCTCCCCGAAATCTTTGTTTTTGCATACAAAAAGATAAGGACAAACGAACCAAAGTCGGTCGTACTGCCCTGCGGGAGTTAGGCTAATTATTCAGCCGGGTCTTTTTTTGTACCGGCGTGCTGAAACGGAGTAAACAAATAGCGAAATATACCGCTGTTGTTGCCATAAACAGACCGGCATGCCCGAGCGAAGCATGCGCGGCAATCCCGCCATAGTGCTTGAGTAACTGTTCAGCGTTATGAAGCAAGGCGCATATCGCACAATTGCCGTCAATGCCGTTATGGTTGTGCGTATGTTGCACATGAGAAAAAACAAATGCTTCAGAAAGCAGGAAGAACAAAACGACGCAGAACAACAGCAGCAATGCAACTGTCCGAATCATGCGCCGCCGGCCGTTTATAGTAGATCGTATCCCAGCCTGTAGTATCCCGCTCTGCATGTATGTTCTCCCTCAGATGAATGAAACGAATACAAGGGTTCAAGCCTGCCGCCGGCAGGGCATTTACAATTTATCACAATACGGCGCTACAATCAATAGTCAAACCGGCTTGACCAATTTATGATTTCTGTTAACATAAAACCTGAGCGGACCGCATTGCCGCTATCGCGAAATCAGGAGGCGCCCTTCATGCCCTATTTCGTTTATATTCTTTCCTGCGCGGACGGCACTTTATATACCGGAATCACAAACGACCCGGAAGCCCGGCTGGCTGCGCACAACAGCGGCAAAGGCGCGAAGTATACCAGCGGGCGAAGGCCGGTTCGCATCGTTTACCAAAAGCTGTGTGAAAGTAAATCGGAAGCTTTGCGTTGTGAAATCGAAATCAAGAAGATGACGCGAAAAAAAAAGCTGCAATGGATCGCGGCGAACGCCACCGCGGTGAACGCCATCCTTCCCAAAACGGGCTTATCCTCCTCCGGACCGGCTGTATAAGCCTATCTTCACGAATAGCCGTTTCTTCTTTGACAGGCCCCCTATCTCCAGCAGTTTGGCGCGCCCCAGTCCGCGGACAGAGAGAATGGCGCCTTCCTTCAGCTCTTTCGCAGGCTGCAGGCAGAGCTGATGATCCAGGTTCACCCGGGCGGCGCTAATTAACGCAGCCGCTTTCGCTCTGGATACGCCAAAAGCCGCAGACAGAATCGCGTCGAGCCGGAGGGACGCCACCGAAGCGGCTTTGATTCGATACGTTTCGCGTTGATCCGGCAGCTCTTCGATGGGGATCCTCTCGAGACTGAGCCCGGCGCGCCCTGCCATAATCAGATGTTCGGCAATGTAGTCCCCTAATTCCGGCAAACACACCAAGGCCGCGCTGGGTCCCTCCACTGCGATATCGCCAATGGTATCCCGTTCGATCCCCAGCGCCATGACTGCGCCTAAGATATCTTGATGGCGGAGGTTCTCCCGGGACCGGGATTGGATTTGGATGGCGGCAAACCATTCCGCCCGGTCATACGCCTCTTCGCCTTTCGCCAGAAATATGGCGCGGCAGCGCTCCGCATCCGGAAATCCGCCGTCAAAGAAGAGGGAGACAGGCTTGTGTTTCATCCCTTCTTCGACCTGTACCGCTTCGGCAGGCGTGAGAAACCTCGACGCGGCGATACCGGTCTGATCCACCATATCCAACAGGTCCTCCATATGGCGCAGCAGAAACTCCGTCATGACTTCAACTCCCGCAGCGGCGTAAGCAGAGGAAAGATACTTTTAATTTTCTCTTTCAGCGCCAACTCGTCTTTCGGCCCTTCGGATTCCATCAAGTTCATAATCTCGATGACTTGCGAAGCCAGCATTCTGTCCGGTAAGCCGTCCCATACCGCCTTTTGCGAGCTGGCCTTCAAACTCAGATGATAGCAATGCCGGACCATAGCGTTGAACAAGCTATAGATCTCCTGCGCATCCTTTGCCGCCATCAGTTGCCGGTAAAGCAACTGCAGCGCCGTATTCTTTCTTTTTCGGGATAGAAGCAGCCAAATCAAGGCTGCCGCGAGAATCAGCAGCAGCGCGATACCGGCGGCTACGCCGTATACTACTTGCTTGCGCATCTGTATAGTAAAGTAACCCTCGTCTGTATCCCGGTAGTAGACCTGATGGATCGCTACCGTTTCCATCGCAGCCGAAAAACCGCTCCCTCCGCCGGCCGGCAGCGGCATCTCGCCAAGAACGGTAATGCTTGCGCCCGGTATTTCCGCCCTTTCATAGTTTGCGCTTTGCGGATTAAAGTAGGAGAGGGAAACAGGCGCTATGGGAAGCACGCCGTTGCGTTCCGGCACCAGGATGAGCTCAAACTCCTTCTCTGCGTGATATTGACCATTTACTACGGATTCCGTGATATTCTGCTGCGTTTCATAAACGGCAAAGCCCGGCAAGCCATCGCCGGCAAGCTCCTTCAGGCCATCCAGATTGCAATTCCCGTACGCCTTCGCCCGGAGAGAAAGGGAATCGCCATAATTCAGCTCGTCTCTGCTATATTGGCCGTCCAAATGAAGCTCTCCCACGATACCCGAAAAATCCACGGGTTTGCCTTGCGCAGGCAAGGCTTTGATGGTCAGCTCCCTTTCCTCTGTTTGTAAATATACCGCTTGCGTCCGGCTGAAGAAGCTCCCCATGCCGCCCATGCCACCGCCAAAGAGTCTTCCCGGCCCTTCGTCGATGATAACGTTTACCTGCAAGGTAAAAGAAGGAATCGTGTGGTTGCCTGCCCTGATGGGATCCAGGACCAATTGCTTCGCCACATATCTGGCGTATCTGACGCCTTCCAGATAAACATAGTCCGCTTTCCCTTGCTCTGCGGGCAAGTCTTTGCTCATCACGCCGTCGACGGCGGTATAGTCGGCGAATCCAAAATTTTCCAAATTATAACGGGAATAGAGTTCATAGGTCACGATGATTTTTTCTCCCAAATAGGCCGCTTCTTGGGACAAAACCGTTTTAACAAATAAGTCGGACTCCGCCTCGCCTTCCGCGGCGGAACTCTCAGCCACTGTTACCGGCAGCACGTTGCTTTCATACTCTCTGCCGTTAAAGCGGATGCTCGCTTTCAGGTTGAACTGTCCCGCCGTTTTCGGCATGATCGTATAGTGCCGGTCTTCCTGATAGGCGCTGCCGCTGCCGGATATGCTGATGGACGTGCTGATGCTTTCCGAAAGTATATCGAACTCTTCTATGCCCTCTATTTCTGCTATTTCCGCCCCTTGCGCATTGATCAAAGAAACGGTCAGGCTGCCGCTCACCCCTTTCTGCAGGTTCAGACTATCCATATCCAGGCGAAACACAGGCTCCTGCGCCGCCATCAGCGGGAAGCTAAGCATTGCTGCTACACAAAAGACCAATAACACAGCGATTCCTTTTCGTTTATTACCAGCCATTTGTCCCCTCCTTTCCGCTGATGACCTCCCGGTTATTCTTCAAGTCCTCTTGTTCCCGGCTCTCCAGCATAGCCAGGATCCTCTCGATCGCCGCCTGGTCCGGGTCCGTTTCTCCTTCCTCCCCCTCCTCCTGCGCATAAGCCTCCTCTTGTTCGCCGTCTTGCTCTGCGCTTTGATCCTCTTCGCCTTGGGCGCTTTCGGCATTTTCCCCTTCTTGATCTTCGGCGCCTTGACTTTCCTGATCCTCCTGGTTCTCCTGATTCTCCGCGCCTTGACTCTCCTGATCCTCTGCCTGGCTTTCTTGGCTATCCTGGCTCTCGCCTTCGCCTTCCTGTTCCTGTCCCTGTTCCTGCTCCTCTGTAAGCGCATCCAGCTTTTCCTTAGCCCGCTCATAGTTATACTTCAGCGACAGATCCTGCGGGTAGAGGAGAATGCCCTCTTTGTAGATTTGCATGGCCCGGGCATACTGCCGCATCTGCTGCATCGCGTCCTCCGCCCCTTCCGCCATTCGATAAAAAGCGTTTCCGGCATGGAGATACTTATCGACACAGTCGACGGCCTTTTCATAATATTGCGCTGTTTTTTCGTAGTCGCCAAGCAGATACGCGGCTTGCGCGGCGTTGAAGTGCAAAGCCCCGTTCTCCGGCGCCGCGTCCATTGCGCTTTCATAGGATAGCAGCGCCTCTTCATACTTTGCGGAAGCGCAGTACGCGTTTCCCTCCCGGATTGCTTTTTTCAGCTTGTCATTCGCGTCCGCCCAACCTGTAACGAGCAACGCCAGAAGCAGAAGCGCCGCTATGCCGGAGACGCAAGCGAACTTCTTCACGCTGCCTCCCCCCTCTTCCCCTGCAGTTTACTTTGACCGAACCCGGCTTCCGGCAGAAACCAGGCAAGCAGAAAGCAAAGCAGGCCCATTCCCAAGAAATATTGATACAAAGGTCTGAACTGACTGACGCGCATTGTCTCGTATTCGTCTCTTTGCAATGCGGATATATCCTTCATCAGGGAATCAATTTCACCGCCCTGTAAGGTCGCCGGATAATAGGCGCCGCCCCCTTCCTTCGCCAATTGGTTCAGGGTATCCGCCTGAAGGCGCGAAGTAACGGGGTTTCCGCTTTCATCCCGCATATAGTCGATAACGGCGGCGCCATCGTCGCTATAGACAGGCACCAGGCCTCCCTTCTCTGTTCCCACGCCTACAGTATAAATCTTCAATTGCTCGTCCTCTATGCCCCGCAGCACATCCAAGCCGGCGCTTTCGTGCTCCTCTCCGTCGCTGAGGATCAGGATAATCTTGTCCGCTGCCGAAATTCTATTGAAGGAATCCCTCGCCAGACGAATGGCGGCAGCCAAATTGGTTCCGCCGCCGCTGATCATATCTGTGTCCACCACATCCAGAAACATACGGGCAAGCTGGTAGTCGTCGGTGAGGGGCATCTGAATATAAGCGTCAGACGCAAAAGGAATATACCCGACCCTATCCCCTTCCAGATGATCCAGCAGCTCCGCCGCCATTCGCTTTGCCCGCGTAAGGCGATCCGGCGCGATATCCGAAACCAGCATGCTCTTGGAAGTGTCGATCAGCACGAAAATATCCATACCTATCTTACGGAACTCCGCATATCCTGTGAAAACCTGGGGGCCCATAAGGGCGGCGACCATCAGCGCCAAACCTGCGCCAAGCAGGAAAGCGCGTATCGTTTTATAGCGTATCCGGAAGCCCGACTGGAGAACGGCGCTAATCCTTTCCTTCTTTCGAAAAGAAAGAATATAAAAGGCGAGCGTCGCCAGTGCAGGCAGCAGAAACAGGATATAGCCGGGATATTTGAACTCCAGGTCGCTCAACAACAATACCTCCATGATGGTAGTTCTTAGGGTATTTGTACATAATGGTACTTGTCCAGAATGACGCCCGCCGTCAGCAGCAGAAGCGCCGCCATGATAAACGGATAGGCAAGTTCATGATACTCTCTATAGTGATCCTCGCTGAACTCTGTTTTTTCAAGGGCGTTAATCGTAGCAAAGACCCGCTCCAACCCTTCGGCGTCCATCGCCCGGAAGTATTGGCCGCCTGTCGTTTCCGCTATTCGCTTCAGCAGGGCTTCGTCAAATCCCCCTTCATACTGCAGGTATTGGGTCTGCCCAAATATGTTTTGTGAGGGAAGGATCAGGTTATCGCTGCCTATGCCGATGGTATAGATTCGTATCCCAAGGTCCCGGGCAAGGTTGCTCGCCGTAACCGGATCGATGGCGCCTGCATTATTATCCCCATCCGTAGCCAATATCATCACTCGGGACACGGCGTCGCTTTTCTTCAGGCGATTCAGCCCGACGGATATCGCCATACCGATAGCTGTGCCGTCCTGGCCGACGGATGCGATCGATACCTCCGCCAGCGACGTCCGCAGCACCGCATGATCCAGGGTCAGGGGGATCCGGGTATAGGCCGAGCCCGCAAAGATAACCAGGGATATCCTGTCGCTCACCCGTTCGGCGATAAAGTTGTCCATGGTCTTTCTGGCGACTTCCAGACGGTTTGGTTCGAAATCCACGGATTGCATGGAGCCGGATACATCCAGGAGCATGGCAATATCGATACCCTGCTGCTGCCCGAAATCTGTTATTTCTGTCGACTGGGGCCTTGCCAGCGCTATCGCAGCTAAGATGACGCCGCAGAGGACAAGGGCTTTCCCGATTTTGTGCTTGATCGACGCCGTCCGCCCGGTTCTCTGCAGCAACCGGATGCTGGAGAACGCCAGGCCACGCTTCTTTCTCGTCGCCCAAAAAAGATAGAGGACAGCGGGGATCAGCAGGAGAATCCATCCGTTCGCAAAACGCATCAAGCCGCACCTGCCTTCGGCGTCTCATCTTCCGGCGCCTCGGATTGAGCCGCTTCTACCTTGATAACCAGATCCAGCAGCTTCACGTAGTGCCCTTGCTTTTCCTCAGAGGAAGGCTCCGGACCGGTGAATTTCAGCCTGTCGCATTCGGTCAGCCAGCTTCCGATGTCCGGCAGCAATGCGTCAAGAGCGGCAATCGCCTTTAGTTCTTTCAGGATTTCTGCGGAAGTCTTGCCGATGATCCGGAAGCGAAACAGCGCTTCAAGATAGGCCTTGAAGTAGAAGGTTAAGTATACCAGGTAGTTCTCCGCCTCTGCCCTAGGGTTGCCGGCGCGCTGTAAAAAGAGATCATAGGGGCTAAGGGATCGCGCTTTTTTTCTCCGTATATTGTTCAGCAACAACAGACTAAGGGAAAGAATAAACGCGGCGGTCACGATAGCGAACAGGTAACGCCAATAGAAGGGAAAACCCGATCCCGCCGCCTCTGCGCCGCCTTCAAACAGATCCTCCCGGACGATATCGTCCAGAGTGGACGCCACTTGGATCAGCACTTCTTTGTCCCCAATCTGCACAGCGTATGCGCCCGGCTCAAAACACCGGAAGGAGAGCTGATACCAGCCGCGGTTTTCTGTCAATTCCACGATTTCGAAAGCAGCGAATCTCTCTCTTATGCTGTCGGCGGATACACCCTCCGCCCGGATATCCAGTTTGAGAATATCGCCCACATAAATATTTCTCCCGCCCTCCGGCAAGCCCGGCCCGCCAATCATGCCAGCCGCGACGGTCACGTCAGCCGCGCTGCCGCCGGTCGTATCGCCGGTCGTACCGCCGATCATGCCGCCGGTCGTATCGCTGGTCGCACCGCTTGCTGCCGCCCGCGCCTGTGCCGGCACGCCTGCTATTATCAAGCATAGCGCCGCAAATAAGCTGAGAACGCGCAGGATTCGTTTCCCTTGTTCTGTTGACCGCTTCATCGTTTGCTTCTTCTCCTGAAGAATTGCTTCAAGGGTTTGACATAATCCTCGTCGGTATAAATGGTGATCCAATTTCTCTTGGACTGACCGTTTTGCAGCGTCATTTGATAGTCTTGCTTCCTATTGTCCAGCACGATGCGCTCTCCGGTCTCCAGATCCTCAAATGTAAAAATGGCGCCTGCGGGAATCCGCTCCTCCGCCCGGTCGGCCACCCGTATGCGGATCAGGTCATGGCGATTGTCCGAGGCTTTCAGTTCCCGTTCATAGCCCTCGTCCAGGAAGTCTGACACAAGAAATACAACGCTCCTTTTCTTCTCAATCCGGTTGAGGAACTCCAGCGTGCCGCGTATGTTGGTAGCAGCTTGCCGGGGCTCAAAACTTAAAATATGTTCAATAATGGACAAAACATGCTTCTTTCCGTTCTTGGACGGAATGAACTTTTCAACTTCGCCGGTAAAAAAAACCACAGCCACTCTGTCGTTGTTGCGAATAGCGGATAGCGCCAGGGTGGCGCTGATTTCCGCGATCAGCTCTTGTTTGCTACCGAAACGGTTGGATCCGGACATGTCAATGAGAAGAAAGAGATTCATCTCCCTTTCTTCTACAAACTGTTTGACGAAAGCTTTATCGTATCTGGCCGTCACCTTCCAGTCAATACTCCGCGTGTCGTCTCCCGGTATGTATTGCCGGATCGTGTCAAACTCCATACCCTTTCCGCGAAAGCCGGAGCGGTACTCTCCGGAGAATATCTCGTCCACCAGCTTATTGGACCGGATCTCAATTCTGCGTATTTTTTTTGCCATTTCACCGGAGTTCACCGATCTTCCCCCTTCCGCTTCGCGGCGCTGTGATTTCGCTGCGTTGCGAGGCTATGCCCGCTATGGTAGCGCCGGCGCTGATCGAAGGTTCGTTCAAGGCAGATTCACCGTCTCAAGGATTTCCGCGATCAATTGCTCCGCGCTTATTTCTTCCGCTTCCGCCTCATAGGACAACAGGACGCGATGGCGCAGAACATCGTAGACGATGGCTTTTATGTCGTCGGGTATGACGTAGTCCCGTCCCGTGATAAAGGCCATGCCTTTCGCCGCTTTGATCAGATTGAGAGAAGCGCGGGGCGAGGCGCCGCATGCGATATAGGGAGAAGGCGCTCTGGTCTTGAATACAATATCCAGCACATAATTCTCAATTTTTTCATTGAGATACACGTGATTCACACAGGAGCGCAGGGCAAATAGGTCCTCTCTGTTTAAAACAGGCGCAGCCACGGGACCGTCGCCCTCCTCCAAAGCGTAGCGTTTGATGACTTGCAGTTCCTCGTCCCTGTTCGGATAGGGTATCTTCAGTTTCAACATAAACCTGTCCTGCTGCGCTTCCGGCAGCGGATAGGTACCCTGCTGCTCCAGCGGATTCTGCGTGGCGATCACCAGAAACGGCTCGTCCAGCGGATAGGTTTCATCCCCTATGGATACCTGTTTCTCCTGCATGGCTTCCAACAGCGCGGACTGTACCTTGGCAGGCGAGCGGTTGATTTCATCGGCAAGGATAAAGTTACAGAAAATGGGGCCTTTTTTCATCATAAAGTCGCCGGTTCTCTGGTTGTAGATCTCTGTACCTAAAATATCCGCAGGCAGCAGATCGTGGGTGAACTGGATCCTTTTAAAATCCACGCCTATCGCCTTGGCTACCGTACTTGCTGTCAGGGACTTGGCCAGGCCGGGTACGCCTTCCAACAAGATATGTCCGCCGGTCAGTAAGCCGATCAGGATTCGGTCAATCATGTATTCCTGCCCGATGATCACTTTCCCGATTTCCTTTTTCAGCGTAGCGACAAGTTCTCTCTGCTCTTCCGTTTGGGCAGTCTGCGCTTGATCCATTTCCATAGCCTCCCGATTGTCTGTGTTGAACAAATAGCCTGTGTTGAACATATAGTCTGCGCTGAACATAGCATAGCACGTGATTTTGAACAGTTGTTGAACTTCTTATGTTTTATCATTGAAATTAGTATAGCTAAAGACTGATTCCGAAGTATTCCCTGAGTAGGGAAAACTCGTGTTCCTTTGATTCAATCGCGCTTGTGCTGTCGCGATCCGCCCGAACCAGATGAAACTGTCCGTTGCCGATCGAAGCGAAGCCGTCGTCAAAGCGGATATTGGCCAAGCGTGTGCGGACAAACATAGACTCCGGCTGTGTGGAGGTATAGTAATTCGGCGTAATGAAATCCACCGCCTCCGAGGGGGCTTCCGTAAACCCGATCATCGGGCTTTCTTCGTTTTCGTCATTGATCCGAAAAAGGGTCCAACGATGATGCGGCCGCTTCGCAAACCGATACCGTACGCCCCGCGCCTCTTGTATTGTATTTTCTTCCAGAAGAAGCGCGCCGGCTGGCATAGGGCCTCCAAAGCCGACGTCTGTAAAGTATTTCTGTCCATCCAGGCAGACCAGGTTGACCCGATGGCTGGGCGGCATGGGCTGTTCCCCTTCCGATCCGCGATAGATCCTGGCCAGCACAGGCCAAACCGCAAAGCCTAAGGATGTGAGCAGCGAACCAAAAATCGCGTTAAGCTCAAAGCAATAGCCGCCCCGCCGCCGGACAACGACTTTATCAAAGAGGTGTTCGATCCCGAGCGTGATGGGCTGTTTCAGCTCACAAATATCGTAGTTTTCAAAGGGGACGGATTTTTGATGAGCAAAAACAAGGGCGCTGAGTACATCCTGGGTATGCGCAACAGGGCCTCCATAAGCAATGCGCTTCAGATATTGGCCGTGATCCGGCAAAGACGCGATAAGTTCTTCGTACATATTCTTTTCCTTTCCAATGACTCGTACATGTTCAGAACCTGTTATAGGGGCAGCGGAATAGCATACGGCAAGGCGGTAGGCGCTTTTGCAGAAAAGACACGATATGGGCGCCAACCGAAGCCATGGAAAAATCACGATGATTTTTCAGGCGATGGGAGCCATGGACGGCGACTCATCGCCGGTATGGCGCAGGCAACTTGTTGTTATGGTGTTTTACCTGCGCATAGCGCCGTGCCTGCCGGACGCTATCCCGCTGCCCTAATCGTAGGTCCTGAATAAGCACAATGCCTTTTTGATACTCGAAATCATTATAGCAAAACGCATTGACATTACAACATAAAACTTTATAATCAAAGAAGAGCTTGCCGCTCATAGAGCGAAGATTTGCTTAATATTGCCCGAGCTGCATAGGCTAAGGGAGCAATCCTACGCCTAGCAGTCGATGGGATCAGGTAGAAATGCCTGTTCCTTCCTTTTGAAAAGGGCGTTCTTTATGTTTCCCGCCATTAATCAAAAGGTTAATGGCTATTTTATGCATTTTTAGAAAATAAAGGAGATGACGGAATGAAAAAAGGAAAAAGAACACTTGCGCTGCTATTGGTCATGATCCTGGCCTTCGGCATGACGCCGGCTGTGATCGCGAGTGCGCCAATGCCTATATCGGCGCCGGCGCCAGATGTACCGGTTGATCAGATAGCGGTAACGACCGGTGAGATTCTTATCAACGGTGTGCAAATCAACGCGCCCCGGCCATCTGTCAAAGACGGCGTCATCCTGTTGCCTATACGCCAAATCGCGGAAGCCTTGGATTTGGCTGTAACCTGGCAGGGGAATGACAGAAGCGTCACAATAGGGGACGCCTATGTACTCTGGATCGGAAAGCCGCAGCTCAGTTCCGATGGCGGACTGACCACCCGCGAATTTGGCCCGGCGCCGGAGATTATCGACGGCCGCACCTACGTACCCATTTCCTTTTTTAATTTCGGGCTCACCGGCTTCAGCGCCTCAGTCGAGGATGGCAAGGTCGTCGTCAACGCCATAGACGGAACAAGCGCCGCAAGCGTTACCATCACCGATATCGCAAATCGCAGCGTAACGCTGCCCAAACCAGCCACAAAACTTGTCGGCACCCATAACCCGACGCTAAACATCGCGATCATCCTCGGAGGCGGCGGCAAGTATCTCGTCGGCTTTGGCAACAAGAATATGGCGGGCAACCTTTATCAGTATGTCTATCCGGAGCTTGCCGATGACGTCCCCCAGGTAGGCATGGGGAGAAACGTCAATATTGAGAGCTGCCTCGCCGTAGGAGCGGATCTGGCGATCCTGCCCCAGCGCTTTGCCGACGAAGCTAACGTTTTTGAAAATGTGGGCATTCCAGCCGCTGTGATTCTTCCCAACAATGAAAGCTTTGAGACAATCAAAACCTCCATCACCTTGCTTGGCACACTCCTTGGCGAAGACAATCGCGCCAAAGAAATCAACGCGTATTTCGACGGCAAAATCAACGCCGCCAAAGAAATCGCCGGGAAAGCCGATGCACAGGTAAAAGCAATCTACTTGGGCAGCAGTTCCCAGCTTAGTGTTGCCAACGGCGCCATGCTCCAATCTCTCATGCTGGAGACTGCCGGCGCGGTAAACGTCGCCAAAGACGTTGCAGGCAGCGGCGGCTTCATTGATGTAAGCGTGGAAGAAATCATTGGATGGAACCCGGAAATCATCTACATCCCCGCTTATGCGTCCTATACGGTGGAGGATATTCTAAGCGACGCGGCGTGGAGCAGTATCCAGGCGGTCAAGGATAAGAAGGTATTTATATTCCCCAGCGCTTTAGAGCCCTGGGATTATCCTACCCCTTCCACCTCGATGGGGCTGATGTGGCTGATCAGCAACCTGTACCCGGAATTATACTCGATGGATCAGGTTTTGGACGATGCGAACGAATACTATGAACTGGTTTACGGACAGCGATTCACAGTGGAGCAATTGGGTCTGCGATAAACACGTTTGACAGGATACGTCCATGAGTAATAGCAAATATGCCACACTGATGCTGGGTATAACCGTTCTGCTCGCCCTTATGGTGCTGACTGCCCTTTGCCTGGGGCGCTACAGTATCAACCCTATCGATGTGTGGAATGTCCTCAAAGCAAAGCTCGTCGGCGAAGCTACGCCGGATGAAGCGATGCACAATATACTTTTTCTGGTACGTCTTCCGCGTGTGGCAGCGTCGCTTTTGATCGGAGCGGCGCTGTCCCTGTCCGGCGCGATCTATCAGTCCATATTCCGAAACCCGCTCATTTCGCCGGATTTCATCGGGGTATCCTCCGGCGCCAGCGTCGGCGCGTCAGCCGCGATCGTGATGGGCCTTTCCCTGCAAACGGTCCAGCTCTTCGCATTTACCGGCGGCGTCCTGGCGGTGCTGTTAGCCGCCAGCATACCCAAACTCATGCGCAATTCATCCAACTTGATGCTCGTGTTGTCCGGGATTATCATCAGCGGCTTTATGGACGCCATTATTGGCATCCTTCGATTTACCTCAAGGGAAAGCGATCAGCTTGCGGCGATTGTATTCTGGCAAATGGGCAGTCTTGCCAAGCTGGACACCGCGCAATTGTTCTCCATCACCCCGCCGATTCTAGCCGCACTGATCCTGATGATTGCCTTGTCTTGGCGGATCAACATACTGTCCTTCGGCGAACAGGAAGCAAAGACGTTGGGCCTCAACGTAACGCGCCTCCGCACGCTGGCGATCCTCTGCGCCAGCCTGATGACTGCCTGCGCCGTATGCGTAAGCGGAAAGATCGGCTGGATCGGGCTGATCATTCCGCATTTCGGTCGTCTGATCGGCGGGAGCGATAATACGAAGCTTATGCCGCTCACCGCTTTACTTGGCGGCGCGTTTATGCTCCTGATCGATACCCTCGCCCGAACCCTCACTTCCGCGGAAATCCCTCTTTCCATTCTCACCGGGCTGATGAGCGCGCCCTTTTTCGTGTGGCTGCTCAGCCGCAACAGGTTGAAAGTCTTATGAGTATTGAAATCCGAAAACTGCATTTTTCCTATGGGGATCACGAGGTGCTGCGTAACCTTGACCTGCGTATCGAGCCGGCGGAAGTCCTGTCGATACTCGGTCCGAACGGGGCGGGCAAGACGACCCTTCTTAAAATAATCGTCGGGCTTGCCAAACCCGCTTCCGGCAGCATCGTCTATGATGATCTCCCGCAAGAGCGGCTTAATCTACGGCAACTGGCGCAGCTTATGGGCTATGTTCCGCAGATGATCACGCCTGCCTTTGACTTTCGCGTGATCGATTATGTCGTCACAGGTGTCGCCCCTCATATCGGTACCTTTGAACGACCGGGTAAGACGCATTACGACAAAGCCATGCGGGCTATAGAAGAAATGCATATCGTGCATTTGGCGGAAAAATCCTACATGCAAATCAGCGACGGAGAACGGCAACTGGTCTCCATCGCTAGGGTGCTGGCGCAGGAGCCGTCGTATATCCTGATGGACGAACCGACTTCTCACCTGGATTACGGCAACCAACTCCGCGTACTACAAATTATCCGAAGGCTCTCCGAAAGTGGTTTCGGTATCGTATTTACCACGCATAACCCCGACAACCCTTTGCTTCTGGGCGGAAAAACGGCGATTATCAACAGGCGCGGCGAGTTATTTTATGGAAATAGCCTGGAATTGATCCGGGAAGATGTGCTGTCTGAGCTCTATGGCATTCGCTTAACGGTCACATCCGAAGTGAGTACAGGGCGCAGCATATGCTACATGCCCAGCCTCGCAGAATAAGGGAATTAGCGCGAAAAAAGAAAAATAGCGATCCGTATGACCGATGAGTCAGACAAAACTTGCCTAAAAAAATCCCCTTATCCGTCGTATCTCCGCAACGCGCTTAATCCAGATAGTCTTTCAGCTTTCGGCTGCGGCTCGGATGCTTCAGCTTGCGAAGGGCTTTTGCCTCGATCTGCCGAATCCGTTCCCTGGTGACGCCGAACTCCTGCCCGACCTCTTCCAATGTCCTGGCCCTGCCGTCGTCCAGCCCAAAGCGGAGCCGCAAGACCTTCTCTTCCCTTGGCGCCAAGGTGCGCAGCACTTCTTCGAGCTGCTCCTTTAGTAGCAGGAAGGAAGCGGCTTCGGCAGGAGCGGGCGCGTCGTCGTCTTCGATAAAGTCGCCCAAATGGGAATCCTCTTCCTCGCCAATGGGCGTTTCGAGAGAAACCGGTTCCTGCGCAATCTTCTGTATTTCCCGGACCCGCTCCACAGGGATATCCATCTCTTCCGCGATCTCCTCCGGACTGGGGTCCCTTCCTAACTCCTGCAAAAGCTGCCGGTTGACCCGGATGAGCTTATTGATCGTCTCCACCATATGCACCGGTATGCGAATGGTTCTGGCCTGGTCGGCGATGGCCCTGGTGATCGCCTGGCGAATCCACCAGGTAGCATAGGT
>Ga0099364_10006088_pt1 | contig 17658 bp, 17 predicted proteins | sample TergutTh196P3_FD_73070 | JGI IMG/M metagenome (GOLD analysis project Ga0099364, IMG submission 73070) | Microcerotermes parvus P3 segment gut microbial communities from Pointe-Noire, Republic of the Congo - Th196 P3 | ecosystem: Host-associated > Arthropoda: Insects > Digestive system > Gut ...
CGGCTTCAACAGCACGCAAACGAACTTCAAATGTAGAATAAAAAGCGACTCCATCCATAGAAACATTTTAACATCGCCAAGGCTAAGTGGCAAGAACTATGTTGCAGATTTTTTGAAACGGGCTATAGGTTGCAACAACCGCGCCCGTCCGATCATGCCCGCCCCGGCAATGAATATAGATTATTTCGTTTGACCGTTCGGCTTCGTCAATTTTGGAATGGATGTCTTTCAATCGTGCAAAAACGGGAATCGTATAGTCCGGAGTGGGAAGATGCAACCGAGTGCAATGTTTCGGCAAGTGTTCGGCATACTTCGTCATCGGCTCCGATGTCAAATCAATGAAGTGCTTGATGCCGAAGTCGACGATACGGTTCAATTTGGGAATTCCTTCTTCAGCCTTTCGTGAAAAAGGATATTCCCCGCCGTAAAAATGGTCGGTCACCCGGTAAGAATAGTCGGTAGGTTTTGATTGCATGTGCTGTGTTTGTCTCTTGTTAGCGAACGTTCTTTATGGGAGTGCAGAAGAGCGTAAATAGTCCAAGCCTGTATTCTATCCGGTATTCTGTTTCCGTCAATGAAAGACAACCCAAATATCGGACCGGTTGTCTACCAGTCCAAGCCCTTGCCCTGCACGCTTCAGTGCGGTCATGTCGGCATTACCTGGAATTTGGCAAGGGCAATATTATTCGCCTGAATCAATTTTGTTTAGTACATCTAATTTGCCTCTTTGCTTTTTTAAATCAGTTTGCTCAACAAAATAATCACAAGCCTCTTGAATTATTATGAAGAAGTTCATTGCATCTTGATTGAATAATGTAGTAGTGTCAATTTCTTCACATAACGCAAGCCATTTCTCCGTTGGCATGTTTTTTTGCATCTCAAAAAGTGCTTGTTTGCGCAAGAGGAAATCGGGATATCTTTGTGATTGCCTTTCCCCATAGACTATTAACAGATAATTGTGTGCAGTTGCGTATAGTTTTAATAAAATCTGTGGAGCGTTAACAACGTAATGCTGAAAGCACTCAGTGATGGCAATTTCTCGATTATTTCCACGCAAGTAATTCTGAATCAGTCTCAAAAACATTATGTAGGCATGAGTATCTGCTTCGATTTCGCGATCAACAACGGGAATTTCCTTTTGGCCATGATTGAGGACAATATGTGAAAGTTCATGGCATATTGCAAAGGCAAATATCGCAAAAGATAGATTTGCAATTTTAGCAAAATTACTTTCCAGCGACCGGATACACTCATCTATTGTATTCTGCGCATTATATGGCGTCAAATTGCCTCGATGATAGACGGAATCAATGTGAGCCAGCAATGCCACATATGTGTTACCAACCTGCTCGAGGTTATCCCAGTCTTCTTGCATAGTGCTTGACAACACAAGCATGGATTGAAAAAAAAGAGTCCACTTTTCTGGAATATACATGACGATTTCTTCGTCGTTCGTTTCTTTAATTTGTATATTAATTTTTCCCGTTTTATAGAAAACCGTGGCAACCTTTGTTTTCAAGGCACAATGATCTGAATAATATTGAATAATGTGGTTGGCAAGGCGACGTTCATGACTGTGAATATCCTCCACGGAATCATCAACGACATTGCTATCAATTTTGCCTTGCATGGACTCAGGCAGGGATTGGCAAAATACTTCAATACCATTCCGCCTCACATCACCGGGCGCATGATCAGTACCTATTGAATTGGACAAACGCAGTTCTTCTTCGTTATTGTTCATGTTTCGGCACAGGATTCTTTGTTCTTGAGCAATATCTTGGCTTCAATATTTTTTGGATCAATATCGGTTTTGCGGCCACCAATGGTGATCTGCACACCCTCTCTGTTCTTTAGCCGTTCATAAAGCCATGCGGCAAATATGTTAACAGCAACACCGCTAACAACCGGATAGAGGATTTGAAAAGTTACAGAATCTGTAAAACCTATCCCACGGAGAGTTCCGTTTATCACGTTAACACCTTCGGCAACCTCAATCGTCTCGCCTATTTCAGGAAATGTTCGCAATCCCATAACATCGAGAAAATCAGCCTCCGAAATATTAGAAAACTGTATCTGAATCTTTTCCATTAACAACCTCCAAACCTTAACATTCTAGGCCATTAGCCCAAGATTAGTATTTGCTAACGATTACTTTGAAATGACTTCGAAACATTATTCTACTAAAACCCCCTGCTCCTTACAAGATAGGCAACAGGATAGTAAAGCCCAACTCTTAACGGTCTATCGTCTGATTACGCAGGGAACGATTGAAGAAAATATCGTCCGCCTGCATCACGAAAAAGGGACCTGGCGGACAAGGGTAGTGCTACAAATTTGTTGATTCAGTAGGCAGAAGTGTCTATTTTGTAGTCTCGTAGGAGCCGCTTCAACAAATTTGGAACACCACCAAGAAAAAGGGAATTTATGGAAGTTAATGATGTGTTTTTACATCGTTGCCAGTCCTTGTCCCTTCTTCGCTTTGTACGCATTGTATGCTGCCAACAGGGCCGCAGCAGTGCCGCCGCCTGCAAGTCCGCCGCCAATCATCCGATTGCGCTGCCTCCTTTGGTAATGCATTGCCGATTCGCCGGGGCGTGTTCCCTGGGGCAACATCAATGATCCCAATGCTCCCACCCCAACACCAACGGCAGTGGGAGCGGCATAGGGTTGTAACGTCTTCAAAATGGACTGCCAATCAAAACCCGGCGATGTTCCTTGACCTGTAGCCGACAGTGGTGGGCCGGTTTGCGGTGTCATCGGTTTAGGCGATGCTGGCTTGGAGGTCTCGGTTTTAGAATATTCTGACTTGAGGGATTCTGGTTTGGAAACCTCTGATTTTGGCGATTCTTTTTTCTCTGCCTCTGCCGTCTTTTTCATACTCGCCGCCAGTCGACAATAAAGGCTTGGCGGTGCCGCCGCACATGCCTTCTTTGCCTGCCGGGATTTGGCATGGTGCAATAAGTCTCTGACGGGTACTTTTGCTTCGGCATGTTTCTTTGCGCTAGCGACCGTCAATATCGCCTGGAGTTTTGATGTTCTTTTGGTGTCCATTGGAATAAGAGTGAAAAGGATCCACCTGTCATTTTAGCGTAGCGGACAAAGTGCGAGGTAAAAAAATGTGCTCTGATTTCCTACCATAAAAACCATCACTCCTTCTTGCGAATAACGGTCTATCGTTTGATTACGCAGGGAACGATTGAAAAGAATATCGTCCGCCTGCACCATGAGAAAAGGGGCCTGGCTGACAAACTGCTCGAGGGCACCGAAAAATCAACGAAACTTTCGGTGGAGGAATTGATCGGAATTTTGCGGGCATAGGCATTGCTTTTATCAACGAAAATGCTACAATGTCGGGCGTTTATTCTCTAACCTCCGTCAAGGAAGATACCATTATGGCAAAAGCCGAAACCGCAAAACCGCTTACGAAGACCGAAATCATCGCCAACATCGTCGCCGCCACAGAGTTGCCGAAGAAAGATGTGACCGCCGTCCTAGATGCCCTGACCGAAGAAATCAAAAAGAGCTTCGGCAAGAAGGGTACCAAGGCATTTGTGCTGCCGGGATTGATTAAGGTTGATCTCAAGCAGGTCAAGGCACAACCTGCCAAAAAGGGACTCAAGAATTCGCTGACAGGCGAAACTTATGATCGCCCGGCCAAACCTGCCCACAAGAAGATTCGCGTTCGGGCTCTCAAAGCCCTTAAGGAATTGGTGTAGTACGCCAGAAGAATAATGGTACGTGTCGAAGTGCGTGGTGTAGCCGTCGTTAATTCTCCAAAAAATCAAAAAGACAATGGGTAAGAAAAAAGCAGCGGCTCAATCGCAACTGGAAACCATTTGCGGAGATACCGCTTGGGGGCAATTTTTCCGTAGTATCGCAAGAGTCTCTTGTGAACGTACAATTATGCTTGACGGTCTCGTGCTCCGATGGCATTTTGACTATTGTGACCCTCGCGAAATCGATATTACCGGATTGAATGACGATTTCTGCCCTGAATATGGCGATACCGACGAGTTAGCCTTCTCCGACGTGAATCGTGTTGTGCTGGAAAGCATATTGAGCGTAGGTGGAAACATGACATCCGGAGACGATTATGAGAGTTCTTATGTCTTGGTTCTGGACAAGGACACTGGGGAAGAAAAATATCGTAGCGAGGTTTACTATGACACTTTGAGTGCTTTTCAAGAGGTGGTAAAAAGACTGCACGAAGGACTCGATAAACCTGATGCGTATGAGATGCCGGTCTTCGAACAAGGAACAGAACAATATGTACGAGTTTTGCACTGGAATCGACATGGCTCCAAAATTCAATTACCGCAAAACATACAGGGCAAGGGATTGTTTCTTCATTTGGATAATGGTAAAGAGACAAAGGATGTCCCTGTTTTAGAAGTATTTTATGTAAGGTCCGTTAGCATCGGCTTCAATAAAGCCTTCAAAATCAAAATCGGACATGGTTAGAAAAAAGGGTAAAAGGTTAAACTGGAAGGAGATGCCCACTTGGGACTCCCAAACTTATTCATGAACTGCCGTTTTTATGATGGAGAGATACTCTCCACCATCGCTTTCCCATTGCCAAAAGCGGGGGCTTTTGGCAATCTGCTGCCATTCATTTCCGTACTTTTCGGTACTCTCTTTCATCATCTGCGCGACGGCATTTTTAGCACCTTTCAGCGACAGATGAATCTGGAACTTTGGATCGTAAGTTCCTCGGTTTCGGTCGTAATAAATGAGATAGATGTACTCTTTCATTGGTTCTGCCTGTCTTGTCAGGCGGAGACTGCGGGTTTCCTTTTCAATCGAAAAAGAACCCTGGTTTCGTTTTTTGGCTCCTCGATGACGTAAGCGATTTTGGATTTAGCCAATTCCTCGCTCACTTCCTCTCGGTATTCCTTTTTAACATAGACGGCTTCTCCAAGAGAAACTCGCCTTACAACATCTTGCAAAACTCGGGTCATATTGAACATTTTTCTACTCCTAAGGGGAAAAGTGACTCTGTTTCCATGCGCATGGAAACTTCTCGGCAATTTTTCGTGATTCCATGTACATGGAATCAATGGTGCAGAATACTGGAAAACCAAGTGCCTTACGAATTTATCAGGACAAATTTATCGTGGACAGCAATTTCCATTCGGCCCTTTGTCGGGACAATTCGTAACTCGGCTGGCATCGGTGATGACCTCGCCATCAATAATAATGTCTCCATAAACTACGGCATTTCCTTCGAGCCGGGCACCGTTAATAAGTTTGGCACAACCGGAAAGTCGGGCATTGCCTTTGACGGTGCTGCCGAGATTCACGATGGCACAACCTTGTACGATAGCACGGTCGGTCACGGTGCCGTAAATGGTTGCCTTCCCGGAAACCTTGGCTTCGACATTGACTGTACCGCCATCAACAATCGCCTCGCCCTGGACTCGTGCTCTCCCGGATATTTGCCCGCCGTTGGTGATCTGACTGTCGCCATAAACACATGCCTCGCCGGTAACAGTAGACTTCCGCGCCGCATTTCCGATGACAGACGCATTGCCCAATATTCGAGCGTCACCAGTGACTGTGCCGTTGTTACCAATGGTCGCATTGCCATAAACCTTGGCGTTCCCTAAAACCTCGCCGCCGGAAGCGATGAGAGCATTGCCGGAAACGTAGCCATTGCCTTCAATCTTGCCGTTGGGGAAAACCCAGGCGGTTCCCGACTGGGAAAGATTACGGGAAGAAGCAATGAATCCGCCAAGAGTACCGGCAGTAATGGTGCGGCCGTCATAGAGCGTAAAAGTCGTCAGTGCCTTGATCTGACCGTTTGATTGCCGAATGAAACGCATAGATGCAGTATAACAAAGCGGCTACAATCTCATCTCCGAATGCCATACTTTCTCAATCCTTCGATTACAGACAGACATAGGACAAGTTGGGCATGCTGTCTTTATGAGAAATCCCGGAAACATTGCCGAACATCATGGCCAGGTGTATGGATTGATTTTGCCACCTTTACCCCCTTGGGAGATACCGGCTGGTGGCTATCAATGTTTAATGTCAAAGAGATATAACGGAGCAATTTTGTCTGTAACCCTGCCTCCTTTTCTGCGCAGCAAAACATTAATTTTTTGCGCAGCAAAGGGTATATTACCCTATTGCATTTTATAAAAGAATATGTAGAATGATAGGAGATTAGTGAATCGTTTCGTATTGCGATTTACAGTACAGAACGGTCTTTTCACTACAAAAAACAAAGTGAAAACGCTATTACCTTATTGATGGTATGGTCGTTTTCGTAATGCTGAGGTTGTGGGTTCGATTCCCACCGAGGGCTATGGCTTTTAGCCTTAAAAATATAACACTTTGCGGTGTTTTCGGTTTTTAATTTTGGTTACTGTGATTGCTGGATAAACGCTACTGTAGTGCTTATTCCCGTGAAAGGAGCAATTATGCCAAAATTAGTTAACAGACCCCCAATTTACTCGAAGTTCAAAAAGTACGCCGTTACTTTCCATAACGGCAAGCGAATTTTACTTGGGACTCTACGGTTCGGAAGAGTCCCATTCGGCGTATGCCCGGTTCATAAACAACGTTTTACAGATGCAGCACGATAATGACCAGAAAAATGATAAAAAAACAAAGACCATCTTGTTCCAAAACAACTGCACGAGAAATTCCAATCATTACCTTTTGTCAGGAAGAGCAAAAGTTCAAGTTTGCCCAGGAATTTTCAAAAGATTCAAAACCCTATGACACTAACAGATATGAACTCTTTTTTGAAAACGCAAAAAACTTTGCCTTTCGACTATGTAATCCACCAAAAACAACACCGGTCGTTTATCACTATTGTAGTGTTCAAGCCTTGGAAAACATAATAAGGGACAGAAGTTTTCGGCTGACAGATTCGGTTTGCGTGAATGATTCAGAAGAAATGAAATGGGGTTACAAAAAATTAGGAGAAATCCTCTCGAAGATTCACAAGGAATATAAAGATGTTCCCAAGACAAAGGAGGCGCAACTCGGAGTGTTTGAAACATCTCAGCACGAATGGCCCGACGAAGTAAAATCTTTTATCTCCGCCCTGAGAAATGCAGATGCGTTCCCTGAGGAAGTCGAACAATTTGCTACGCTTATTTCAGAGGGAATGGCGAAAAAGGCAGATGAGATGGTATCAGAGCTTTTTTTGGAGCAAGAGTTCTTTGGGAAAGTATTCGTTGGTTGTTTTTCTGACAATGCAGATCAGCTCAGCCAATGGAGAGGATATGGCGACGATGGACGAGGTGTTTCCATTGGATTTAATCGAACATTGCTAGAAAGATTCGGCACATGCGATTCGGTGCGGTATTATTCGAATCAACAGGAGCATTTTATAAAAACATTTTTGGGTAGTCATTTGCGTGGAGATTGCCCATTCGACATGTGGTGTTTAGGAGTTCTCCCATTTCTTAAACCATTTGGCTTTCATGAAGAAAGAGAGTATCGAATTGTGTATTCGCCTATGGTGCATAAAAAACTTCCTCATGAAATGTACCTGACGGGTAAAACAATTCGTCAATGCTATTCTCTTCCTATCTCAACAAAATCTATTGTTGAAATAGTCTTGGGGCCGAAATGCAACCAAGACAGAAGTGACTTGGAAGTGTTTTTTGAGAAATGTGGACTACCAGTGCCAGCGATAAGTTCATCTAAACTTTCGTACAGATAATTGACTTGTTTCGCGCCCTGTATCTTTGTTCGGTATTTGTGGGTACAATCGCTTGGAACAAATCAGAGCCATTCGGATTAAGTCATGACACAGGGGAAAACAAAGAAGCCAAATAAAAGAGTCCATAAGATTAGAAATGATATTCTCAACGGGGATTTGTTGGACGGATCATCTACGGTTTGGAAACACTTTGGTGGACCATCGGCATTTTTTCATCAACAAGCAATTAACGAAGGGAACCTCTAAAAATAGATTCTTTGCGTCCTTTGCATAATCTTTGCGTCCCTTGCGGTTAAAATAGTTCGGATTTAACCGCAAAGTACGCAATGGGTTACAAAAAGTGCGCAAAGTACAGATTGGGTGCATTTCGGCAGAAGTCGGCAGAAGTCAAAGTGCAAAAATTGATTTTTAGAGGTTCCCCGAAGCCAGAGAACAAGAAAATTTTTTAGGCAGAAAAGGAAAATTTTTGAGCAAAGAACATATTATGATGATTTATGCAGTGCTAACTGCTTGGGGAATGCACCGCATGCGGATCAGAAGTTTCTCTTCTCGCGCTTCCAAGAGTTGCGTAATCAGATCGCTCAGCGTATCCACAAACAGATGAGTCAGCAGGCAATCCGGGCAGCGTCACCGTTGTGAGGGACGGAGAGCAGTCGGGAGTTGCCCAGCCGCCGCTCAAACCAATCTTAACGCCGGACTAGAAGACATAACGTCTCTAATAATTGAATGTCCCCCTCTCTGCCCCGCCCGCTTTCTCTCTCCGTTGCCCCGCCGTCTCTTTGGGGCATGTCAAATTGTCATTGGTGAATTGGTGATTGTGTGCTGTTTTCATACTTGACAAATCCGGTCGGCTGCACTGGTACGTGGGACAACGTTGTCCCAGACCAACCTAAACAGCGCAGGGCGCAGCAATAGACCAATGACCAACAAGAGAGACACGACGGACATCACGAACGGGATTGCGCAGCATTTTACCTTTGGGATAGAGATTGAGACGACTGTACCGAGAGCGAACAATCTGGACATCGGTTCTTATAGCGGAAGCGGTATTCAGGTTCCCTACCTGCCAGTAGGTTGGGTTGCGAAGTCTGACGGGAGCATCAATGCCCCGTCTGGGCACGAGGGCTGCGAGATTGTATCGCCTATCTTGAAGGGGGAGGGCGGTATTCGGCAGGTCATCGAGGTTTGCCGGGTTCTCAACGAGCGGGGACACAAAGTTAACGCATCATGCGGTGTTCACGTTCACGTTGGGTTCAAAAAGAATCCGGTAATCCGGTCTTGCCGTTGTGCAAAATACCCGGTCTTGTCTCAATCGGTCTTGCATGTTTACCGCTCCCGTTGCGACGTGTGCGGCAGAGGCAGAGTCGTCCGATACATTGCGAGAGTCGCACTGTCGGGGCGGTGTGGGCGTTTGAGGGCAAGTATCGCCCCTTGTGTTCTCCGGCGTTTTCGGTTACAATCCAAACATGGTAGTGCAGGTATCGAAGTCATCCAACAAGCCGGAGTCGTCAACGGAAGTCCGACCACTAAATCACGATGAGTTTTTTACCGGAACGTTTTCAAGGAAACGGCTGGCGAAGGCATTTTTGCGGATTGCGTTACCCAGCGAACTGCTTGAATGTTTAGACCTAGACGGACTGATGGCAGAACCACGACACATCACCGACGAGTTGTTTAAGAAACTGATTGCCGACGTAATTTATCGTGTCCCGATTAAAGGAACGGAGAAGCATGTTGACTTTTTCGTGATAACGGAACATAAAAGTTACAACGATTTTTTGACGATATTCCAACTGTGGTGTTACGTTTTGCATGTGATTCGGCAGGAATTTAAGGAAGCGGACGATGCGAAGAAGGTTAATGCCGATTATCAGTTGCCGCCGGTGGTTGCGATTATCCTGCATCATGGAGAGTCGAAGTTCACGGGAAAGACCGAGTTGTCGGAACTGTTTTTGCAGTTGCCGGGTATCGAAAAGTACCTGCCGAAGTTGCAGGCGATACTCGTTGACCTGAACACGATAGCAGACGACGATGTACCGAACGACCCTGATGCCCCGGAATTGAAATTGGTGCTGATGGCTTTGAAGTTGATATTCCGCAAGGATGCCAGCACTAAACTGACGGAAATTTTGGAAGAGTCAAAGTTGATTTCGGACGATCCGATATTCCAAGATGTTGTTCGCATGGTATGGCACTACTTTGTTGCCAGTGCGAAATACGAGGAACACGATTACAATACGCTGTACAATACAATCAAAAAAATAGTGGAGGTGGAGCCAATGCCAACGATGTTAGAAAGATGGACTGCCGATGCAGTTGCGAAAACGAAAGCCGAGTCGGTCTTAACCGTCCTGCGGTCGAGGTTCCATCGGGTTCCCAAAGACGTAGAAGAAGCGATTGATCAGATGACTGACCCCATTGCGTTGGACTCGTGGACTGCCCAAGCCGCCATCTGTCAAACGATGGACGAGTTTGCCGAAGGGTTGAGGTAGTTTGCCCTGTCCTGAAATATAGGTGTTCGGAACTTGCATATTAGGTTTTGCGGTAGATTGCCTGATACTTTGGTAAATTATGACTAGATCGTCGTTTGTATACGTTACGGTTGTATTGATGCGAGCAAACGTTGTCGTAATGCTGAATTTGTAAATTCGTTTTTGGATAGACGGTAGAAAACAAATCGTGATTGTTTTGTCAAAATCTTTCTACAATGTCGATATAAATCAATGAACACAATTCAAATATGTCAACATACGCTGCTCTTACAATATCTGTTTATAATCTAGACGAAACCACATTTGAAGCATTCATTCAGGAACCGTTTCTCGATGGCGATTCACTTTCGAACGCGTTTGAGGGACACATCATATCCGATTGGGAGTATCTCACAGACGGCGAGCCTGAACCATTTGGTTTGATGATGACCGATAGCGATGTCAAGTGGAGGTCGTTTGAAGTACTTCCTGCATTGATACCGCTCACGGAAAAATACCCCGAAGCATTGTTAAAGTTTCGGATTCATTGGGCAGACGGTGATGATGGTGACGATTGTTCCGTGAGTTATTGTTACGTTAAAAATGGCAAATATTTCACGCCGCAAATTAAAGTGGTCGTCGAAGAATACGACGATTCGAAGTTACTGCCTATTAAGGGTGGATTTTATGACAATGATGAAATATTGTAGTAGGTTACGAATGACTTGACCTATTTTATCGCATGCGATAAAATAGGTAAGAATAGATTAACACAAATATCACGATGGCACCGCGTACTGTTCGAGACCTATTGCCGACTCTAGGTCTGTCACCGCAGATGCCTGTCGTTACAGCCTTGGCGGTAAAAATTTTCTAAAAATTTGTGGAATTTATCAAATGGTTTCGCACTGCTGGATGGTTGGGACGGCAATTTTCGGCTGTTGTTTGAGTTCGGCGATAAATCGGGCGTAGGCAATTTTGAACTCCGGCGAGCCGTATGCTCCTAGATAAATGGTTTTGCCGCGATGGTACACGACGGCGTACAGTCTCTTTCCTGCTTTGAGTTTGCAGTACTTTGGCGGTTTGTGGATATTTTTGGGCATGGTTTTTCGACGGCGCACCTATGCTTTATTGTAGGCACCATCGCCGATAAACCTGAGAGTTTCGCGAACCAGCGAGCTCTGCGTGAAAATACTGCGAAAAAGGCGGAAAAACTAGTGTAAACCGGCTAAAAATGGGCGGCTCATATCTAAAACCTATACAAAACCTATAATGTTATAGGTTTTGGACGGTCATGACCGTCATTTTTCGCTTTTTTCGTCTTTCGTAACCCCTTATGGCATAAGGGGTTAAATAATCGGGGCGACACGATTTGAACGTGCGACCTCTGCTTCGACGAACGCAGCGTTTTCAAGAACGTAACACTGTCCATGTTTTGACGCAAAATCGTCGCAATCGTTAAAGTTTTCCCAGTTTAACGCCGATTTTGTATCTTGCAGTCAAAAATAGATACAAAAACGAATGACTCTCTTCCTGTATAAAATATCCGAGACAAATAGTGTGATTCGCAATCTAACGATTGCGGCTCTGTTAGCGTTGTATGTTCTCGTTTGTCCGCTTTTGACTGTTCAAGCGGCGGAGATTCGCTTGAAAACGACGTTGGTGCAATGTGCGGAACCGCTGGTAACTCTCGCAGACATTGCCGACGTATTACCGATGGGCTGTACTAATCTGGGCAATGAAAACCTCGAATCACTCCGCCAAACGGTGCTCTTTCCCGCTCCCGCTGCCGGTGCTACCCGAACGCTCGACCAATGGGAAGTCCGTACCATTCTTTCGCAACTGGGAGTCACTTCGATTCATCATCTCATCGGCGGCGCCGAAAAAGTCAGCATAACCGGCGTGGTACCAGAAAGTATTACACCGATGAATCCCAATGAAGGTTTTGTCATACAAACCAATTATACTGCGCCGTCCTTAACAAATTCGGTAACGCCGATACCTGTCCGTGCCGAACCGGCACCGATGACCGCGGGGCTTACTGATAGCATCACCGACGACATCGCACGGCTCTTGGAAAGCCAAGTTGCCCAAGCGTTGAATATCTATCTGAATTTTACGCACCGTATCGACCGGTCTTGGGATATTTCGCTTAAACTTACACCGGAACAGATTAGACTGTTTGCGTCCAATGGTCAGATTGCTGAAATCACCGGCGGACAGATTCCTTTTACAGGCATTCAGCAGTTTCAAATTCGTATGCAAAGCAACGTTACGATTACGGTCGATGCGATGGTTACACTGCCGAAAGAAGTCGTGGTCGTCCGCCAGGCGCTGCCGAGAGGATACATTATCAACGAGTCGGACGTCATGTTACAGCGGGCAGACAGTGTGAAAGGAGAGGACTTTTTCGTTGACATCAAGAGTGTTGTCGGCAGAGAGACGACCAAGGCGGTTAGGGAATTGAGTCATCTTACGCAGTCGGACGTCCGCAAACCGCTCTGGGTTCGCAAGGGAGAGATTGTTACGGTTAGAGCAGTGAAGGGGGGCATTACAGTCCGCACTGAGGCGACGGCTCTCCAAGACGGTGTCGAAGGTGATACCATTACCGTTGCGAAAATCGACTTGTCTCCCAAAAGAGGAAAGAAGGAGGATTCGATAACCTACCTTGTCCGCGTCAGTGCTCCGAAGACGGTCGAAGTGTTCGTTAGGTAAGGCTTTTGCCGGAAAGTTTCCTATCCGTTGCCGTCATTACACGTTCCAAAAAAAAATTATTAAAGCATTCCGGCTTTTGTTCGTATTTACAAAAGCCGGAATGGAGCGTAGCGCAATGACGGAGGGACTGTTTTACGGGTAGATTATTTTTCGGCGTAAGCCTGAATGCCGCTCTGCTTTTTCATTTACACTATCACCAGTTTTTGCGTTTTTGCCGACGCCTTGGCGTTTAACGAATGACTGATAGCTTCACCAGTTAACGTGTTCCTCATCACCGCCCTAATGACAAACGTGTACCTCGTCGATGGTTCCAAGTCCGCTATCGTTGCGCTGGTCTCCGATGTAGGCAACGTTGCTACGGCGATTTCCGTTCTTCCGACCAACCGGAAAATTTCGTAACCATCGGTTTCGGGAAACGGCGAAGGATACCAACTCAAATTCACGTAATCCTCACCTGCAACCGCCCTAAATCCCTGTACCGCTGCGTACTTCGCCGTCGACACTCTTGCTCTGCCGGCAAGCGACTCTATGCCTTCACTTGTAACCGCCTTCACCACTACCGTGTACTTCGTTGACGCATTCAAGCCTGTAAACGTTGCACTCGTACCGTCGATGATAACGTTGCTTGTATCGAGAGAAGACATAATCAGTACCTTACGATTGGCATCCCACAGTTCGACCACGTAGGATTCTGTTACGCCCGGCGGCAGTTGCGCCGTGGAAGTCCCCCAGTTAACGGTAATGCTGGTCAAACCGGTTTTCGCTGTGTCGGCTTTGATGCTCTTCGGTGCTGCGTACTTTTGCGTCTTTGCCGATACCGATACCGCAGTGGAGGTTTCCTTGCCGGACTTCGTTGTTACAGTATCCTTATCATTTGCATTTTTCGCCACAACGGAAAATCTATACGTCTTACCATGCGCTAAACCGCTAATGACTGCACCGCTTATGTTACCGCCCGAGTAAATATACTCAATCTGCGAAGCGTCAATTTTAACGCCCGTCGTTCTGTCAACGATGTCATAGATTGCATTTCGTGCGTCCGGCGTCCACGTCAATGTAACGGTCGAAACCGTAGATGCTTTTTTATCTGCCTTGACAGTAGGCTTCACCGGATCAGCATGCAACGTCATAACAGCGGGAGAAGTCTGCCATGCCGAATTGCTGTAAGCACCGGTGCCTATCGCCATCACTCGGACAAAGTAAGTCTCATTGGGCATAAGTCCACCGATGTTTGCCGAGGTGGCGGAGCCCGAATTAAACTGCTGCTCTCCCACAGTGCCGGAAAAGGACGAGTCGGTCGAATACTGTACTAGATATCCGCTGGCGTTCTCCACTCTGCTCCAAGTTACGCTAATGGTATTTCCGCTGGTTGCGGTAACGCTCTGGAGCGTCGGAACAGATAATTCTACCTTATAGGTCGTCGCCGATCTAGCAACGGAGAACTCGGAATCAGTGTAATCGCCGGTGCCGATTGCCATCACCCGGACAAAGTACGTGGTGAACACATCCAAATCGGTCAGCAATAGCGACGTGCCGGTCAGAACTTCAATGGACTCCGCATCGGTAAACAGATTACTGGTCGAAAACTCAACGACATAACCGTCTGCGTTAGCGACAGCCCCCCAAGAAACTTCAATCGTTTCGGCATCGATAGCGATAACATCTCCCAGTACCGGGGCGGTCAGCGTAATCTTCTCGGTCAACGCGGATTCAGCGTCGGAATAATCGGAGCCGCTGTACTCGCCTGTGCCGTTTGCCATGATACGGACATAATAGAGCGTGTTGACCGACAAATCGGACAATGTTGCCGTTGTACCGCCGTCCACTGTTTGAGTCCAGGCGTCGTTAAAATCGTCTTTGGTCGCATACTGAATGGTATAACCGCTGGCATTGACGACTGCATTCCACGATACGTTAATACTGTAACTGCCGGTTGCTCTCACGTCAATGAGCATCGGCGGATCCAGTTGGATCGCCGGAGTGTGTGCCGATTCGGACTGCGACCAATTAGAATTGCTAAAATCCCCGGTACCGAGTGCCATCACGCGGACATAGTAAGTTGTATTCGCTCGCACGGGCAACGTCGTCGAAGTATTATCTACGGTAATTTGCGTTGCGTTTTCAAAGTCGTCGTTGGGCGAATACTCAACAGCGTAACCGCTGGCGTCTGCTATGGGGTTCCACGAAACGCGGACGGTTCGGCTGCCAGTTGATTCTACTTCGATAAGTGTCGGCGAGGATAATGGTATCTTGCCGGTCTCTATGAAAAGACGTTCTTGCCAATCGGAATTATCATTGGCATTCTCTGCACGGATTCGGAAATCATACTGCGTGTTTCCGGATAATCCGTCTATTGTTACAGACGTATCATTGGGACCAGGTGCAGGTGTCCAATTTGTCCAAGTCGATTCGGATGATAGTTTGTACTCGAGTGTGTAGCCGGTTAATCGAGGTTGGAAATTCCAAACTAGCACAACAGAGTCGTTTGACAACATATTGTTATCAATGTCAAAATTTGACGGGACGGCAGGCAGAGTGTTAACCGATAATGGAGAACTCCATGGAGAACTGTTTGTACCTTCTGTCGTGAGAATCTGGAACTCGTAGGACGTACTTGTCTCAAGGTCTCTAATCGTGTACGAAGTGTTTTCAGAGGAAATTTGTCTGGGTTCAGACCAATCTGTGCTGCCAACCTCTCTATATCGAATCTCGTAGCCGGTCGCATCAGTAACGGAGTCCCAAGCCAGTTCTACAGTATCCGCCGTTCTATTGGTATAACGGAAATTCCCCGGAACTTCTGTTGTTGCACTGTCATAGGAAAGTTCCTCGGAAGTAACGCCCGTCCGTTCACAAATTGTTCGGAAAGTGATGACGGCTGCTCCCGTAGGAACAGTTACTGTTGCATTCACTGCCACATTCGTTGTTCCGCCATATACTGTCGGCAGCATAATCCAGCTGCCGTCATCGATTCTGTACTGTAATCTGTCCACCGTGTTGAGTGTAATGTCGTTACTCATTCCGTATGGATTTTGGTTCGGCAACGTCGCTACCGAACTGGTGGCTGAGAAAGTAGCGGTACCTGTTAACTGATCAAAATCGTACGTGACATTTTCGAGAGTCAACGGCACGTCCAACACATCGAGAATACCGTTGCCGTTTGAGTCACGCCAACCTATCATCAGGGCAGTCTCGTCTGATATGTTCCAGTTGTTATAGCCCTGAGTACTGGATTCCATAAGAGCATTGGCATTGCGAGCGGGGGCATCACTGGGGCGTTCCCATGTGGCATTTGTATTTTGTACGTTGTAATAACCGCTTGCAGCGTAATAGCTGCTGTGATGGTAAGGCGGTCCGGGGACAGAATTGGTATATGTGTATTCGTCTAAAGCATAGAATATGTGTCCGGTCTCGTGTGCCGTTACTGCTCCCATATTTGCCCGGTATGGTATGACAGATATTGGTCCGCCGAGCCCAGCATATGCGGCACCAAAGTCATGAGGAACCGGCTGTCCTTCTGAGTCTTGCGTATTGATAACAAATATCGAAAACGCCCAGTCAGTATCGTTGGCAACTCGTTGCTCATGGTTAAATTCACGCATGTTTGGCAAGTGAGATTGGTTTTCATAATCACCGGTGTATCCTTGAGAAGTCAAAAATTCTCCAACCCAAAACGATTCTTCTGTGCTAGGTCTCATAATCGCTTCGTAAGACGTTTCAAAGGGAGTGTCCGCCCAAGTGGAATCGAGGCTAAAGGTTAACTTGATTTGTGAATGGGGGTTGAATCTGTCGAACATGTCTTCCCACCAATCTAAGCCTTCCCTAACCCCAGTTATGGTCTGGGTTATCTGTTCTTGCGACCAGTCCGTTTCGTCAGGGTCAACCTCTCCATTCGATTCCATCAAAACCAGCGTTACCCAAACGCCGCCGATCATATACTCTGAGCCGTCCCGATTAGCGGCACCGTAAGGGGCGGCAACAATCATAGAATCGTCTACGTTCCAAACGCCGGATTCAGAGTGATCCAGCGTCAAGGCATCGTTCCCTAAAGAAACAGGAATCGCCGCCGGATCAAAGGAAGCCTGCGGCGGCGGCACCGTTGCCGTTGTCCAAAGTCTGCTCGTGGTTAGGGTAGATTGTCCTCTGACGGCAATGAGTCCGTCATAGTCGCTGCCTATGTCGAAACTCCACGTTTGCCCCACGATGTCCATTCCGCCGAGTGCCACGTTACCGTTGTTAATGCGGAACGCACGAGACATATTTTGCGTATCCACTGTGAGAAGTGTACTAGTAGCCGAAAGCGAAACAATCGCGACGGAACCATAGATAGAGGAATCAATGTCAATGGTCAGCGGATTGGCATTGAGTGTCAACGTGTTGTTATTGTTGTCGGTTCGGACAACGATGAGGTCATCCTGTGTTGTCTGCGCAGCGGCGGCGAGGGCATTTTGGAGATTCTGGACGGTAATTTGGCTTTCGGTAATTTCGATGATGTTGTAGTCGGAGATATTTTCCGAAAGTCCGAGATTGTCGTACTGACTGCGAATAACGGCGAATTCAGAGAGCGACACCGCGAGCATTTCCCGGTTTTCGAGTTCTTCGATTCGGCAGGTTCGGCTGCGTTTCTTTGATTTAGCCGGTACTTCGGCGTTATTGGCGAAAAGAGAAAGAAGATCGAAGTTTTTCATGGTCTGCTCCAATAGGGGTAAAACAGGGGAAACACCACGAGCTGCATTCGCAAGAACGCAACGAAAAACAGGACAGCCTTCTCGTATGATTACGAATGCAGCT
>Ga0099364_10006089_pt1 | contig 17655 bp, 9 predicted proteins | sample TergutTh196P3_FD_73070 | JGI IMG/M metagenome (GOLD analysis project Ga0099364, IMG submission 73070) | Microcerotermes parvus P3 segment gut microbial communities from Pointe-Noire, Republic of the Congo - Th196 P3 | ecosystem: Host-associated > Arthropoda: Insects > Digestive system > Gut ...
CATCGCCATCATCGGAATGCTCGTCGCACTCCTACTGCCCGCCGTGCAAGCCGCAAGAGAAGCAGCACGGAGAATGTCTTGCACGAACAACCTGAAGCAAGTGGCAATTGCACTGCACAACTGCCACGATGTCATGCTGGCATTGCCGCCGTCTCGATACCACTTCGGAACAAGAGGAACAGATGGTACCCAGAATAACGACAGCAGTCACTGGGGGGGACACATTATGTTGTTGCCCTACATGGAGCAGGCGACGATTTATGAGCGCCTGGTGCAAAAGATCAATGTTGCTCTTGGTGGTAATGGCATCAGACCTTGGGATGCTCATCCAGACGGTTGGGGGAGTCCCGACGTGCGCAATATGCCCATCGCTGCCCTTATTTGCCCATCGGATCCAAATCCCAGATACGTCGATTCCGGTGATTGGTCACCCATCGGTTCCGGCAGAGCAGTAACAAACTATCTGTTCTCCCACGGTGATGCAATGAACAATTTCAACGATCAAACCAGCCAGACGCATTCCCGGAGTCTTTTCGTTCCCATTATGGGGAAAACAATGGGGGCGGCGGCAGACGGAACGAGTAACACCATTGCTTTGGCAGAATGTGCCAAAAACTTTGGTTCGAATGGCGGCGATATTGGTCCCCAACACTTCAAGTTTGGTGTAGTTGGTGCCGGTACTTCCGATATTACCGGGTTATCAGCCAGAACGGCGTGTCTTACCCAAGTAAACAGGGCGCAAAGAACTATTAACTATGACAATGTGACACGTTCTGGAAGAGGGCAGATCAACTACGGCTTTATGGCGATGAACGGTTTCGGGACGATCCTGCCTCCGAATTCCCCCAATTGTTCCAGTGCTGCCCCTCATTCTAACGCCCTCGGTAGTTGGGGTATTTTTTCCGCCGGCAGCAGCCACACAGGCGGTGTGAATGTTGCGCGGTTGGATGGTTCGATCAGTTTCGTCACCGATTCGGTGAACGCCGTGAGTGTCAATCTTCCTTCGGATGAAAATCGTCCGGGTGCCCGGAATTCCGGTGCCAGCGATTTTGGTGTCTGGGGAGCACTGGGAACTCCCGACGGCGGCGAAAGCGTGTCGCTCTGATGCTTTTTCGGACATGCGAGCGGAAATCAGGAGTACGTTTCATAGCCGCAACCGGAGGGTTGCGGCTATGAGTCGCACTACGAAATACAACCTTCCCTATTTTTTACTTGGAGACCATTATGAATAAAATTTTCTCAAAGCAAGAATTTTGCGGCGTTATCCTGCTGCTCTGTTTGTGCCTCTGTCTGAACGGCTGCGGGGAGCAGAAACTCCCGGCGGATATGCCCAAAATCTATCCGACGACGATCACCATAACCCAGGATGATCGCCCCTTGGAAGGTGCCTCGGTGGTGCTGACTCCTATGGATCCAGCCAATACCTGGTATGCTGGAGCAAGCACTGATGTGAGCGGAAAAGCCGTACTTCAAACGCATATGATGTACAATGGTGTTGTCCCCGGCAAATACTATATCGTTGTTTCAAAATTTGAACCGGCAAGAACAGAGGGGGGGAACACGCCTAACCAAGAAACCGATCCTGAAGGTTACGCAAGATATATGAGTGCAGGTTCGAGCAGCAAGGGCGGCGGTTTCGATTTGATTGATCCGAAATTTTCTAAAGCGTCTCCTGATGTTACCATTGAGGTAACGGCGGGCACCAATGCGCAGACCGTTGATGTCGGCAAAGCGGTTCGGATCGAAAGAAAAAATTAGGCTTCCGCCTCTAATAATCCAGTTCAGAGCCGCAACCGGTAGGTTGCGACGCTAAAACTTAAGCACAGCGACCTTCTGGTCGCGGCTCTGAAGTTAATTTTTAGAGGCAATTTTTAGATTGCGGCTCTGCGTCTGTCGTTCAAGGCGGGTCATACCCGCCGGGATTCCACGGGTTACACCGGCAGACCCGCCAAATCCCCTTGATTACTCCGCGGACTACGCCGTACTTGCGGACCGCCTCAATCATATAGATACTGCAAGTCGGCTCAAATCGGCACATGCGGGGCAAAAACGGGCTCACGCACTTCTTGTAACACAAGACCAAACCGATGACGCACCCCCCTAGGATTTTATCTAAAAGTTTCATTTTGCGACTGTCCCGGAGCCGTTGCCGTCCGGCTGAAAATGTGTGCCGACAATCCCTTTTGCAAACTGATAGGCGCACCGCCCGTATCCGATCTGATAACTTCCGCCCTGATCGGCACTATCCCTATGCCCTCTGCCTTGACAATGACATTCACCGTAACGCTTTGTCTCGGCAGAATTGCCGGTATCTTTTCAAATGCCACCTGTCCATCGTCGGTAACACTCGCCTTGCTCTCCCCTTGCGTAGAAGTCGGAGTGAATTGATGACCAAACAGTATTAAAATCTCAACATTTTCTGCCGATTTCGTGCCGGAGTTCGTTACCTGAATTTCGTACTTTACTTCCTGTCCCAATTCAATTGGTCCTCTGGGAGCAAGGACGGCTAAATCCAAATCGACGATGGCTTCCGTCATAAATGCGCTGTGCCCCGCCGCCAACACGTCGCCGCCGGGTTCTGTCGCCTCTACTGAAACCCGGCTGTTCCCTTCGCGTCTCGGTTCGCAGACTAGCGTGAACGTTTGCATTTCTCCTCTTGCAATCGTTTTTCCCCGCCACTCCACGAATCTCTGTTGCTGTTGGATGGAGAAATTTCCCCCTTCGTTGCTAGACTTGTACTCCATTCCCAATGGAAGGTCCGCTCTGATAGTAACATTTTCTGCATCTGCATTTCCAGCGTTGCGTATCCGAACAGAGATCTCCGCCGGATTGTCCACAAAGTGCAACGGCAATGTGTGAACCGACATTTCCAATCGGGGACGCAAAACGCGAAGACGACGCTGTATTTCGGCTCTCACATCATGTGAACCTTTCGCCACGACGGCGATGTCGATGTGTTCCCGCTCTCTACCGGCTTTAACCTTAATATCTAATGCATGCGTTTCGTCCGGTCGCAACGGCTCACGAAACTCATAAAAAGTTTCACCGGCAGCACTTTGCAACAAATCCAATCGGACATTTTCAGCATCTCCATTGCCAACGTTGCGGACAAGAAGTTTATAAGTAACCTCTTCATTCCATAGCACTTCGTCCACTCCGATAATTTCCATCTCCAATTTCGCTTCCCGGACATTGACTGTCGTAAGGATCGTTGGACGAGCAAAATCGTGCCGGATGGGCAACTCAATGGGCAAACGTTGCTGGGGAACGAGTCCCAAGACGAGTGTGTTTGTAACTCCTGGGTTCATTCGGTTAATCTTCCAGACCAAGTCTGTTTTTCCTGAACCGTCTTCGCGGCGGTGATCGACCAATCCGCCGTCGTTGGTATCTTTGTGCCGGATATCGATCCACGGCGGGATTTCAGTATCGACAACAACTCCTTCGGCAGGAGCGTCACCGATGTTCGTGATTCGGATTAGGTAGTTAACTTCTTGCCCAATGACAACGTTATCAGGCGGTTCAACCTCCAGCATGAGTCTTGGACTCGTACTCACAAGCACTTGTCTTACCGTCTGCCGCTGTTCTTCGGTATGCAAGGCAACATTTTGATGAGCGGAATGCCGTGGAGGAGCGGACGGGGCAACAGCCTGATTCGGGACATGCGGATTCTGTATGCTTGTATTGGAAACGCCTAGAGGCGGCATTTCCCAATCATTACGGGGAGACGCGTGCTGATTCGCCATGTGTCTCGGCAGAGAGACCTCTGGAATCACTTCGTCTATTATTAGAGTTCTTGCGCTTCCTGCCGGCGGATCGGGAAAGTCATTAAAGCCGCCCACAGCACCTCTGGGATTATCTTCGATTCCAGCAGGAGGAAGCCTGTTATCTTGAAAAGGCACCAAGTTCGTAGGCGGTATGTTCGATGTCCGCCGTGCTGCTTGAGCCGCTTCTTCCAGTGTTGCTCTATCAAAGGATCTTTCACGCAGAATACGCAACCTATCATGGGCAGATATCTCATTTTCGTCACTTCTTTCGTCCGCATTGTTTCGGGAACCCGATGGGGCAGCCCCTCGCGGTGCCGAAGTGTTAGCGGTACCGGTTGCAACGCCTGCACCGGCACCTGTACGTGATCCTTGGCTAGGTGTCTGGGCTTGCCGAATTTCCCCGTGGGTCAATGGTCTCGGCGGTGTCATTGGAATGGCTGGCGGAACAACTACTGAAACCGGTCTTTGAGTAGTGGAGTCATTATCTTGGATATCGTCTTGCAGGAGTCGGTTCCACCATTGCCTCGTCCGATCCACAAACGTGGAATTTCTCTGTGCGCCGTTTTGGCTTTGCCCGAGAATAATGACACCTCCGACATCAAACGTAAATTTTTCCCCTGTGATATTTTTTTCATCGGCGACGGCGGACGGAGATGCACTGACAAAGAGCAGAGCGAAAACCGCTGCGGTAAAGACCGATAACAACAATGTCCTGTTCAACATCATAGACTCCTTCTGTTGAAAAACGAACAACATTCCTGGGGGAGGAATTTTTTCGTAAAAATACTATTTCTCATTCGTTTACATCGGCAGAATGGTTGTAACGGTTTAACAGATTTTGCGATTTTGGCAAAAAATACCGAATTTAACGGCAGCGGCGTTTCTTTCGAGTGCTCAAAAGGGGCAGTCCGTTGACAAGAGTGAGATTTGGACATCCAAGATAGACAATCTTGTCGACGGACTACGGAAATGACGAGGTTATGCAACATGTCTTTTGACTCTTCACGCTGTAACTCCTGTTTTACATGTGATTTCGAGGAAGTTTCGCAATAGGCGTTTGCCGATGACAGTCATGATCGACTCGGGATGGAACTGAATACCTTCAATCGGCAATTCTTTGTGTCGGATGCCCATGATCTCATGGTCGTCTTCCGATTCTGCTGTGATGACAAGTTCGTTTGGCAACGTTTCTCGATGGGCGACGAGCGAGTGGTACCGCATTGCCTCGAAGGAACCATCGACTCCGTGAAAGATTCCTTTACCGTCGCCGCGAATTCGAGAGGTTTTACCATGCATAATTTTCGATGCATGAACAACTTTACCGCCGAGAGCGTGGACAATCGCCTGATGTCCGAGACAAACACCGAGAATCGGTATGCGACCGGCAAAAGTCTTTATCACATCAAGGGTTATGCCCGATTCCGAAGGATGCCCCGGACCGGGCGAAATCACGATTGCCTCCGGCAGAGAAACTTTGATATCCTGAAGTGTGATTGCATCGTTGCGGTCAACGCGGACTTTGACATCAAGCATACGGAAATATTGCACGAGGTTGAACGTGAACGAATCGTAGTTGTCGATTATGAGTATCATTTTTTTGGGGAAAAGGCATAAAACAAGCCGCGAGTATCGAATGCTCACGGCTTGTTTGACTCGGGGCAGCAGTCAGGACTCCTTCGGCAAACCTTCTAGCGAAGCGGCCAAGCATCAGCAGAGAGCGGCGAAAAGGTTGACGAGGGAACGACTCATGAACCTCGTGCCATTTTATTTTGTTTTGTCGCGACTGTCAAGAGGGAACGCTTCGCCCGTAACCGTCTAACCGTCGACAGTCCGTTAAAAAGCGAGTCGCAAGACAACGCCCCCGCTTGACACTCACACATTTCCTGCTACACTGTTAACATTGCGATGAACAAGGGCGTTTATCGGTGCAATAAATGATTGTGCCGATGAACGCCTTTTTTTCGTATCCGTCCCCGCAAAGGAGATTAACATGAACGACATACCCAGTCTGTTTGGATGCATGGTCTTTAACGATGCCGTCATGCAAGAACGGCTGCCAAAAGACGTTTACCGAGCGTTGAAAAAAACAAAGCTCCAAGGCTCCCACCTGGAACTGGACATCGCCAACGCCGTCGCAGAAGCCATGAAAAATTGGGCTCTCGAAAAAGGAGCAACCCACTACACCCATTGGTTCCAACCCATGACAGGGACGACGGCGGAGAAACACGACAGTTTCATCTCCCCCTCCGGCGACGGAAAAATCATCATGGAGTTTTCCGGCAAAGCACTTGTTCAAGGCGAACCGGACGCATCCAGTTTTCCGTCCGGGGGACTGCGTGCTACGTTCGAAGCAAGAGGATACACCATTTGGGACACAACTTCCTACGCCTTCATCAAAGATGAAACGCTCTGCATTCCCACCGCCTTTTGCTCATACAACGGCGAAGCACTGGACAAAAAGACTCCTCTGCTGCGTTCAATGGAAGCGATTGACAAACAAGCACTGCGCATACTTCGGCTTTTCGGCAACACGTCGGCGCAACGTGTTCTCACGACAGTCGGACCGGAGCAAGAGTATTTTCTCGTTGACAAGGAAATGTTCTTAAAACGTCCCGACTTAATCTACACCGGCAGAACATTATTCGGCACGCCGCCTCCCAAAGGACAAGAACTGGAAGACCACTACTTCGGATGCTTGAAACCGAGAGTCTTTGCCTTCATGAAAGACCTTGAAACCGAACTCTGGAAACTCGGTGTTTATGCAAAAACCCGGCACAACGAAGTCGCACCGGGTCAGCACGAACTTACACCGATATTTACCACGACGAACATTGCCGTCGACCATAATCAACTAACGATGGAGGTCATGAAAAGCGTGGCGAACCGGCATGGTCTGGCATGCCTACTCCATGAGAAACCTTTTGCCGGTGTCAATGGCAGTGCGAAACACAATAATTGGTCGATTAGCACCGACACGGGCATGAACCTGTTTGAGCCGGGGGAGACTCCTTATGAAAATGCCCAGTTCCTGTTGTTTTTGACGGCTCTTATCAAAGCGGTGGATGAGTATCAGGACTTGCTCCGTGTGTCGTCGGCAAGTGCCGGCAATGACCATCGGCTTGGTGAGAACGAAGCACCGCCTGCCATTATGTCGATGTTCCTCGGCGATGAACTGCTGGAGATTCTCGAAGCCCTTGAATCCGGCTCGGCATACTGTAATAAGCAACAGCAACAGATGCAAATCGGTGTTACGGTACTGCCGCGTTTTCCGAAAGACTCGACCGACCGGAATCGGACTTCCCCCTTTGCGTTCTCCGGCAACAAGTTTGAGTTCCGTATGCTCGGCTCGAACTTTTCCGTAGCGGGCCCGAACATCGTACTCAACACGGCGGTTGCCGAAGTGTTAAAGCAATTTGCGGACGTGTTGGAACAGTCGAAGGACTTTAAGAGCGACCTGGCATCGCTTGTCAAAAACACGTTCCGTGAACACAAGCGGATTATCTTCAACGGCAACAATTATTCCGATGACTGGGTGGTCGAGGCAGAGAAGCGCGGATTGTCGAACTTGAAGACGACGGTCGATGCGATGCCTGCGTTTGTGTCTCCGAAGAGTGTGGAGTTGTTCACGAAGCACCGGGTATTTTCGCAATCGGAGTTACATTCGCGGTACGAGATTATCATGGAGTCTTACTGCAAGACGATTCACATCGAGGCGTTGACGATGGTGAGTATGGTCAACGGTTTGATTATACCGGCTTGCATTGACTATCAGAACGACTTGGCGAAATTGTTGGAGCGGAAGCGTGCGTGCGGCGAGTATGATGTCTCGTTGGAGGGGAATCTCTTGAATCGCATTGCGGTTCTGTCTGCCGGTTTGGCGAAGAAGTTATCGGCACTGGAATGTGTGCTTTCGGAGTACAAGACAAACGGTCGAGACGTTTTATCGCAAGCGGTTTTTGTTCGGGATAGGATATTCGCTGCGATGTCGGAGTTACGGCAAATCGTGGACGAATTGGAGACGCTTGTTGCGAAGAAGCATTGGCGATTGCCGTCGTATGCGGAGTTGCTGTATAGCGTTGTGTAATGCGGCTGAACTTTACCACGAAAAGCGCAAGTGCAGCAACAAAGTTGCCGGCATTAAACGTAACGTGTTTTGTTTCAAGGCTTTGTGTCGTTTCTTTTTTGTTTTTGCACACAGAGACACAAAGGCGAGCGACCTGTCCCTTATTTCTTTGTGCCTCCGTGCCTCTGTGTGAGAAAAACATCAAATTCTATGATACAGTGTCGAGAATTTCTGATGTTTTTCGCATTTTCCCAAGCCCACAAAGGGTACAAGGGACACAAAGAGAAACCACGATTGCTGAACCCTTTTTTGAGATTAACAAAGCACTAGCGCGTCACCCAGTAGGGCGCATTGCTCGGGGCTTCGAGATACTTCTGTGTTTCGTCGTCCAATTTCGCGAGGAACATTTGGAATCCGGCGGCTTCTTGCACCGTCAGGATTTCCTCGCAGCGTCCCGCCGCAACAGTAATTCCCTTTGCCGTCAAAACCTGATGGGCTTTGCGGAACACTACGAACATCTCCATAAGCGTCGTCGCGCCCGAACCATTGATGATCAGTATCGCCTTTTCCCCCTTTTGCAGTTTGGCGGCAGGAATCAAGCGTTCAACCATCGTTTCGGCGATTTCGTCAGCGGAGGCGATTTTCTGCGGACCTGTACCTCCGCCTTCGCCGTGCTGTCCCATTCCGATTTCCATCATGTCGTCGGGAAGTTCCGAAATGTACTGACCCGACTGCGGATGCGTCGCCGTCTTCATTGTAACGGCAAGCGTCGCCATCGTTGCGTTAAACTTTTCGGCGACGGCAAGCACTTCGTCGAGCGATTTTCCCGCCTCGGCTGCCGCACCCGCTATTTTGTACAGCGGAATAGCACCGCCGAGACCGCGACGATCCTCGATAGGAGCGTTGACACCCGGCGCAATATCTTCCGCCGTCAAGATTTTCTTTACGTTGATTCCTTCCTTGACCGCCATCTCGAATGCCATGTTGCCGTTCATGACATCGCCAGCGTGGTTGAGAATGATGAGCAGCACGCCCGGATGGTCTTTGAACATCCGCAGTGCGTCGAGGACTTTCGGTGCGCCGGGTGCGGCGAAAATGTCGCCGACGACGGATGCGTCCAAAAATCCTTCGCCGACGTAGCCGCTCAGAGCGGGTTCGTGTCCAGAGCCGCCGAGCGTTACGAGGGCGACTTTGTCTTTGGACTTCGGCACCGCTCGGACGACGATGCAGTCATCGACGAGTTTGACCTTGCTGGGATAGGCAAGAGCGTAGCCTTGCAGGAGTTCCGTTGTGAGATTGTTCGGATCGTTGATAAATTTCTTCATTACCATAATAATGCGACGGGGTTAGAGAACGAATGTAAGTGAACTTCCAAACCATTGTAACAAAAAATTAGTCCCAATGGAATTCCCCTACTATTGAGATCAGACCGATAACAAGTTTGTCTCATGAGGTAGGTTGCCGACCGCCGGGCGGCAACGTCGCCGGTAGGCGACAGGAGGGGCGTGTTCGACAAAGCAAGCGTTTTCCGGTGCCAGTCGGCTATCGCCGACGCAACCGCCCGGCGGTCGGTTGCCTACCTGTCCGCTCCAAATCTCAAACTTGTCGACGGACTGGTATCCCCCGAATCATCTCTTCGAAAAATATCGCTTTTTCATACCGTTTGCGGTATAATTCCGCTTTACGCTCCAAATACTCCAGATGCTTAAAATCACGAACCCGACCGAAGCCGAATTGGAAAGCACACTGCAATTTGCTTTTCAACATCTTTCGCCGCACGAACTCTCTCTTCAGACTAATGCAATTATGCAGCGATACCAAGAAGGACAAATTGATTTGCAAGGAATAGTTCAAGCAAAATATGAAAACAGATTGGTCGGAGCGATGTACGCTCAAAACCGACCAGACGGCTCCGTTATGCTTTGGGTCCCCACAATGGCAAATGGTTTTTCGCTCGAACCGATGATCGAACCACTGACGCAATTTTGTCGGACACAAAAAGCGTTTGCCGCAATCGCTCTGGCAGATAGAACTCAATCGTTCGATGAAGAAACGTTTTGTTCCGCCGGACAGTTTCGGTTTCTGTCCGATATGATACATCTTGCCATAGAAATCTCGCCGAATGAAATAAACGATGAACCCTATCACATGCAATTTGTTCCGCTTCCAGACTGTTCCGAAGAAATTTCTACGCGATTGGCGCAACTGGTAAAAGAAACATATCGTCATACGCTTGACTTTCCAGACCTGATGCAAATCGCTCCAGTCGACCGTGTTTTACAGGGTTACAAAATCAGCGCATTGTTTCGTCCTGAATTGTGGTTTTTCATCCAAAAAGAAGGAGAAGATGTCGGCGTGTTACTTTTAACGGATGTTTCACCGGAGCAATTTGAGTTGACGTACATGGGTTTAATCGAACCCGCTCGTCGTCAGGGATTTTCGCGGGAAATCGTCCGCTTTGCGAAGGAAATGGCAAGCCGATGGAATCGTTCGCTACTTTTTACTTCAGTGGACGCAAAAAATATTCCGGCGTGCCAAGTCTATCTTTCGCAAGGGTTTAAGGCTTGGGACCGCAAAAAAATTTACGGGCGGTTCTTTTCCTGAAAGAACAGATAGCAAGATCATTGGATTTTTCAAGTTCCGAAGGTCGTTTGACCACACTGCTTCACTCCAAATCTATCCCGTGTTCCATTTTTTTCCAATAGACATCGAAGTCGAAATGCGGACTGTTTTCCCGGTCGTGGCAACGAAGACATTGATCCTTGGCACGACGAGCAAGAGGTGTTTTGATACTTGTTGTCAGACAATGCGCCTCCGAGCCTCCATGACACGACTCGCAACCGACATTCACACGGTCACCTGAACGAGCGACGGTTTCAAAGCCGCCGAGAAGACCATATCCCGTTACATGACAACGCTGACAATCAGGATCATACTGTGCCTCCCTTTGAACGAGCGTCTCCCACGCACCAGCATGCGAAGAGGAACGCCACACACGGTACTCGTCCTCATGGCAATTTTGACACGCTCTTGTACCAGCAAACGATTCCGCCATCATCGGTTGCCGATCAATAAAGGGAGTGTCGCTCGGCGCAAGATCTCGGCGTTTCAATTCAGTGTAAAACTGTCGTACATTCGCCGACTGCACCGGAGCGTCGGCAAAACGTTCAGTCAGTTCAACAATTTCGCCGCGAATTCGTGCTGTCTTTTCATGACCGGCTGGAAGCGTCAAGGCAACGAGAAATTTTCCTTGTTTCGTTGCCGAAGTCATCAATACATGTCCTTGCGGATAGGTCGGCGAAACCGGCTGCCCCGTCGGACCGCCGACGACGGCATCGACCTCCGGCAGATTCTCCGTCAGTTCCCATAACTCATCCTCCGATACATAAGCCAAGACGACAGCATGGTCATACTTGCCTGCATATTGTTGCAAGACTTGCAAGACCGCCTGACGCGGCGGCGTTACACGGATGGTTTCCGTCCCAAATTTTTGCGAGAGAATACCGATGAACAGGATTCTCCGCTTTCCTTCGATAAGCAATTTTGCCGGCTCCACAAAAGGATTCCCCTCTATGTCGGTCGTGTTGGCGGAAATCCAGGGCGTATTCCATTTTTCTTGCAAGCGTTTCAATTCGTCGATTCCAAGTTTTGCTTCCGCTTGTCCGATGTTGTGGGCGGCGATGTTCATAGCGGCTTTTCCTTGCAGGATGGCTTCGAATTTCAGCCGGTCGTACAATGTATTTCCGCTGGGCGCACCGCCGACATCGGCGACGATGACTGCTCCCCGTTCCCTTTGTTCTTCGATGAACGTTGCGCGTCGGGGCAGTCCGCCTGACTGGTTTGAGGCGCAGCCGCAAGGGACGATCCAACCTGCTGTATCGCCGCTGATGATAATCGTCGGCGGCGAGTCCGTGCCGGTTCGCACGCAACCAGTGAGCAGGATGAGTGATGCAAAAATTAGTACCGGATAGAGTTTCATTCGTATCGCAAAGGGGACAACGTATTGTACTGGATTTGCCGCACAACCCCACCCCAGTCCGTTAGCAAGTTTGCCTCATGTGGTCGGTTGCCTACCTCGGCTATCCTAATCTCAAACGAGTCGACGGACTCGCAGCCGCCGGCTCACTATACTTTTTCTCCGGCATTTCCCCTATAATGGACTCGCCATGAGAAATACAATTCCCCTCACGTTCCTCCTCGCAATCCTAGCATGGACAACATGCTGGGCAACCTCGTTCCCCATCACCGAGTTCATCGAGTTCGAACCCGAACAAATCGAAACACCAACAGCCCCCGCCGCGCCCAGAGCCGCCGCACCGCCAACACCACAAGAAATCGAACAACTAGTCCAACAATTCGACGACCGAAATCCGACCACACGAGAAGCCGCCATCAGACGACTCTGGACACACCCCCAAGCCGCCGCCGAAGCAACCATACAAGCACTCCAAAAAGGAAACCTCAACGTCCAACTGACAGCATTCGAACTACTCAAAGAATGGAACGCACCCATCGACGAACTCGATCCCTGGAAACCAGAAACCCTCACACCAGAACGACTCGCCGCACTCGAAGCATGGCAAAAAGAAATCGCTGACACCGGCATCGAAGCACCCTCACGAGAACTCACCGCCGAACAAAAAGCACAAGCAGAAGAAGAAATTACACGAATGTTACGCGTTCCCGAAGACGAAACCGCCGTCATCCGAGAACGGCTCGCACGATGGCAATCGGCACTCCTGCCCCTCGTCTATGAACGCCTGCGGACGGCAACGACCGACAGAGAACGGCAAAGACTCCAAGCACTGCGATACCGGTTAGTCGCCGGAGAAACACTAGCAAAGAATCCGGCACTGCTCAACCTCGCCTCTCCCGAAACTTCACTCCGGCGAAGAAGCGCAGACGAACTCGTCAATCTAGCAACCGCCGAAGACCAAATGCTGCTCCGAGAATTGTTCAGCGATCCCGACCCGCTCGTCAGAGAAATCTCCCTGCGAGGATTACGAAGAACCGGCGGAGAAACACAAACAATGCTCCTCGACCTACTGGCAGACCCGGAACCCAACGTCAGGGCGGCAGTACTCAAACAGTTGGAAGAGAATCCCGGTCGCAACGTGAGTCCGAAAATTATCGAATACGTCCAAACGGAAAAAGATGCCGACCTCGTCGGACATGCCGTCAGGGTACTCCGTGCGCTGCGGAAACAAGGGGATGCTCCCGCCACGCGAAGTCTCATCGAACTGCTCAAACATGACAGTTGGCAGGTTCGCGCCGATGCCGCCGTCGCACTGGGAGAACGCCCCGGCGGCTGGTCCTCTTTCTACGGTGAACCCCGCGAACCCAGCGAAGCGGAAAAACTGCAAGCCGATGTCTATACCGCTTTGATCGAACTGCTAGGCGACACCGACAGTTTCGTCGTCAGTAAAGCCATCGAAGGATTGCAAAGCGTCGATGCCAACGTTGCCGTCGAACCGTTTATCGAGGTGATTGAACGCTCCCCCAATTTGGCGGGTTACGTCATTGAACTTCTCTCTCGGCGGAGTGCGATGCGTATCAAGGCGATGCCGTATTTGAAAAATCTTGCCGCCCATGAGAGTCCCGAAATACGGATTGCGATTTTTGACAACCTCAGTGCGTTTGGCAGTAACGAGTTAGGAGAGAAGGAACTGACTGCCGGCATTACAGATTCCGACAGCCGGGTGCGCATTGCCGCCGCGAAGGCGTTGCTTCGGAACTTCGACACGCTTCGGGAGAGTACGCTGCGCACCAATGTTCATTATGTGGAACGCGATTTTCCTGTCTATGTTGAACCTCCGCCGACGATTTTTTCGGCGATTGGTCGGCTTTTTGGTTCCGCCGCTCGGCAAGCGGTGCCTGTGCCGGTGCAACCGCCGCAGATTGTACCGCCGCCACCTTTTGCGCCTGTTGCGCCGGCGGGAGAGGAAAAGAAGCTTGTGCCCGTGATTTCCTTTGAAGGAGACATTGAAGTCGATGACGAAACGTTAAATGCGTTGGTTACATCGATAGGAGTGCCGGAAAATTATACGCCGGGCGAGACATTGGAAATACCCTTCGGAGAAGGAAAGATACTCGTAAAACATGAGGTTGTTCCCGTTCCCGTTGTCGTCCCCATTCCCGATTCTTTTGCACATCTTTCTGCCGCAGAACGTGCCGCCCTATGGCACAAACTGGTGGAAGAAGGAACTGCCGAGGCAAGGTCAGCGGACGGAGAAACTTTTACACTCGTTCTACCGAAGTTGGACACTCCTGAACAAGCGGCAATCGTAACGTCGGCTTTGCAAGCACAAATTTTAGGAGCCCCCCCTGTCATACCGCCGCTGGTGGTGCAAAATGAAAGCCGGGAACGCAACGGAGTGGAGCGACCGGATCAACCCGCCGATCCCTCCGGTCACTCCACTGCGCTGAATCCGCAGCCGCCGGCGGCAGGAACAATCTTTATGCCAGCAGTCTTTTTTGAAGGGGACATTGAAGTCGTTGACGAAACAGTAGCCGTGTTGATAGAATCGACAAGGACGGCAATGCAAGAAGAGGGGAAGACGATGGAAATACCCTTGGGAGAAGGAAAGGTAATCGTTGTAGATAAACTTCTTCCCATTGCCCGAATCGAGTCTCTCACAGAACTTTCTGACGAAAAGAAAGAAACTGCGTGGCAGAAACTGATAGAGGAAGGAACAGCCCAGGTGGAATTAGAGGGTGGAACGAAACTCACTTTGGCAGCCCCGATTGGATCGCCGCTCGTTTTTATCCCCAATGCCGCCGAACAAGCGGAGCGAAGGGCGCAAGCAGAGCGAGTGATGTCAGCAATCGCAGAGCAAATAAATGAGTCGATAGAGACGACGCATACTTCTGCAACGATCATCGCACCGCCGATAGTAGCACCGCCGGTGGTTGCAAATGTTGAAAATGACGGTGTATCGGCATTGCAGAGTTATCTCGCTTTGCGTTCCGGCACGGCAACCGTCGAGGTTCAGGACAAGTGGCTGGCGGACTTTCACGAAGGGAAGGGGCGACCGGCTTGGGCGGACAATCTGATCGAACCGCTGGAGGAGATGCTCGCTTCCGAGTCGCTGGAAGAGCAGATCGCTGCTGCCGCTGTACTGGTGCCGCTGGGAAGAGCAGACGAAATGATTCCGCTTCTCATGGAACTGACTCAAGAAAAACCGGAGTTTGCCGATGCCGTCGCCGGTGCGCTTCCGTGGATCGCCAGCGATCAGCGGTTGCAAATCTTTCATGAGTGGCGGGAAACACACAAGCCGGAAATGCAGCAAATCTCTCGGTTCCTCACGAGTTTTCAAGGAATGTTCGATCCCCGTATCGAGGAAATACTCTGGAAAATGCTGGACGAAGAAGATGTGTCCGGCGATATGGTTTTGTATGGTATCCATGAACTGTTGCAGCCGTATTATTTTGTTGACGAATTCGTCTATAACCGCCGCAGTGCGCCGCCGGCACGTGTTCGGACGGAACTGGTTGAAAAGTTAACGACTCGTGCGGCGACGGGTTCCGAATACCAGCGGTTGCTTGCGATGGCAATGTTGGTGTCGGTCGATACGGCGAAGGCTCGTGAGATTGCTGCCATGCTCGATGCGGATGAATCGCTCAGAGAGGAACTCCGTCGGGATGCGTTTCAGGTTCGTCTTTTGACGCAACCGAATGCAAAATCGCGGGGAGAGTTGGCGGTGGAAACGTTGAAGCGGCGCGACTCAATGCGCAGCAAGTTAGCGATTAGGGCGTTGGTGAGTGAGGAGGATTATTCGTTTCAGATATTACGGCGGAACATTTATTTGAATGTGCCGGAGAGTGGGTTTGTTCCGTCGGGTCAGCGTTCTTCGCAGGCGGTTCCGCCGGGCATTGAGTTGGAGTCTCTTCGTCCGTTGTTGGAGGATGAGAATGAGGAGATTGCTGCTTATGCGGGTTATTTTGCGGTGCTTCTCGGCGACGCAGGCGGAATGGTGCCGTTGTTGAAGTATTGGGAGAAGGTCAAGGATATGCCGTCGGTCATGTGGGACGATGGTTCGGCGAAGGTGTTGGTATATCGTGCGGTTGCTGTGCTTGATGATCCTCAATATATGCCTGTTTTACGGGAGATATATGGTTCTTTGGACGAGTACAGGGTTCGTGATTTTTATTGGAGCATTCGTGGTATGACGGGCGCGGAGATATTGGAGTTGCGCCGGGAAATGCGCGAGAAGTACGGAATGGAAAACTTGCAGTGAGGGATTGACATGAGTGGTTGTTCGGTGTACAATGTTCGGTGATTGGAGAGGTGGCAGAGTGGTCTATTGCGCGGGTTTGCTAAATCCGTGAACTTGTAAGAGTTCCGCAGGTTCGAATCCTGTCCTCTCCGTTTTCTACGACGAGCAATTCTTGCGGTACGGTAAAATTCTTGTAAAACGCCCTGATTAAATGCAGGGCTTTGCTCACAACATAACCGCACTTCCAAACGAGAGAAAACCAAGAAACTTTTCTCGGCGTGTCGTCGTAAGCCTCTATCAGTAAAGCGTTTACAAATGAAGACATCTTGCCGATAACAGGATTAGCAGCAGCGACCTTAGTGAATAATTCCACGTCAACGCCCCGCTCCTCACACAACATTTTGCACAAATCAGAGAACGTCATGTGCCGGTCGGCTAACTCATTCACATAGGCAAAAAAGCCCGAAATGCCCCCAAAATATGGCGGATTCAATGGAGAGTTTTTGACACCCCCAGCAGACACCGCCACCGAAGCGGACAAACCACCCAAACCAGCGTAGTCCTCTTCAGGCATGTCATGGACGTAATTGCCCTGCCGGACAGCATCGGAATTGCCAAACATGGCGGACATCTGCTTTTTAGTGTAGAGCCGTGAATTCTCTTTATCCGTAATGCAACTCCCCCGCAGACTATTAAAAAAGTTATCCCATACTTTGATACCCGCTTTTTTGATTTTCTTTATAATCGGCGTAGCAATGTTTCGGAAATCCTTAACGTCATCCTTTCGGCAATGCGCAAAGACATACACCTGCCCCTCTTTACGATGATTTAGCAACTCTTGATAGTACGGCAAGAAATCCGGGAACATCGGTACATCCCTTGTACCGGTCTTGCCAGTATCGGGAACTCGAATAATTATCCCAGTCCCAACTTTTCTGAAATCGTCAAACTTCAAATCATTCATTTCAGACGGTCGAAATCCCTGATACCGTCCCAATGCCAGAATGCAACGATACTCTATGTTATCGCCACACGCCGCTATTGCTTGTGCTGTCCGTTCCAAATCGACATGCTCTTGAGACTGTGTCTTGTCATACTTGACATTCTTAATCTTCGCAAACGGCGAGACTGTTAGATGACCGCTATCAACGGCGTAATTGAAAAAAGGTTTAACCCACCTGACACAACGGTACACCGTATTGTTTTTGAGTATGCCGGTCTTGACCGTCCGATGTTTCATAAGATACGGAATGAAACCGTTGGCTTTGGTATGGTCAATCGTGTAAAGCAGAGTGCCGCCGCCGAAGTATTCTACAAGACAACCGCAGTATTGACGATAAATCTTTATCGTTTCTTCGTCGATACCAGTTTTATTCTCGAACCATTCCTCTATCAGTTGCGAAAGCGTCAAGGCACGTTCCTCTATCTTGCCGTTGATTAACTTTTTGTCTATCAGTTTTTTCCGAAGGTCAGGCAGGAGATTTTCCTGAAGTCCAATCTCGAATGAACTCAACTCGCCGCCATAATCACGGACACGCACAAGAGCGTTCACGAGAGTCCGAAAGTTTTCTACGACAAAATCGTCATACTTTGCGGACAGATAGATTTCTCG
>Ga0099364_10006090_pt1 | contig 17654 bp, 11 predicted proteins | sample TergutTh196P3_FD_73070 | JGI IMG/M metagenome (GOLD analysis project Ga0099364, IMG submission 73070) | Microcerotermes parvus P3 segment gut microbial communities from Pointe-Noire, Republic of the Congo - Th196 P3 | ecosystem: Host-associated > Arthropoda: Insects > Digestive system > Gut ...
ACCCGCAGTTATATTATACAATATTCAACCCTGATTGTCAAGGAATATTTTTTGCGGGCGTGTCTTGTTAAAAGGAGATTTTTTATGCCGTGTGTGGTCAAAGGCTCACACGGCATTTTTTGTTTTGCGGAAATATGGGAACTGTGCGGGAATTTTACTCGTTTTTCCATTACACTCAAACCATGGTTTAAAGTCAGTATCATATTTTAATTACTATGCCAATAAAAAATTTATATAAAATTTTAGAGGATTTAAAAGTATGAACAAATTTTGCGGGAACTGCGGAACGGCGCTTGAAAAAAACAGCAAGTTTTGCGGAGAATGCGGTACGAATATTGAAACTGCTGAAAATAGTGTTATTGAAAATAAACCTAATCTGAAAAGCAAAAAAAATATATACGCAATTTCGGCAGTATGCCTTGTAATAATATGCGTGGTTATTGGATTAGTCTACAATTTAAGAAATACCGCTTATAATGAACCTTATGAAAGTGCTGCTGGACAGAGACGGGGTATAACCGATGATTTATTAGAATTAGAAACAGAGCAGACACCTTTAACGCAAAATATAACAGAAAACAACTATATATATTCTGGAGCAGAGACATCACCAGAATTGATTAAAGATAACATTATTACTATAATATATGAAGCGGACGGAGTTGTGCCGAGTGCGACCGAATTTGCCGCCGTGATAGAAATTATACGCAGCCGGCTTTATTTGCTCAATTATAACGAAGCAACGGTCAATTCCGGCGGAAACAATCAAATAATTGTTGAAATACCGGGTGCTTCCGATCCGGAAAGCATTGTAGAAATGCTTGGTATGAGTGCTGTTCTTGAGTTTCGGGACGCATACGGCAATGTGGTGCTTGACGGGAACGATATCGCCGACGCGTCGACGATGTTCGGCGATGCGGGCAAGGGTTACAGCGAATATTTTATCAGCCTTAGATTGCGCCCTGCGGCAGTGAGTAAATTCGCTGCGGCGACAAGGGACGCGGCAGCGCGCGCGGCTACGGGAAAAAATTACATTTCAATTTATTTAGACGAAACCGAAATATCCGCGCCGCGCGTTAGTGAGGAGATAAACTCTGATTCCGCGATTATCACGGGGGAATACGATAAAGCGAACGCCGACTATATGTCGGAGATTATAACGGCGGGACAGATACCGTTTGCATTGAGGGTTGTTGAAATAAAATCAACAAATGAAAACATTGAAAAAGACATGGTTTTTATAAACACACTCTCTGAGGCTCTTGATAAATTACCCGAAAATATAACGAAGGAAGAATTGGCGCGGGTTAAAGTTTTGTATATTGACGGCAATTATTATCCCGAATGGGGGTATATAGCCAAGGGTTTCAGTTTGCGGCTGGGGTACAACGATGCCGCGCAGTCTTTAAAAAACAGTATGGAAAATGAAGATTTTACGGATGACGATTTTGAGAACCGCTTTGTTCAGGTGTTTTCCGAGGCTGACATAAAAGATTTTTCTTATCTTGCATATTTTCCTAATCTTGAATTTATCAGATTATATTATCAGCCTAATTTAAGAGATATAAGTTTTTTTGAAAATATGAACTCTCTTATTGAGGTGAACCTGCAATTTATTGCCAATGTTCAGGATTTTTCGCCGCTCGGCGGTCTTACTTCAATGCAGAGTTTGACAGTTACAAATAGCAATTTGCAAAACACCGATGTGTTTAAGAATCTAATGAATCTTAAAACACTTTCTCTAAATAACAATTTAATAGAGGATATTACGCCGCTGCAAAACCTTTCAAAACTCAAAAAACTATATTTAAACAGCAATAAAATAAACGATGTATCGGTTCTGACGAATTTTACTTCTCTTGAAACCCTTTACCTCAACGGAAACAATATCGAAAATGCCGCTGTATTGAGCAGACTTACAAACCTTACCGAACTCAATATCAGCGAAACCGAGGTAAAAAATTTATCGGATATCGCCGGGCTGACCAAGCTCGAACTGCTCGCTGCGGAAAAATTACAAATTGAAAATATATCTCCGATAGCCTCTTTAAAATCTCTTGAAACGCTTCTTTTGAGCGGTAACGGGATATCCGATTTAACCCCTCTGTCAGGTCTTACTTCGCTTGAAAATTTAATCCTGAACGAAAATTATATCACCGACATATCCCCGCTTGAACCGCTCGGCGGCAGTATGAAAAATCTCTCTTTAGCATATAACGAAATTTCCGATGTGAGCATACTCGCGGCTTTTGAGCTGCTCGAAACGCTTTATCTCGACAACAATAAAATTGAAGATTTCTTGCCGCTTTCCGCGCTTGAAGAACTCGGAATGGTTCAGATTTCGGGATATGAAACCCAATATGGTGGTGGGGAATACGAATGGGACTGGGATGAATGGGATTGGGACGCATTTGAATTTGAAGACGAAGATGAATTTTGAGCTATTTCACTATTTTTCATAGAGCACAACCCCTTTTTCAAGAATTTCACGCTCCAATATAATATATTTTTGCTTTAACTTTAATTTAAAGCGATATGGATTTCTTTATCAAGACTGCGGGCAATATTCATAATTTAGCAATCAAGAGTGACGGCAGCCTTTGGACTTGGGGTAATAATCATTACGGACAACTCGGTTATAACACCACGAATACAACACTATTATCCTCCATAAAAATTATGGACGACATAATGATACCAAACCGCCCTTCATCATGGGCGGCATCGCAGGTCGATGCGGCAATAGCGGCGGGAATTGTTCCGGCAAATTTACAGTCACGATACACCCAACCGGCTACACGTGCGGAGGTTTCCGCGCTGGCAGTCGCGCTGTACGAGAAAGCGATGAACAGAGCGATAACAGAGCGTGTGACTTTTAACGACACAACCGATATAAACGTACAGAAAGCGGCGGCAATCAGGGTAATGTCAGCACCGCGCGCAGGGTATTTCATGCCGAACGATAACATTACACGCGAAGATTCGGCTACCGCACTGGTGAGGTTAGCGAGTGCTATCGGTAAACCGCTGCCCGCAGCTGCGCCGAATTTCCCCGACAACTCCCGTATAGGCTCTTGGGCGAGAGACGCGGTGGGACAAGTGGCGGCGGTGAGGTTTATGACCGCGGTTCCGGGCGGTAACTTCAACCCTAAAGCCAATTTCACGATAGAGGAATGTATTGTTGCTATGTGGCGGCTGTATAACAGGTAAAAAAAGTTTCTGAGAATTATTTATATTCCTGCATTTTTTGTTCAAGCAGAATAAAATTACAGCATCTGTCTTTGACTTTTATATAATTTTTTGATAGTTTTGCTGCGGTTATATTTGTTTTTGCAAACCCTTTATTTTGTTTAAGGGTAAGTTTGTAAATTTTTTAATCTGTTCTATTGTCATACCATCATTAATCATATTTTGAGCTATTTCAAGTTTATCTTTTTCAGCATTATGCTTCAATTTGTCAATATCCGAAATAAGTTTGTCCCTCTCGTGTATTGCTTTGTCCCTCTCGTGCATTATGATATCGACATCAAATATAAGTTTTTCAGTCATAATATCTTTCACACCCTCCTGTTTAAATTCTTTGATTTTACCGTATAAATGTGTGTAAAGCCTTTCAAGCAGTTTTATCAGTACAATCGTGTCTTCATGCGTGATATTACCTGCCTTTTCATTGTCTTCTATAGATTTGATTATTCCGTCGTTGATAAGACTTTTCAATTTTAAAGCATTTTTCATTGACTGCTCTTTCTCTATCTCCCTGCGCAGTTTCAGCAGATACAATGGTAATAATATCACCAACCGCTGTTTGTTCAAGTCCTCAATGCTGTGCTCCAAAAACTTCATCGCAGGTACTCTATACTCGAAGCTGCCTTGATTTTTAAAGTCAAGCTCAAGCACCACTTCATCAGGCGTATTGGCGTTGTGTTCAAGAAAGATGATTTTCGACTGCGGAAATTCAAGTATTATTCTGTCGTTTTCGGTTTTCCTGTACTTTAAAGCGTCTTGGTAACCGTAATCAAACACCCTTAAAACTATGGTATTATCATTGTTTATCTGGATCTCTGTATGGAACTTCTCGGTATCGTTCACCGTTATAATCGTGTCGGCGATGGTTCTCTCAAGGTTGGTTTTGACGCTTTCAGTCCAGTTATAAGTTAATTTACTGTCTTTAGGGAAGTTTCTGCCGAAAATACCATTGATGAAGCCAATGACCGCCACGCTTGACAGCGTGAGTATACGCTTGAATATCTTGTCATAGATTTGCGTGATATTATCGTCATCTTGAACTTTTTCAGCTTTTTTGTCCGCCAATCTTCATCACCTGCTCCGTTTTTGGTTTCTATAGCTGTTATTATATCATTTTCCCGCTTGTTTGTCAAGTTTTTATACGAAAATAATAAATTCTGCGGTAATTGCGGCACGAATATCGAAACTGCTGAGAATGTTGAAAATAGTGCTTTTAAAAATAATGTTAATTTAAAAAGCTAAACTAAATTTATATAAAATTTTGAAAAATTTCTAAATCATTATTTTTTACAGGTTGTGCTGTTTTTACAGGCTTACCAAAATAAACATGTAAAGCAGAACTCCGTATTTTAAAATTTATTTATATTATTTTTGTATAACCCTTGACAAGTGCAGAAAATTATGTTAAAATATCTATTAACAGACAAAAAATGCGGGCAACCGCAAAGTGTAAGCACCACTTTGCAGTATGCCAAGTGTGAAAACACCACACCATCATCACATCGAAATTTCTTCGTACCCGCAGTTATATTATACAATATTCAACCCTGATTGTCAAGGAATATTTTTTGCGGGCGTGTCTTGTTAAAAGGAGATTTTTTATGCCGTGTGTGGTCAAAGGCTCACACGGCATTTTTTGTTTTGTGGAAATTCGGAAAAATGATTGACATTTCTGTCAGATTATGGTATTATTTAACCATAAAGATAAAATATTCGAGAGTTTTCATATATTGGCTGTGTTTGTCTTTATGCGAACACTCTTTTATATTTATCGTAAATTAATAAAATATTCGGAGGAGATTTAAAATGTTAAAAACAAAATTGGGGATTTCGGTCGGCTTATTCGGCGCGGCATTGTATTTTATCGGACTGCTCGACATTATACCATTGACTATAATAGCCGGATATACGCTGTTATGCGAAGAAAACGAATGGTTAAAGAAAACCGCGGTAAAAGCATTGGCGATTGTGATTTTCTTTTCTGTCGTAAGCGCATTTATAGGTCTGTTAAGCAATTCGTCATCATTTTTAAATGATGTTGTCATGCTTTTTAAAGGAAGTATTGATTTATCATGGCTTAACAGAATTACTTCGATTTTAAGAACGGTTTTATCCTTCATGCAAACCCTTGTGCTGCTGACAGCGGGCTTCAAGGCACTGTCTCAAAAAACTTTCAATTTGATTATATTGGACGGAGTTTTGAATAAACATTTACAAAAAAACAGCGAACAATCTTCTTCTGTTAAAAATAACACGGCTGCGCCGGAGCAGAATATACAAACCGAGGCATCAGCTACGGTAAAATTCTGCAAAAACTGCGGAACCAAAATTAAAGAAGATTCCACTTTCTGCGGTGAATGCGGAACGCCTGCAAACTAATTTTTCAGCTGCCATTTTTCTGTCTGCTTATATACTTCATTTTTCAGTATTGTAATATTTTCATCATATATTTTTCTGTTCCGCTTTTCCCCGTTTACTGCGATTTTTTGCTGCAAACTCATGGGTTTGCCGCTGTACAGATGAATAAAATCGCCCGTCAGCAGCGCTTCGTCTATATTATGCGTGACGAAAAGCACCGTGCGTTTATCTTTTTCATGAAGAGCTAAAAAAGACTTGATTATATTATCTTTCAGCGATATGTCCAACGCCTTGAACGGCTCGTCCATCAGCAGGATATCGGACGGGTACGCAAAAGCTCTGATCAACGCAAGCCGCCGGCGCATTCCCCCGCTCATTTCGTGCGGATATAACTCCGCCGCTTTATACAGCTCGGAAAGCTCAAGAAATGTATCTGTCGCTTTCCTGAGTTCCGCTGCGCTCTTATAAACGCTTTTTAAAACCAATTCAAGATTTTGCCGCGCGGTTTTTTGCGGTATAAGCGAATCGTCCTGGAAAATATAAGAAACCCTTCCGGGTTTGGTTATCTTCCCGCTGTTTTCATCGATTATACCACCGATCAAATTCAGCATGGTGGTCTTGCCGCACCCCGAAGGCCCTAAAATGCAATTGACTTTGTTTTCTTCAAATTCTTCGCAGAAGTTCTCCATAACAACCAAGTCTTTATACCGCATATTTACGCCGTTAAAGCTTATCATTTTCCGTTTCTCCCATTTTTTTCCCTGTGAATATCCTTTTAACAAAGTTTTTGATTATTTTGGCATCGGGGTATTTATAAGGCATACAGAACCTGCCTGTAAGCCGGATAATACTCTCGCATATAAGGCTTAAAATCACGGCGATGACCAGCCAGGCGAACGAAACCCCGAAATTAAAACCCTGCCTTGCGGATAAAATAAGATGACCTATTGACATGGCGGGCAGCCCCATAACTTCCGCAGAGATCACAACTTTGATATTAAGACCGAATCCCGCTGTGACCGACGAAAACACGAACGGCAGCATTGCGGGGATATAGATTCCCGTTATTTGCCTATGTTTAGGTACTTTGAAAACTTTTGCCATAATTATCAGGTTTTTATCCGTTTCGGTTACCGCCGCTCTCATGTTTTCATAGCAGAGCGGAAATACCACCAAAAACGAAACCACAACAGGCAGCGTATCGCTCCCTACCGTAAGCAGCAGTATTAAAATCAACGCCATTGTGGGCATCGAACGGCATAACAATATAAAAGGATTTAAAATATTTCCGATAAATCCCTTGAATTGAACAAGCACAGCCAAAAAACCTGCCGCAGCAAAAGAAATAAAAAAACTGACAAACGACCGCTCCAGCGTACTCAAGACAGCCTTGAAAAAGCTGTCTTTACGCATTTCCTCCCCAATTATTTGCAGCGTGTAAAGAGGCGGCGGGATAATCCCCGTCTGTTTAAACTTCGTTTCGGCAAGCGCCCACCACACAGCGATAATCACTGTAAAAGACAATAAAGAAAACAAAAAACCCTTGATTTTATTCCTGAACATAATAAAAACTATCCGCCGGCATCTTGCCGCCTATTAAATTTGCGTTTTCGTCCATGATCACCTGCAGGAACCTGTTCACCGCCGTTTTGGCTTCGGCGGCATAAGTAAAAGTTATGGGCAGTCTGCCCGCACTGTGCGCATCACCGATTACTGTTCCGCCAGGAATAGTGGCAGAGCCGAGTCTTACAGCCAAATCCCCTGTTTCAACGGGATTTTCGTCAGCTTTAATTGAGGACTGCTCTGCTGCGGCGATAAACCGGTTAACAAAATCCGCGTGACCGGCAAGAAGCCTTTCATGGAATATCAAAGCGGCCTGCGGGTAAATCTCACCGTTATTATTTTTCGCCCATTCCGCCGACAGATTTATTTTTGGCATAAATCCCGGTCTGCCCGCATTGCCGGCAAATCCCGTAACAGCTGTCGCCACGGGCTCCGCCAAAATTCCGAAGCTGACAGTCTTACCTCCCAATGTCATACCGGCAGCGATGGCGTCCCTGACGTCACTCGGGGCAGTCAAATAAATAATGCTGACTTTGTCCGGTTCAGGCGTGAAATCCGCGCTGTCCGGCTCGGTAAATTCAATATTATTTTGTTTTAACACCGCTCTTAACGTAATCCCCGGCGTTCCGCTTCTGCCGAAAGCCGCTATTGTTTCGCCCTTCAAATCTTCAAGTGAACTCACCTCACGGTCAGAAACAATATGCATAATACCCCATATTGTAACGGCGGCAAGTCGGTAACCGCTTCCGTTATTATGCATCATAGCCGCGACATTTACGGGCGCGACCGCAAAATCGGGTTCCTGATTAAACAAGGAGGCAACCAGCGCGTCGGAATCGTTTGTCATGGTAAACGAAATATCATACCCATACGCACCCGCGAACTCATCCGACATCATATTCGCCATACTGAGCAGCGGAAACCCGTCCGCCAGCATAACCTTTATTGAAGTATCTTCTTCACCGCCGCTTGTACAAACGGTAAGCGCAAACGCCGAAAGGCAGCATAATATAAATAACACGATTTTTTTCATAAATTGTTTAATTCCTCATTTTGTTTATGTTTTTTTAAAATTTCGCTATGCTATATTTTATCATATTTTTTCTTTTATGTCAATACAACTATTTTTTTTATTGATTTTTCAAAATTTTTATGATATAATATTTTCATTGCAGAAAGAGTGAGGTATAAATTTATGAGTATTTACGCACAGCTCTGGTTTGATACAGAGGATTTTATAACGCCCGAGTCCGACGACGCGCTTTATCTGCTGCTTGTTATGCTTAAAGAAAAAAATATCCCCGCAACAATCAAACTTGTCGCGGAAAAAGCCCGTATGCTTGAGCGGCGCAGCCGTTATGACATCATCGGGCTGCTTAAAAGCTGTGACAACATCGAGATCGGCTACCATACAGACACCCACAGTATCCACCCGACAATCTCGGAATACTGCGAACTTATGGGGTTCAGCGAAGGATACGCCGCGTTTTATGCGCGGGAGAACCCGGGCAGGCTTGATGTTGAGCGTATAACAGGCAAAAAATGCGTATGCTACGGTCAGCCGGGCAACTCCTGGAGCCCGCAGGCTTTCCCCGCGCTTATGGATATGGATATACCCGTATATATGGACTGCCATGACGTTATCGGCGGCCGGCACGGTGTACCTTACCGGTTCGGCGGGCTGCTGAATTATCTTAACGTGCCGTATTTTAGAATGGAGCTCAGCCCGGATTACCAAAAAAACATAACCAAAGCGCGCGAAGAGTTTAAAACACAGTTTGAAGGGAAAAACGCTCCGCGGTTTATTAATATTTTTTATCACCCCTGTGAGTTTTCATGCACCGAGTTTTATGATTTAAATTTTGCCGAAGGCAAAAATCCTCCGCGCGAGCACTGGAAACCCGCAAAACTCAGACCCTCGGAAGAGATGCGCGGGCTGGTAAAAAACCTCGGCGAATTTCTTGATTTTTTACTTGAGCAGAACGTTAAGATAATAAGCGTGTCCGAGCTTATTTTGATGCTTAAACCCGAAGACTGCGAAATTCCTGAAGATATGATGAATGAAATAATAGAAAAAGCGTCGTCCGGTCTTGTTGATTACCTTAAATATGGAAATTACAGCGTTTCAGCAGTTGAATCTTTATCGCTCCTTGCCCGTAAAACCTTAAACCGGCCGCTGATCTGCTCGTTTGCGTTCGGTCCGGAGAGGGATTTTAAATCCACTTCAAAAAATCCCCAAAAAATCAACCCGGCGCTTCTCGCCGGAATTGTGTGCGGTTTTTTTGATAACAACACCGCAAAACCCGCTGTTCTGCCGGATTATTTTGAGGTTTCCGGTGAAAAAATTTCGCCGCTTGATACGGCTGTGCTGCTCGCACAATCGATCGGCGGCGAATATAAAGATACAAAAAATATTTTATGCCCGGCGGAACTCGTGACAAAAAACGAGGACTGGTCAGGCTGGATAATACACAAACCGGGGTTTAAAGTTCACAATATTTTAGAACTCGCCAAACTGCAGATGTGGACATTTAAATTTTAGTTGGCGAGAGCCGCGATAACCTTTTCAAGCTCGCTGTTTATTCTGGGCTCGATCCGCTCAAGATGCGAGGCGAGATTGCGGTCGTTTCTGCTGAACATATCGAGGAACATACCGTCTCTTAATATAGGCGACCAGTAAGTGTCCCCCAAATCATATACTCTGGTTGAAAAAATCAAATCGAGCATCTTTGACGATTCTTCGTCGCGTGTGTCTTTTGTTTTAAGCGAAATGTCATAATACGCCGGTATCACCGTTTTGGCGGATTCAGCGTTCAAAACCTCAAGAATCACGCCTGTCATTTCCAAATTACCGGCAGTAACCGGCACAATACCCGGATTCCCGCCTTCGACGCGGGAATAATATTTTTCCTGTTCCGCGTTGTATTTAGGGTAAGGTATTATACCGAAATCGGTATCTATACCGCGCAGATCCCCTACCATTTTAAAGGTGCAGTTCATAAAGAGCGCATGACCGCTCATGGCTTTGTCTGCGGTTATTTCAGTCCTGCCGGAATACCATGAATCGTTGCCCTGGGTTATATCAAAAATTTTATCTATAACCGAAGCGAATTTTTCATCTCCGATTAAAGTAAACTGCGGTATATCATCGCTTGATTTTGAGATCGATTCAACCCCGGCCGCAGCCCAAAAACACGGAAGCACGTGTTTGTCAAGGGATACAAGCCCGTAAACATCATTATCATCCATAACTCCGTCGCCGTTAAGGTCATTCACCGCCGCTTTTGCCATCTGTTCGTATACATCGAATGTCCAGCCTCCCCCGGAAACAAGTCCGTAAGGGGACTCAAACGCCAAATCGGCGAGCATTTGTTTGTCAAACAGCATAAGATGTGTGTAATCATACACCGACAGATTAAACGATCCGTAAGCGAAATACAAGTCGTTGTTTATTGTAAGGCTGCTGTTCAAAGACTGGCTCCAGTAGGGTTTATTTATATCTATATGCGGTATATCCGCCAGCTTGTATGTCATGCCTTCGGTTCCGAAAACCAACGCTTCACGGTCAACAGGAAGGTACAACTCAAAAGCGTCGGTTCCGGACTGGACGTTTCTTCTGAATATACCCGCGACATCAGCCGGTTCCTGCATTAGCTCAACATTGAACCGTTCTTCGATTTTACGGTTGCGCTGATAAACCGCATCGTTTATCAGTTCACCTGTTTCTTCCTGCGTATCATATAAAACATACAGCCAGCTCACGTCCTGCACCGCGATTCTGAACGCGCTGCCGCCGAAATCAAATTCAGCCAAATCATCCGAAACAAACAAATCAACTTCGGTATCGTCTTCAACCGGCAGGTTTTCATTTCCGGCTCCCGCCGATTCAATATCCCCGCCTCCGCCGGATTCCGGATCAGACGATTGGTTATCTCCGCATGAATAAAATACAAAACATAAAACAAGCATGCAGAATATTATCGTTTTTTTCAAAATTTTATCCCTTTCACGTTTTTTTGGTTAGGGGTTGTACGCCGTTTCCGGCGCACAACCCCGTTTTGCGTTTTTTACACAATCGCGTTTAATAAATTGTATATATTTTTAACATTGACAATCCAATTGTTAACATCCGCCGCAGCAAATGTGATACCGTCGATTACAACGCTTTCCTCGCCGTCCCATGCGTCCCCTGCCGCGTCAAACGCTTCGAGTCTGGGCACAAACGCCGTGAGCGCATTCGCCCAAAGGTTAGCCGTTATATTTGTGCCTCTGGGTTTTGCCAGCACAGCCTTAACATCAACAAGCAGTCCGGACACAGCCTCAAGAGCGTCTCTCAGCGCCTCGGCCTCAGGCGTGAATCCCGCCGCGCCTGCGATAAGCACCAAGTCCCCGAACAGCTCCGGCGCTTTGCCGCCGCCTATACCTTCCATATACTGTATCCAGCCGCGTCTGCCCGTTCCGTCGTTTTCGTTTGCGAGCACCGAAAGCCCGAACAGCGAACCGAGTTCCGCATTTATGCCCGGAACCAGCAGCAGCTCCCATGATACCGCCGCTTCATATGTGGTTGTTTTTGCGTCTTCATCGCGCACTATCGCCGCATTCATCAGCCCTGCGTCTATCGCTCCGTCGCTGCCGTGCGCCGCTGCCCAGCGGAATGTCTCTATGCTGCCGCTGTTTGTCAATGCCATACCCAGCTCGTTATAACCCAGTGAGTTAACTCCGTCTGCTCTGCCCGGGTCGAAACTGAACTGTATGCCGTCGCCGCTCCATATATCATACCCCGATTCGGTCTGGTGGTGTATATCGTCTTTGACCTCGATTGCCATATACAGGTTGTCATCGTCCCATTTGGTCATGATTTTCATACTTAAATCGTCCGGGCCTCCCCAGCCTGAAATCGGCGCTGTCGTGGTGCCGCTGCGCGTGTCGCCCGCGGTATCGACCAAAATCACCTGCGCGCCGTCCCATTCCGCCGCATTCAGCACACCGTCAACACTTATAGGCGCGGTTGTTTTTTGCGCGTACAGGAAACTCGTCGCGCGTGTCGCTGTTGCCGGGCTGTAACCCTCGGCTTCCGCTGTTACTGTTATATTATACAGTCCCTGCCCCGGATTTGCCACCGGTATTTTTACAACCGCGGCGCTATCTGCAGCTGCAGCAAACGGCAGCGCTGCGCCTGCAAAACTTGCCGGCTCGGTGATGCTCACTGTACCGCTTAGCTCTGTTTGGAATATATTTGTTATAACCGTTTCAAGATACCATTCGCCGTCTTCATACGCGGGTTTAAATTCTGCCGCCCAGTCGGTAAAGACCGCACTTGTGGTTAAATCCCCCGTTATCTGTCCTTCTATATATATGGGCTGCTCCGACAAAATTATATTTATTTTCCCGGAAACCGCTTGCACCGTCGTTTTGTTTCCATACATATCATAAATATTAAACTCGCCTTCGCCCGCATTCAGGCTTAAAGAGCGCTGTCCGAGCGTATCCCACGCCACCAGCACATCTTTACCGTCGGCACGCCTGAACTGGTACAGGTACTGCCGGCTTGTGGTTGCGGATTTTGTGTATTCGGCTTTGTGCAGCAGGTTCGCCATAACGTTCTGCGTAATATAACTCGCTTTGGCTCCCCAGGGCAGCACGGGGTCGCTCCAGTAACGTACTGTCCCGAAGTTGTCCTCGTTGTAGGCAGTATTATTGCCGTTGTTCATAAAGTTATACCAAATAAATTTTTCCATAAAATCAAGCGAAAGCATCTGCGTCCATGAGCGCACCATATAGCTTGCGGATACTTCTTCGCTTACGCCATTTCTGTCACCCACATGGGTGGGCCATCCCATTTCGGTTACCCATATAGGAATTGACACGTTGTTGTTGTATGACCTGATCAGTGTATCAAGGCTGCTAAGGGCACCTACTAAATTTCTGTCTTCTCCCGATGCGCCGCCGGAATATGTGTACGGATGCACCGCAAACGCATCTGCGTAATTGACTCCGCCCGCCGCCAGCACTCTCTGGTAGAACGGTGTTGCAACGATACTTCCGAACGGAGCAGTCGAGCCGCATATCAGAACAATATCCGGGAAATCGGGTTTGATTTTTTCATAAACCGCCTTCATCAGCAGCGTATATTCCTCCGGCGTCGCGCCGTTCGGATTAAACGGAGCATTGCCTCCCCCTTCATGGTTCGGCTCGTTCCATACATTGAAGTACTGCACTCCTTTGGGTGCGAACGCTTCAACCACCGCATAGCAGAAACGCGCATAGGCCTGTCTGCCTTCTTCGGTTATCGGAATACCCCTGAGTCTCATACCCGGGTCTATACTTTCATAGTGCGTGTTGCCGTATGAAAAAATCATCAGCGGCTCAATTCCTCTTTCCATCGCTTTGTCAACTATATTATGCCACGCCTGAGGTATATTTATCGGACCGTTTAATGAGGTCTCCGCACTCTGCCATGCAAAGTCGCCGCGGATTACCGAAAGACCGCCCAATTCCACAAGGTCCAAACTGGTTGTCACCCTATTATCACTTGCGCCTATAAGGTGCGTTCCGATTCCGAACGGTGAGCCCGCTCTGTCCTGTATTACCGGGAATACGCGGCTGAACTCGGCGGATTCGCTTATTATATTTCCGCCGCCCGCATCAACGCTCACCATAACTTTAAACAGACCCGTACCGGTCACTTGATTCAGGGCTACCGTGCGCTCTAATTTGCCCATCGGAGCAACGCTTACGCCGGTTTCCACACCTTGCTGCACTATAACATTTTTGTGGTTCCTCACAACATAAGAGAGGTCAACCGTCACATTATTGTTTTTGTTGCTTTCATAGACAAGATCAAATTCGGTTATTTCCGAAGTGTCGAATATATGGCCGGGTTTATCAAAAGAAATATCCAAGGATGCCGGCTGTTCGCTGGTTTCTTCGTAAGATTCAAGTTTTATATAGTCTATATACATATTTATTGTTCCAATTCTGAATCGTATAAAATCTTCGGTACGCGTTCCGTAATTCCGCTCCCCTATCAGTTGTCCGTCCATATACAGCGTATATGTTCCCTTCCAATAGGTGATTTTTACCGTATGCCAGTCGTTAAAGTCAAAGGCTCCGGCAGGTCTTCTCAGTTCATTTGCCGTGGTGTTATATTCACGCTGCAAATAATAACTTCTTGAACCTGCTGACGCACCGAAACTGTAAGTAAACGCGGCGCCGTTCGGGTCCCAATCCCCGTAAATATCAGTAGCATTCAGCCAGTTTACAAGTTCACGCCAATCCCCGTTCCCATCGGTGACTTTAAACCGGTACTCAAGTTGGAAATTTTCAGGAACTTTTTCTTTTGTGATCAAAGTAAAACTTTTGTATTGTCTGTTTCCGTTTGGCTCATTCGCAATATAAGCCGAGTCTACGCGCAACGCTTTGCCGTTGGCAGTGTTTTCATCGTTGACAACCTCAGCCGTCGCGTTGAAGCCTTCGTCATACACTCTGAGTCCGCCTATAAGGTTATTTTCATCTCTGCTGAACATTGTCCCGGCGTCAAAATCGCCGAAGTCATCATTAAATTCACCCTCGCCCAAAACAACCGGCGAATACGGAGGCACACCGTCAAACTCTTTGACTTCGATGCAGTCAAAAAGCATATCCATCTCGTATCTGGTTTGAAAACGCAGATGTTTGCCGTTGGCGCGCGCGCCGAAATCACGTTCGCCTATCTTTTCTTCGTTTATATACAGCGTATATATTCCCTGATGAAATGTAACCGTAACTTTAATCCAACCGGTTCCGAGACTTCCCTGTACATATAGCTCCGTTCCGTCAAAGTTATCCCAGCCCGAAAGAAGATTATAGTTGGGTCCGCGCCAGTTGGGCGGATCGGGAGTCGGGTCGAAGGTAAACAACGGGTTGCTTTTGGCGGTTCCCTCGCCGCTCACCGGCGAAGCAAACCAGACATTATAGTTACCCATAGCTTCCGTCCTGAACACATATTCCAGCATAAAACTCTCAGGTGCCGCTTCTGCTGTCTGCATCACTGTCCAGCCGGACATTTTCAGCGCATCGCTTCCGCCGACTCCCTCGCCGGCGGCGATCGCCACCGTTCCGTCGCTGCCTTCTCTTTTTAATGCGGCAATATCGCTGATATTCGTCAATCCGTTAAAATCTTCACGGAACGCGCCGGCAACAGGCTCGGTGCCGCCGTCAAACGGGTTTTCTCCGTTATACTCCGCCACTTCGATATAATCGATATACATCTCAAGCGTGTTGATTTTTAAATGCAGCCCGCCGTTTGCGCGCGCGCCGAAATCACGCGAGCCTATACTTTTTTCGTTAAGGTACAGCGTATAAACTCCGTTATAAAAAGTGATTGTCAGTTTAGTCCAGGCGTCCCCGAGCGAACCGTATTCAAGCAGCGCGGAATCGTTGTACATATCCCAGCCCTGCAAAAAATGGCAGTTAGCTCCGCGCCAGCTCAGCGGGTCATACCCGAACATAGGGCCGCCTTCGCCGTTACCGCTGTCCGGCGCGCCCAGCCAGTTAAAAAACGTAGCCCAGTCTCCGCCGGTATCGGTGACTTTGAAGCGGTATTCAAGTTTGAAATTTCCGGGGGTGTCGGTTTTTGTGTGGAGCTGCACGTCTTTTAAACGCAGAGCTTTGCCGTTGCCCGCTCCGGCTTCCTCGGCGATAACAGCCGCAGTGCCGGCGCCCGCATACCACACTTTAAGCCCGTTTAAAAGCTCCCGGTTGCCGCTTTCCGCTATATCGGTTCCGGCTGTAAATCCGCCGAAATCCTCAAGAAAAGCGCCGGCAGCCTGAGTATCCGCACTGACGGCAAACAGCGGTATTGAGCCGATAAGCAAGCCGGCCGCGATGATACATGCGATTAATCTTTTTGTGAATTTTTTCATTTTTTTCCTCCTGATTATAAATCATACTTATTAATATTTCTTTTCTTTCTTTCTTCCTTACCCTCGTATTCTCTTATATATTAATACATATTATATATGTATTAATAAGAAAATGATATAGTTATCTGGTTAAAATATTCTTGTTTTTTGGCTAAATAAACAAATTGACAAAATAAAAATTAAATGGTATAATGTTATTCAGTATCATAAACAAAGCAACGGTTTACGGGAGGTGAGTTTTTTATGGTCTGCGTTTTGAACTTTCTTTATTATCACCAAAATATAAAGCCTGAAATTTATATCAGTTATCATAAACATAATTTTTTTGAGCTTGTTTATTACGAAAAAGGCGCCGGAATCTCAAATATCGGCGGAAAACCGTTTTATTACAAAAACAATACCTACACCATAATAGAGCCTGAGTTCAGCCATGATGAAAAACATCTCGAAGACACAAGCTGTATTTTTATCGGGTTTAAATACGGCAATAAACCCATAAAGCTAAAAAACGGTATTTATCACGACGATGCGGAATTTACCGTGTTAAAACATCTGCAGAGAATGAAAAATGAAATAATAAACAAACTGCCGCATTATGATTTAAACCTGAGGCTTATAAACCAGGAAATCATTATTCAGCATAACAGAACCCACAATTCGGCTGAGCACAAAGAAAATAAATTTGACAGATTCGAGTATATAAAAAATTATATAAACAACCACTACAGCCAAAAAATCAATATGCTTGAACTGGCTGAGCTAAGCGGTTACAGTTACCATCATTTCCGGCACTTATTCAAGCAGAACAGCGGGGTTTCTCCGCTGAATTATATCATAAACCTGAGAATAGAAAACGCCAAACAGCTGCTCGCCGCACAAAACAATACCATATCGGATATAGCCTACAGCTGCGGTTTTGCAAACAGCTCCGAGTTCGGGACGGTATTCAAAAAAATCGTAAACATGACCCCAAGCGAATACCGGAAAAAGAACCGGTTATACACCTCATATTCCGAATAAACGACAACACCACAATAGGCGATTGGATAAGGAGTTAAAAAAATGCGGGATTTTCTGCCGGTTTCACGCGAAGATATGCAAGAACGCGGAATTGATACCCTTGATTTTATTTTTGTTTCCGGCGATGCGTATGTTGACCACCCCTCTTTCGGAGCTGCGGTTATTGCGCGTCTGCTTGAAGATTTGGGGTATTCTGTGGGTATAATCGCCCAGCCAAACTGGAGAAACACCGATGATTTTAAAAAACTCGGCCGGCCGCGTCTGGGTTTTTTGGTTTCAAGCGGAAACATCGACAGTATGGTCGCTCATTATACCTCCGCTAAAAAACGGCGCGGCTATGATTATTATTCACCGAACGGCAAAACCGGGCTGCGGCCGGACAGAGCCGTTATCGTATACTGTAACCTTATAAGGCAGGCGTTCGGCGACGCCGCGCTTATTATCGGAGGGCTTGAAGCCTCTTTAAGGCGTATGGCACATTTTGATTACTGGGACAACAAAATCCGGCGCAGTATTTTAATAGATTCGCGCGCGGATATACTCTGTTACGGTATGGGTGAGAAA
>Ga0099364_10006091_pt1 | contig 17652 bp, 17 predicted proteins | sample TergutTh196P3_FD_73070 | JGI IMG/M metagenome (GOLD analysis project Ga0099364, IMG submission 73070) | Microcerotermes parvus P3 segment gut microbial communities from Pointe-Noire, Republic of the Congo - Th196 P3 | ecosystem: Host-associated > Arthropoda: Insects > Digestive system > Gut ...
CTGATTTAGGGATGTTTCCGATTTTTTTCCTGTCAGGGGGAGAATTTTGCCGATTTCCGGCGGCGGTGTCAAGGGCAATATGGAGAGAAGATGCATGCGGTGTGTGTTTGCCATAACGTTCACAGAGTCCGTAACGTCAGTTAGGGCCTCCCCAAAGAGTCGGGGATGGAGCGCAGGGCAATCCCCGGACTGCGTTCTGTGTTGACGTTAGAATCCGGAAACTGCAGAGTACCTGCGGCGGCGGCTCTTGTTGGGCGTTGGCTCTTTTTGACTCTCGTTTTTTGGCAACATCATCCCGTTTCGGGCATGAACGTTGGAAACAGGATGCCCGTTTCGGGAGTGTAATCGCCGAGAACCTGTGTAATGTGCAGTTCGCAATTCTTTGCGCCGAGGGCATACATCGCATCAACCAGCGACCGTGATTGCGACGGCACCAGCCAAACCGGAGAACGGCCGCGATGGAAGTTTAACTCCCCGCGAACCAATGCCGCCGCCAACGTTTCGTCGCGTGCCAAGCCGGGTCCCAGCATATTGCTGCCGGGATCATTGACCGAAACGAGAAAACCGCCGAGTTTGCCATTCGTATCAACGAGGACACTCATGTGCCAGATACCGCCGTCGTTGCGCAGGAAAAAGTGATAATCCTTTTCCCGTTCAATGTGGGAGAGTTCCCTTTCGAGAGCGACAATTTTCGGAATATCGTCGGCAACCGCATCACGGAGCATCCAGCCCGGCGGAACCTCGACATCGAAACCGGCTTCGGGCACTTCAACCGTCATGTCCTGAAAAAACCGTGTCGGCACGAAGCCCGCCTTGTTGTAGAGCGAAAAGGAATCGACATTCGTTGCGCCCGACACCAGTCGAACCGGCACTTTCCGCCGGGCAGCATCCTCTATGATGTAACGCAGCATCAATGAAGCAGCACCATGTCCGAAAAAGTCGGGATGGGTATTCATGATACCGAGAGCGACGTGCGTCGAACGGGGATGAAAAAAGCAGGAACCGGCAATCCGTTTGGAAGATGTTTCTTCGACCAGCACGCAACAGCCGGGATCGAGGGCTTCGTAGACGCGTGGGAAAATCAACATCGTTTCCCAGCCCCCTTTGACGAGGCGGAAACCGCGATTTTTTTCGTACCAGATATTGAGCGAAGAATGAATCAACCGGGCGACTTCATTCCAGTCGTCCACACGCATAAGCCGGGTGTCAAATGTCAGCATAACAAATTATCGGATAAAGGAATCAAAGTACAAAGAGGCGGAGCAATATGTGTTACTGGGGAGTGCTGTTACTCGATAATCTAATCCGTCCTCTTGGAAAAACCGGTTCATATTGTCTCTATACCTTACACGGAGACAAATGGGACGTTTTTTCTTTGCGAACTTTGCGTCCCCTGCGGTTAAAAAAAGGAGTAACCGCAAAGGACGCAAAGTCCAATCTCATACCGTTTTCAGTATATTCGATCTCTTTGAATGAATACGAACACGAGATTCGGTGAGGCACTGGACGTATTATACCGTTTTTTACCGGTGTAGAGGGGACAGGCCGCGTTGTTCACGTCTATCGTCCGAAATGCCGATTGAGTCCATACCCTTCCCCCCCATTGTATGCAAGGCATGTAATCATGCGAACAATCAGTCCCCCCTTCGTCGCCATCTTTGTAGGCAGTCTGTTTTGCGCTGTCGGTCTATGCATTGCCGTAAGTCTCATTAGTTACTCCGCTGCGGATCCGCCGGAGTTTCGGGGATTTCTCCAGTCCGCCGCGTTTCATAACTGGCTTGGACTGCCCGGTGCTGTCGTTGCGGCGGGCTTATTCCTTTCCTTTGGTTATGCCGCCTATTTGACGGTCGTTCCGCTGGGGATTTATGGTATCCGGTTTGCCTGCTGCTCCGGCTCTCCGAGTCAAACATTCGACCGTCCCGCGACGCAATGTGCTGGTTTCATCCTTGCGGGTATGGGGTTTGCTGGACTCTTTACCTTCCTGCCCGTCTGGATGCTTGAAGCGCCGTGCCCCCTCATTGGCCCCGGCGGATACAGCGGAACCATCCTTGCGACGATACTTGCCCTAAACATCGAGACGGCGGGAATCATGATATTCCTGACAAGCATGATCCTTGCGGGCTTCGTGTTGGTGAGCGATTTCTCGTTCCTCCGGCTCTTCGATTTACTTCACAAACAGGAGACTGAAATGGGAGCAGAAGAAGGGGGCGAAATGAGAGTTCGCACCGTTGCTGGCAGACCGAAATTGTCCAAACACCCGCATTCACAGAATATCAAGTTTGAAGAAATGGATGAAGAGGAAGATTACGATGGTTATGACGAAGAGGAGGGGGAATACGAGGAGTACGAATATGAATTGCCCTCGGCAGAATTGCTCGAACCTTCGGAAGTGGTCGATGAGGAACAGTACAACGATGCCGTCCATGCGACCGCCCAGTTGCTGGAAAAGGTTTTGCTCAATTTCAAGATCAAAGCGAAGGTCGTGGATGTTCAAATGGGCCCCGTCATCACGCAATATGAACTCCGCTTGGAAAAGGGAACCCGAATTAAAAAGATACAGCAACTTCAAGACGACCTCGGCGTGGAACTCCGCACGGGCAGCGTTCGGATTGTCGCCCCGATACCGGGCAAGAATACCGTCGGCGTGGAATTGCCGAACGAATACCGGCAAATGGTACGGTTGCGTGATATTATGGAAGCCAGTCCCGATGCGAATGAGAAACTGGCGTTGCCGCTTTTTCTCGGTAAGGGAGTTACCGGCGATCCGATTGTTGCCGATTTAGCGAAAATGCCGCACCTCCTGATTGCCGGTCAAACCGGTACGGGAAAGAGTGTGTGTCTCAACTCAATCATCGTGTCGATTTTGATGACGCGCAGTCCCGAACAGGTGCGGATGTTAATGGTTGACCCCAAGCAGGTCGAGTTTAGCCCCTATCAGCGGATCCCGCATTTGATTCATCCGGTCGTGAATGATATGCAAAAGGCAGCAGGAGCATTCTCTTGGATGGTTGATCAAATGGAAGACCGTTTTGAACTGTTCCGAAAGGCGGGAGTGCGGAACCTGACCGAATATAACAACCTTTCGGAAGACGATTTACGGCGGCGGTTGAATATGATTGATGCTGACGATGACGAATGGGAAGAGATTCCGCAGAGTCTTCCTTATCTGGTAGTTGTCGTGGACGAAGTGGCGGATTTGATTCAGATGGTCAAGGAAGTCGAGTCCTATATTGTGCGGCTGACTCAAAAAAGCCGTGCGGCGGGAATTCACTTGATACTGGCAACGCAAAAGCCGACGAGGGATGTCTTTACCAGTTTGATTAAGACCAATTTACCGGCGAGGATTGCGTTCCGCGTGTCGAGTAAGATGGACAGCATGGTCATTTTAGACCGTACCGGTGCGGAACAACTTCTCGGCAAGGGAGACATGTTGCTCTTCCAAGACAACGAAATCGTTCGCGGACAGGGTGCTCTGGTTACAAACGAAGAGATCGAAGCGATCAATGAGCAAATCGGAACGGATGAGCCGGACTTCGACGAGGGACTGATGGAAATGGACAATGTCGAAGAGGAAGAATACGACGAATTTGAAGAAGAGCGAAATCATGACGGCAGGGGAAAAATCACTCGGGATGAAGTATATTACAAGGCGGTCGATTTGGTGATTCAAAAGGGAAGGGGTTCGGTGTCGATGTTGCAGACGTGTCTGGGTATCGGCTATCCCCGAGCCTCGCGGATGATGGATTTTATGGAAGAGGACGGTGTGGTCGGCAGAGCGAATGGTTCGAAGCCGCGTGATGTCCTTGTATCACAGGGGGATTGGCGGCGTAAGCGCGGCAACTCTTCACCGCCTCGCCGTCCAGAAAGGAGGTTTGCTCCTTCCTACCGTGAGGAAAATTATTACGACGAAGCGGATGACTTCGTGGCAACATGACTTCGCGGCAACGTGAAAACGTGAGGGGATTATTCAGAGCCGTTCAATTTCATTTTCGGACAGTCCGGTTGTTTGAACGATCAGGGCGATGTTCAGCCCTGCCTGTTTCAAGTTTCGGGCTACCTCGGCGATACCTTCGGCCTTGCCCTTGGCTTCGCCTTCGACTATACCTTCTGCTCTGCCTTCGGCTTTGCCTTCACGTACTGCCGTTGCCATCGCAGACTCATTGTCTCGATACGCCTTCAAGTGTGCCTCATAAGTACGTGACTCTTCGGGACTCATCTTAGCAATTTCCGCCGTCTCGAAAGCCCGCTCAAATATCGGTTCACGAAGGATCGCCGGTATCTGACGAAAACTGGACAAGTTCTTCAAGAAAAAATACCACTTATCCTGGTGCGTTTCCAGTTCTGACTCCGTTTTCGTAAAAAGGGGCATCTGAAGAAAAATAAATTGCAACTTGTCGTAAAACAAATCGCCGTCTTGGTCTTTGAGACTAACATTCCGTTGAAGTTTCCGACGCTCCTCATTCTGGTCGTACTCGAATCCTAGTACCGCAATGAGATAGACTGCTTTGAGTTCGTAATTCCATTCATCGCCCTCAACCAGCCCCTTGGGTGCCTGATTTCGGATCGGAAATGCCGCATAAAAAAGAGCACGGTCTTTGAACCAATCTTGACGTGCCTTCTGCATTTCGACAATGAAATGCTCCCCATTTTCGGCTTCGCAATAGATGTCGAACACCGCCTTTCGATGGGTAATGCCGCTCCCGAGTTGCTCCGTATTGTGAAACGTCAATGTTTTAACTCGATGTTTTTCCGGCAGAAAGGCATTCAGGAAGTCGATAAGCAAATCCTTATTTGCTTCTTCGCCGAACAGTTTTTTGAATCCGAAGTCCGTGTAGGGGTTGATGTAACGTGCGGTCATGGCAGTCCTCCTCTGTTCCGTTCATTGTACCCTATCCGATGCCGCATCGGGGAAGGAGGGCGGGCAGCAGCAATTTCACCATCATCAGCACGCAGTTTTCGTTTTTTGATGCAGAGAGTCATCCAGTCGTTGCCGGGTTGCAGGACGTGGATGAGTTGAAACCGATGGATGCCCAGTCCGTCTACACGTTTATTTTGTAGCCGTTCACGGGGTTTGGAAAATGGTGAATTTTGTCAAAAAAAGGGAGAAAAGCGAAAAAAACACAAAATACTTGCTAGCGGACTGGAATTTGGGGAATACAAGTGATGGAAGACATTGCGACTCTGCTAACGTTTGTTATAATGTGCGAGTCTCAAATCAACATCGTAGCAATGTCCTCCTGTGAGTTTTCACCGCCGCAGAAAGAACAATTACCGCACTCGATTTATGGGATTCTTTCGATAGGTCTTGTTCTTTATGCCTTCATTGCCTATCCGCTCTCTTGCGGCATTGGCGGTTTCACCGACAATCCTCAAATGTTTAATTCTATCATTGCCATGTTTGGCAGATTTTGTCTGATAACTGGACTTTTGCAAATTTGCATTTGGCACTGTAAATACCGGCATCAAACGCATATAAAATTGACCAAAAAAGTTTATCGGTACCGAAAAATTCACGCCCGACACGTTTGGGGACTTTGACAAAAATCAGCGTAATCTTTTGGTATAAAAGGAGATACGGCAAATTGCAGAAAATCGTTTCGGCAAACATTCGAGGCAGCCCGAAATTGTGAAAACTTGTGTTTGCTAAATTTTCTCTCGTAAACTCTTTTGTTGTATGGATTTATAAAATTTGCAAAAGTCCAGTTAAAAAAGAGGATTTAACCGCAAAGTGCGCAAAGGATTGCGCAAGGAACGCAAAAAAAAGAAAAAACACCCACTAAACTTGGACTCACCCCGTGCAAGTCCCTATACCTGTACGTCCGCTTGCTCTTGCGGAAGTTTTCGGGACGGTGTAGAATTCCCGAAAACGCTTTGTTTCTCTCTCCCGTACATGCTTGACCGAAAATTCATTCTTGATAATGCCGAAGCCGTTAAGCAAAATTGCCGTCATCGGAATGTGCATACCGATCTTGACCGTTTCGTTGCCCTCGAACGGCAACGCAAAACGCTGCAACAGGAATTGGAACGATCTCAAACCGAGGCAAATGCCCTCTCCAAATCTATCGGACAAGCAAAGTCCGACAGCGAACGCGAAGCCAAAAAAGAAGAGGGGCGGCTTCTCCGGGAACAATCCGCCCAAGTCAAGGCACAACTTGATGCACTGGAAGCCGAACTGGACGGCATCCAGCGTTTGATCCCCAATATGTCCCATCCCGATGCGCCGATTGGAGCGGATGAGACCGCAAATACCCGTCGGGCACTGGGGCAAACGCCGATTCCTTCATTCGACTTCACCCCGCTCGATCATGTGGTGCTGGGGGAGAAACTGGGGCTGATCGATTTTGAAGCCGGTGCCCGGGTGGCTGGTTCGGGCTTTTACTTTTTGAAGAATGAAGCCGTTCTGCTTGAACTTGCGTTACAGCGTTATGCCGTCGAGGTGTTGATGCAGTCGGGATACACGCCGACAACTACGCCGGACTTAGCCAGAAACGAGGTCTTGCAGGGGACAGGGTTTACACCGCGAGGTCCCGAAACGCAGATTTACAGTATTGACGGCACCGATTTGAGTCTTGTCGCTACGGCGGAGATTCCTCTGGGAGGGATGTTGGCGGGGCAAACGCTTGATGCCGAAGAGTTGCCGATGCGGCTTTGCGGGATTTCACATTGTTTCCGTACCGAAGCCGGGGCTGCCGGCCGGGCATCGCGGGGGCTCTATCGGGTCCACCAGTTCACGAAGGTAGAGATGTTCGCTTTCACGCTGCCGGAACAAAGTGAGGCGGTACATCAGGAAATGCTGGAACTGGAATGCAAGATTTTCGATGGGCTGGGCATTCCCTACCAAGTAGTGGACACGGCGACGGGAGACCTCGGCGGGCCGGCATATCGAAAATATGATCTGGAAGCATGGATGCCTGGCCGCGGCAATGGAGGGGAGTATGGTGAAGTAACCAGCACTTCCAACTGTACCGATTACCAAGCCCGAAGACTCAATGCCCGATATAAAGTCAAGGGAGAAAAGGGAACAAAATATCTCCACACCCTCAACGGCACAGCCATTGCCGTCAGCCGGGCATTGGTTGCCATTTTGGAATTGTATCAACAGAAAGACGGCACGGTCGCCATTCCCAAAGTGCTGCGTGAGTTTGTGGGAAAGGAGACGATAGCCTATACCGGCAACAGGTAGAAAACGGACGTTCTTTCCTTTGCGAACTTTGCGGTAAAAAAAGATTTAACCGCAAAGTACGCAAGGAACGCAAAGAATAAACCTTGTTCACAGAGCCCAATGTTCACAGAGCCCGTAACGTCAGTTAGGGACTCCAAAGAGCCGGGGACTACGGCCAAAAAGATATTAGGGGGCTTCGTCCCCGGCTCTTTGAGCATTCTGTTTTTGGTAGAATGAACCTAACATTATCCCTGCTCTCCAGCAATGTTTCTCACGTTTACATCTTTTCTGTTCTGGATCATTTTGATTACCGTCGCGATTCACTACATCGCACTGTTTCGGTTTTTGCATCAATTAAAACGCACGGAATGGAAGAAACCCGACGGCGATTATTATCCGAAAACAATGGTCCTCTTTCCCCTTCGCGGAGCCGATCCGTCGCTTTCCCGAAGCCTCGAAAAAGTGTTGACGCAAGACTATCCGAACTACCGCGTCCGCTTCATTCTCGACTCTTCCGAAGACTCGGCATTGACTTTAGTGGAATCGGCAATCGCACAATGGGGCAACCAGCGCGCCGAAATCAAAATAATGGAGGAACACTTTTCGACATGTTCGCTCAAATGCTGTGCCCTTTATCACGGCATTATCGATCTTGATTCCTCCTTTGAAGCGGTTGTCATTCTCGATGCCGACACTAATCCGCCGCGCACTTGGCTTAAACGATTGGTCGAACCGCTTTCTGATCCGCATTTTCCGGTAGCGACGGGTCTGCGTTGGTATATTCCCGACAAGACTAATCCGGGTTCGCTTGTTCGATACCTTTGGAATGCCGCCGCTATTTTTCAACAAGAATTGTACCGAATCCCCTGGGGCGGTTCCCTCGCTCTGCGGCGCGAATTCCTGGTCGAAAGCGGTCTGTTGGAACAATGGAAATACTCCCTTACCGACGACACTCCGACTCCTTCTTTTGTCCAACAAAGCAAGGGGAACGTCGCCGTGGTTCCTTCGCTCTTTTTGGTCAATCGGGAACACTGCGATCTTCGCTCTTTTCACCGCTGGGTCAAGCGGCAAATGCTGATGGCAAAATTGTACCATCCGGCGTGGGGAATGGTGCTGGGACAAGCCGTGTTGATTACATTGCCGTTGCTTTTGCTCGCGGGAACCTTCGTTGCCGGTTTGATTCAGGGGGATACACAGACGGTTTTTTGGAGTCTGATTTCTTTCGTTTTCTATTGGGCTGGCGTGTTTGGAACGTTGCCGATGTTGGACAATGCGATCCGGCGGATTGTCCAACGGCATGGCGAACCGGTCGAAAAGTGGCCGCTTTACCGGACGATGATGACCTTTGCGATGATACCGGTAACGCAGGGCGTTTACGTTTCGGCTCTTTTTTGGCTGCACTTCCTCCGGCGGGTCGAGTGGCGGGGAATCGACTACGAAGTAACGGGCAAGCAAGTCAGGATGATTGAATACAAACCGTACACGGTCAAACCGAACGAAGAGGGGTACTCCTTGTGAACCTCTAAAAATAGTAAATACTTTGCGTCCTTTGCGGTTAAATCTTTTTTGTTTAACCGCAAGGAACACAAAGAATCCGCAAAGGACGCAAGGAAGTTGTATTATTAGAGATTCCCTTCCCTTTGTGTCCCTTGTGTACTTTGTGGTTAAAAAAAAGGGGATTTAACCACAAACATCACAAAGAAAAAAGAGCAACCATCGGCATTTTACAGTATAATCACGGATATTTCTATCCATGCTGTCCGCGGCGAACAAACAAACCCGACGAACCATGTCAAAGAACAAAAGATTTTCTATCGGCGTTGACTACGGCACGAACAGCGTGCGGGCGATCATCGTCGATATCACCGACGGCACCGAAGTCGCCTCGGCAGTCTATCAGTATCCCAGCGGCGAAGCAGGAGTGATCATCAATCCGAAAGATCCGTTGCTCGCACGGCAAAATCCGGCGGATTACATCAACGGCTTCTACCGCTCCGTCTCGCAAGCCGTCAAAAAGGCAAAGAAAGCCGGCGGATTCAAACCGGAACTCGTCGCCGGAATCGGAATCGACACCACCGGTTCCACGCCGATTCCCGTCGACCGAACCGGCACACCCCTCGCAATGCTGCCCGAATTCAAAGATGTCCCCGCCGCACAGGCTTGGCTCTGGAAAGACCACACCTCCTTTGCGGAAGCGGCACGCATTACCGAACTCGCCCAAAATTACACCATCAAATACCTCGATAAATGCGGCGGAAGGTACAGCAGCGAATGGTACTGGTCGAAAATCCTACACTGCAAAAAGGAGAATCCGAAGGTTTTCAAAGCCGCCTATTCTTGGGTGGAACTTGCCGACTTCGTGCCGGCATTTCTCACGAACAATACCGATCCGCATACGCTCGTCCGAGGCATTTGTGCGACGGGACACAAAGCAATCTATCACGAACAATGGGGCGGATTGCCGAGCGAAGAATTTTTCAAAGCACTCGATCCCGACTTATTGCCGTTGCGTGAGCGGTTCAGTAAAGAAACGAAAACATCGGATCAACTGGCGGGTGGACTTTCCAGTGCTGTAGCGTCCAAAGTAGGGTTGCTTGCGGGGACACCGGTGGCGGTCGGGGCATTCGATTGCCACATGGGGGCGGTCGGGGCGGGTATCAAGCCGGGAACGCTGGTCAAAATCATCGGCACAAGCACTTGCGACATTATGATTCATCCGCTCGACCGACCGGAGGGAGAGGGCAGGAACACAGACCAACCGCTTGCGGATATACCGGGCTTGTGCGGTATTGTGCCGGGCAGTGTGATGCCGGGTATGTACGGTCTCGAGGCGGGACAGTCGGCGGTCGGCGATATTTTCAACTGGTTCGTGAAAAATCTTGTGCCGTCGAAATACACGGACAGAGCGGTAGACGTACATGCCCATATCGAACAGGAGTCGGCGAAACTTTTGCCCGGCGAAAGCGGATTGCTCGCTCTCGATTGGAATAACGGCAATCGGACGATTTTGGTGGATCAAACGCTGACGGGACAGATTATCGGTATGACATTGCATACGAGCGCACCGGAGATGTACCGTGCGCTCATTGAGGCGACGGCGTTTGGCGCGTTGACGATTATCAAGCGGTTCGAGGAGTACGGTGTGCCGGTAGAGGAAGTGATCAACTGCGGCGGCATCGCGGAGAAGAGTCCGCTGACGATGCAGATTTACGCTGATGTCTGTAACAAGCCGATGAAGATTAGCCGTAGTCCGCAGACGTGTGCGTTGGGGGCGGCAATTTTTGGTGCTGTTGCTGGGGGTGCGTTCAAGACGGTGCAGGCGGCGCAGAAGAAGATGACGGGCACCAAACCGACGATTTACAAGCCGAACAAAAAGGCGGTACCGGTCTATGCGAAACTTTACGCTTTGTATCGTGAACTGCATGACAGTTTCGGCGTGGCGGAGCATCGGCAATCGTTGTATCATGTGATGAAGGATTTGATCGCCCTGCGTGATGCGGCGAGGAAGGATTGAAAGTGCCGAAAGCGCAACGAAAAACGTGTTCACAACGTGTTCACAGAGCCCGTAACGTCAGTTAGGGAACAACCGAACGATTGCCTGGCTTACGCCACGGGCTCTGTGAACATTCGGTTCCGTCACTGTTGCAAGACCCTTTATCGTTACAACAGGAATTTCGTTTTCTCCCTCAACTTTTTTCCCAGATACTCCGATTAAGCCCCAATACTCCCATTAAGGAAGACAACCCGTAACCGTACGACGGCACAGCCAAGACAATGCTCCCCAAAATGTTAAAATGCCCTCTCTCCATGTTAAGATGGGGGGGGGGGGGCAACATGGGTAAAAAACAAGGAATCGAAAAGTCCTGAACATGCCCAATCTTGCACGCCGACACCGGACGTTCCGACCGACATTGCCGTCTGCTTTGCAACAAATGACAACTACGCTCCGCATGCGGCGGCATTGATCGTGTCCATTATGGTCAATAAACTCCCGGAAGAAGAGTTGACCTTCTACTGTTTCTCCGACAAGTTGTCCGAAGAGGTACAGCAACGATTCCGCGAAATGGAATCGCAATGGAAATTCACGCTGCATTTTATCGACATTGACGATGCGGTCTTTCAGCATTTACCTGCCTTTCATGGCAATCGAACGATCTATTTTCGTTTGGTCATGGTTCGTGTGCTCCCGGAATCTCTCGATAAGATTCTGTATCTCGATTGCGACATGATTGTTCTATCGAGTCTTTCGGAACTTTTTTCGACGGACATTACCGGCAAGTATGCGGCAGTCGTTGCCGAAGCGGAGTCCATGCCGCACTTGGCACCTCTCCATTTGCGGTATCCCTACTTCAATTCGGGAGTGGTTCTTTTCAATTTGAAACAATACCGCCAAGACCATATGGAGGAACGTGCCTTTGAGTTTGCGGAAAAGCATCGGGATAGACTTCTCTTCCCGGATCAAGATATTTACAACGTGATTTTCGGCGGTGATGTTGTCTATGTTCCGATCAAGTGGAATTGTGTCCAGCATCACTACCTCACCTTTTTTCCGAAAGTTAGTCAAGGTATCCTGCGTATGGTTGGTCGGCAATTTTCCAAAGATTTTTGGAAACGGTTGCGTGTTGCCGAGCGGCAGCCTTGCATTGTCCATTACACTCTCACGAAGCCGTGGGACGGCGGATGCAATTCACCGCTTGCCCGTGAGTATTGGAAATATGCACCTCAAACACCCTTTTATGAACAAGTACGGTTTTCATGGCGGAGAATTGGACGAAACATCCTGAACATTTTTTTGCTGGGAAGTTATCCGATTGTTCATTACCTGATTTCGATTCGGAAAAGAGAGTAATATACTGTAAACGGCATGAAATTGGACTTTGCGTCCCTTGCACCCTTAGTGATTAACAGGGCTTTGCGTACTTTGCGGTTAAAAAAAGACTTAACCGCAAAGTACGCAAAGAATTTGAAATTATTAGAAATCCCCTAAAAACAACCATTATGAATACCACCACCCCTTGCCCCATTTGTCATTCTGAACGTACCCGCTTCCTCTTTGAAGGCTGGGACACATTGCTTGCTTATCCCGACTCGGGACTGGTCTATCAATGCCGTGATTGCGGACATGTGTTCGTCGCGGGTGAATTAACACCAGAGCAACTGACGGATATGTACACCAACTACTATCCGCGTGCCGACTTTAACGTTGATGATTACGAACCCTACAAGGAGAAAAGCGGCTTTCTCTATTGGCTGGATGGCGAAGAGGGATATGCACATCGGCATGTTCCGAAAAATGTTCGGGTGCTCGATATTGGCTGCGGTTACTGCGAAACGCTGGGTTATCACAAGGCTCGCGGTTGCAAGGTGTATGGAGTCGAAGCGGATGAGAATGCTCAAAAAATTGCAGAACGATACGGCTTCCATGTCGAAAGGGGACTCTTTGATCCGAACAAGTATGAACCGGAATCATTCGATTATGTAACCATGCAGTATGTTTTTGAACATATTGTCGATCCGCTCACATGTCTTCGAGATGTCCATAAAATTCTTAAGCCCGGCGGAAAATTTGCGGCTACATTTCCAAATCCCAAGGCTTTCGGCAGGTTTTTCTTCGGCAAATATTGGCATCCTTGGCATGTGCCCTACCATCGGCACTTTTATAGCAAACGTGCCATTGAAATCCTTGCGGGACAATCGGGATACATGATAGAAACGATGAAGTCTGCCACTCCATCACACTGTCTTTTGCTGAGTTGGGCATACCTATTGTATTCAGGTAAAAGAGGGCATAGAGCAGCGGATTTTCTGATAGATGTCGCCTATAAAGGAAATAGCGGAAGAGACGATGCCATGAGAAAAGATGGTTGGAGAGGCAATCTCGGTCTTCTTCTCAAGAAAATCCGATTTCTCTGCTTATCGATGCGTATCGCCGATATATTCGGTGTGGGGGATGCAAACCTGATTATCTTAAAGAAGACGTGATATGAGTGAAATTGCAGCCCTGTCGAAAATTTTAACGCTGAACAAACAGAGCCCGTATCGGTAGATACGGCACCGATGCTACCGCACCGGGCTCTGTGAACTTTTCCCGCCTGCACAATAACTCATCCACCACTTTTGTCCTATGTTACCATTCCTGAAAAAGATTTTCGTTGATGACCCGATAGCGAGAACAAAAAAGATTTACTTTTGGTGCTACAATTTCATCGGCATACGTTTTCGTTTTCCGTACACACTGTTTTACCATTTGTACGTTCGCCGTCCGATACAGGTGGGCAAAGAGGGACGAGTCGAAATGTTCTCCCTCGATTCGGGGATCGTTCGCGGATGTAATTTACGTTGCGAATTTTGCTACACATTCAGTCCCTATCAAAAAGGCTATGTCCCTGCGGATGAATTGATAGAATCCTACTTGGAATGGCGTAAAAAAGTTAAGCCGAAATACTTTGTGGTGTCCGGCGGAGAGCCGCTGTTACATCCCGAACTGCCCCGTATCCTTCGGGAGTCTGCCCGTATATGGGATGATTCAAAATTGATTCTCAACACCAACGGTTTACTGTTGGATAGTGTTAAACCAGAAGTCTTGCAGGCGGTCAAAGAAACCGGTTATGAATTGATTATTACGGAACACACCTTTGAACTGGAACACCGCAAAAAACTGGATACCCTGTATGCCCGATTGAAAAAGGAAGGTTTTCGCTTTGTTGTCCGTCCGAGCCGTTTAACGTGGTTGGCGTGGCATCAATATGACAGCAAGGGCGGTCTCATACCATACAGGAGTAACCCTAAAAGGGCTTGGAATTCTTGTACTCTCCTTTCCTGTGCGGTAATATCGGGCAACAAGTTATACAAGTGCGGACGTTTGCTTGATATCCGCAATGCAGTCGAAGCAGGCATTGTGGATGCCGAGGATTGGAAAGCCGCGTTGACTTATCAACCGTTGACATTGCAATCGACAGCGGAAGAAATTGTCGGTCATTTGCGAAGGCAGATATTGCCGGCATGTACAGTTTGCCCCGAGAAGAGCGTGATGGTTCCCGCCCGGCAACTGCCCGTGAAGGAGGGAAAGAAAGATGAGTAATCTTACAAAGATATTACAATTTCTGAAAAAGATTTTCTTGGATGATCCGATTGCGAGAACCAAAAGGTACACATTTTGGGTAGTCCATTTTGTCATTGTGCATATTCCGGCTGTTTTTACGAATTACCATTACTGGTACTTTCACCGCTTGCTGAAAGTCAACCACGAGGGATGCGTCGAAGTATTGCATCTCGAATCGCAAATCGTTTACGGATGTAACTTGCACTGCGAATTTTGCATTGATTTCAGTCCCTATCAAAAAGGCTATGTCCCTGCGGATGAATTGCTGACATCCTATGCGCAGTGGCGTAAAAAGGTAAGGCCGCGACGATTCGTCTTGACGGGCGGAGAACCCTTTTTACATCCCGAATTGGCACGGATCATTCGTGAAAGTGCAAAAATATGGGAGGGTTCAAAATTGTGGCTCAACACCAATGGTCTGTTACTGGATCGAGCCAAACCGGAAGTCTTGCAGGCGGTCAAAGAAACCGGTTATGAATTGATTATTACGGAACACACCTGTGAGCCGGAACACCGCAACAAACTGGATACCGTGTATGCCCGATTGAAAAAAGAGGGTTTTCGCTTTGTTGTCCGTCCGAGCGGTTCTACGTGGTTAGCATTGTACCAGTATGATAATAAGGGAGCACTGATTCCCTACAAGAGCAATCCGAAACGGGCATGGGGGCGGTGTTTGTCCCGTACTTGCACGATCATATCGGGCGACCGGTTGTACAAATGTACTCCATTATTGTGCGTCCGCGATGCGGTACAGAAGGGTATTTTGGATGCTGCGGATTGGAAAGCCGCTTTGACCTATCAACCGTTAACATTGCAATCGACGGCGGAGGAGATCATTGCACATTTGCGGCACCGAGCGGTGCCGGAGTGTACGATTTGCCCGGAGAAAAACGTAACGGTTCCCGCCCGGCAACTGCCCGTGAAGGCGGGGGAATAAGATGAGTATCCGCACTCTCAAAAATTTCCTGAATAGAGCGGTTGCGGTGTGCTCAATGCCGGTGCGGGTTGTGATTCGTCGGTGATCGTGGTAACGGTATGAGATGCTCCGACAATTAATGTTTCGGAACCCCCTACCAGCGTTGCATTCCCCGGCGAATCGGGATCAACTTTCGCTTGCACCGCCTGGAATGCCGTTTGACTCGTTGCCGCAACGGCAGCGGGAGCCCAGGCGGTCTCTTGTTCCGAGGAGGTAAATACCGTTGCCTTTTCGCCGCCAGCGGTGCCGGAGCCGGACAATGCCGCATCCGAAGGGGGGACTCCCGGTTGTGCTGAAGATGCCGAGCCCGGAGAGTGGGAGGAAAAGGTCGTTGCCGGTGTCTGCGGAATAAAACTTCCCGGCGTTTGACCGAGATATGATTCCTGACTGGAAAAAGTTGCCGGCGGCGGAACCGTTTTCAGGTTTTGTGCAAATGGATTCGAGGGCTGGGCATGATTGCCCTGACCGCTGCAACCTGCCGCAAAAACGGCCAACACAAAAAGCACCCATAAAAGCGGAAAATTAGGTAAAATCATATCTGTAACGGAATCAATAATTCCACGGAGAGGAACAATAGCGAATTTTGGGCGTTTTGTCCAGAGTATTTTAGTCCATCGCCAAAAACACACAACAGTGCACCCGATAACAGTGTACCCTACAAATGGGCATTCGGGGTGACGAAAAAGAAATTTAGTCAAAAAAGGGCACAGCTTTGTTACATTATGATGAGTGTCGGTGTACAACATCAACCGGACAAAACGAGTCATCGAGGGTGTGTCCAACTTTAGCGGATAAACGTTTTGTTTGTTATTACATTATCTTCTTTGCGTTCTTTGCGCAACCCTCTGCGTCCTTTGCAGTTAAATCTTTTTTAACCGCAAAGGACGCAAAGGATGCGCAAGGGACGCAAAGCACTGGAAAAACACCCGGAGAAAAAATTCACAGAGCCCGTAACGTCAGTTAGGAACGTTCACAGAGCCCGTGGCGTAAGCCAGGGAATCATTCGGTTGTTCCCTCACTGACGTTACGGGCTTTGTAAACATTTCCCCGCCGGCACAGTAACCCTTCACTGCCCGAAAAACCGCTCTTCACTTTTTCGCTGTTACTTGTTATCATCCGCTCCCTTTCGCAGGCAAGCCCCTTTCGCAGACAAGGATACAGGACGAGGATATACTCATGGATCGACGGCATTTTTTGTTTCTGCTCTCCACAATGGCCGGTTTGACCGGATGCAGTTCCCGAACGGAAGACATCAATCAACAATTTCGGACTTTCATCGAGATGGAACCGGACGACGCAACACCCTTCCCCCGCGAATTCTGTTCGGATAATCCCCTGCTCCGTTACCGATTCAAAAAGGGGGAAGAACTGCATTGGAATGTCCAGCACACGCTCAAAATGCGGAACATCATCGGCGGCATCGAAGAAAACATCGAAACACGAAGCCGTGCCGTGAAAATTTGGCGTACTCTCGATGTCGATGCCGGCGGTGCCGCAACCCTTGAATACCGGGTGGACGATATTGACATACACCAAGCCCAGACGGGGCATGACGATGTCGCCTATAACAGCCGCCGTGACTCACGAATTCCGCCGGAGTTCATCAATTTAGAGGGGAAAATCGGTATTGAATTGGCACATATCCGCATTGGTCCCCGGGGAGAGACCTCGAAAAAGCCGCTTCGGGAGTACGGCGGCAGTATTGCGGAAAACCGGATAGTGATCCCCTTGCCCGACGAACCGGTGGAGATAGGTTCACGGTGGACAGAGCCGGAGCAGATTGATCTGCTCTTGCCGAATCAAACCGTGAAAAAAATACGAATGCAGCATCATTTCACGCTGGAAAGAATGATAAGCGGCTTGGCAACCATCAATTTTGCGACATTAATTTTTACACCGCTCACTCCCAAGGAGGAATCGCAACTCCTCGAGCATTTCACGCAGGGAACGATGGAACTCGACTTACAGGCGGGACATTTCATCCGGCATGAGGCCACGATTGACCGGATGGTGGTTGGAGTGCAAGAGGCTTCGGACAGTATCCGGTACCATTCCCGGGTAACGGAGTGCTGTTGCCGCCGTCGGGCGTGCGAAATTTGTTCGGCATCAACGAGGGGGTAGTGTTCCGGGGTGAAACCGAAAAACCGGAGATTGTGTACAGCAAATGGATAGAAAACGGACGTTTTTTTCTTTGCGAACTTTGCGCAACCCTTTGCATCCCTTGCAGTAAAACCAAAACGCCTAACCGCAAAGGACGCAAAGGTTTACGCAAGGAACGCAATGTGCAAAATCCGTGCGTTCGCGCAATAAACCAAGGCTCAATTCCTGTTCCGGGTTGGTGGATTATTATTCCACAAAGACGGCACCACAAATTACCTATTTTACCCAAACACCGAAAACAAATCGACTGTT
>Ga0099364_10006092_pt1 | contig 17650 bp, 16 predicted proteins | sample TergutTh196P3_FD_73070 | JGI IMG/M metagenome (GOLD analysis project Ga0099364, IMG submission 73070) | Microcerotermes parvus P3 segment gut microbial communities from Pointe-Noire, Republic of the Congo - Th196 P3 | ecosystem: Host-associated > Arthropoda: Insects > Digestive system > Gut ...
CATTCGCTTCGGCTACCGCCAATCAGCGCCCACCATGCTCGAATTTGTAGTAGAAGACACCGGCATTGGAATAGCGGAAAGTCAGCGCGACATTATTTTTGAACGTTTTCGTCAGGTAGACCTCGGCAACAACCGCAATTATGGCGGCAGCGGATTAGGATTGACTATTTCGCGCAGTTTAGTAAAACTCTTAGGCGGCGAGATATGGGTAAAATCAACAGAAGGCGAAGGCTCGTCGTTCTATTTTACTGTGGCGGTATAAAAACGTAAATAAATATCAAATAAATAAATAGTGTCAAGTTATCTATAAAATGACGCTTAATATATCATTAATTCATTGCTTCATTCTTCATTCTTCACTTCATCTTCACCCTGTTCATCGCCATTGCGCCAATCAGCCATCTTGGCAGTGGTTTGTGTGGGTCGCGGTTTTCGAGGTTTAGATACCAGCCCCATTTTTTCATTAGCGGTATTTTTTTCGTTTCAACAAACTCTATTAGCGTACCGTCGGGGTCTTCCAAGTATGACCAGTGTCCTGCCGCTGCTCCCATTTTGAATGATGCGTCGCTCTCGACCGTGAAGGGGAAGCCTGCCGCCGCGCAATCTGCTTTCAGCGCTGCCATGCCGTGTATGTCGAAACACAGGTGAATAAATCCTATGTCGCCCCAGTAGCGTCCTTCGAAAATTTTGCGTGGCGTAGCAGATATCGCCTGCACTAATTCTATTTGGCTGCGTCCCAGCAATGCCGCCATTCTTCCGCGTCGTTCTTTAGAGTGTGTTAGCAGTACCCTGCGGAATTTTCCCTCGCCGCCCTTCAAAGGCTTCAAGTCAGCAAAAACGCCGGTTTCGTCATACAGAACCCGGTCGTAGCCTAACACGTCGCTGTACAGTTTGCGTGAACGCTCTACGTCGCTGACGCCAATGATGCAGCCATAAACGCCGCCCGTAGCATGGCGCTTGTTGGGTTTGAACCAGTCGGAAGCTTCGATAACCTGCAGTTTGTTGCCGTGCAGGTCGTCGAGGTAGAAAAACTGTTTGCCGTCGGGTGCATGCAAGATGTCGCTTACCTTGCCTCCCATGCCTTTGATGCTGCTGTGCGCCTCGCTAACGTTCTTCGCCTTTATTTTTGCGGCAAATATACCGAGGTCGCCTATAGCAGCTTCTTCCGTTGCTGCTTGCGGCGTTCGGTCGGCAAACTGCCACACCTCGTAGCAACTGCCGCCCTGCAGGTTAGCCGCCAAAATAGCCCGCTTGTTATGTGGACTGCCGCCCATATATTTAGCCATGTAGGTAGCGGTGTTGCTATCGTCGAACACCTTAACGTCGGCGCCAAGCATACGCCCGTACCAGTGAAAACCCGCAACGGCATCGCTAACGCCAACGCCTATTTGCTGTATTCCATAAATTATTTTTTCCATTGACTCTAATCTTTAATCTCTAATACCTACACCAAAAAAGCCATGATAACCTCATTTATCTTACTTCGTGAGAACGGTCGGGCTATCACGTCGTTGCAGCCGTTTTCTATTGCCCACCGCTGGTCGTGATAAAAATCGCTCGTAGCCATCGCTATGATAGGAAGGGTGGGCGAAATTGCACGTATCTTCGCGATAACGTCATTTTTGCGGTAAGCAGCATCGATACATAATAGTATTAGGGCGGGATGGTCGAGTATAAATGTGCTGAATATTTTTTCGCTGTCGGTAACTTCCACTATTTCAAAGTTTTCGGTCAGTTTGCTCTTTATCTGTTTCAGATTTTCATGGCACGTCTCTACTATCATAATTTTCTTTCGCTTACTGACGTCAACGCTTTCGCGCGCTATTTCTGCTTTCTGCATATCGTAGGCTACGTGTCTGTAAGGTATTTTAAACCAAAATTCGCTGCCCACGCCTTCTTTCGACGACACGCCTACATCGCCTCCAAGTTGTCCGGCAATAGATTTGCATATTGCTAATCCAAGTCCTGTGCCCGTCACCTGTCGCCCTATTTTTTCAAAACGATTGAATATAAGCCCTATCTGACTTTCGGGGATACCGCAGCCGGTGTCTATTACCATAAACTTAAGAAAATCGTCGCCTTCTTCCACTTTCAGCGTTATACTTCCTTGCTCGGTGTATTTTATTGCGTTTGTCAAAAAATTGAACAATACCTGCTTCACGCGGTTTGCGTCGGTAGGCGCTTTAACGACTGTGTCGGGCATGTCTACTATCAGCCTGACCTGCGGTTTCATTTGTGGTTGATATATTTCTACCGTCTTTTTTATTAGCGCCGCCACGTCTACATCTTCGAAGCGGAACTCGCTCATGCCCGATTCTAAGCGCGACAGGTCTAAAACATCGTCTACTATCTGCAAAACCATAGAGTTGCTGGTGCGAATGATGTCCATATAATCTTGCCTTTTGTCGGGACGTTCCTCGCCCATCAAAAACTCTGAAAAGCTGACTATTGCGTTGAGAGGCGTGCGTATTTCGTGACTTATGTTGGCAAGGAAGGCGCTCTTGTGACGGTTTGCCTCTTCGGTGCGTTTGCGTTGCGTCATCAGTTCTTCCATGCGGCGTACGCGGTTGCCGATGTCCTGTATCATGCACATAACGCGGTTGCCCTCTATGGGAACAATGCGCGCCTGATAGTAATTGCGCGTATCGCCAACGTCTAAATGATATTCTATTTCGCGCCAGTTGTTATTTGTCAGACAATCCTGAATGGTATCTAAAAACAACTTGCTCACCTGAGGGGTATAAAACTTGCGCCCATCAACGCCTATAAGTTCTTCCTTGCGGTGAAACAAACGCAACCCCGCAGGAGTAATAACGTCCACGAAATGAAAATTCTCGTCGAAAACAAAGATAAAATTTGGATACAAGGCATCGACTACCGTCTGATACTGTTTTTCCAAACTCGCATATTTTTGCTCTAACAAAGACAGTGCATCTTCCATAATAGTCAGTTCTTTAGAAATGATTTTTAATAATAAAGATAACGCTTAATTTTTTGCGTAGGCGTTTTTTCGAAAGGCGTCGGAACAACTATCACCGAGTGTATTTGCGAAAAACGGTTGACGCGGTTGTTCACGTATTCCTGCAATTCTTCGAGGAAGGTCTCTACGTGCTCGTTCCACTCTTCCTTTTGTTTGCCCCACTCTTCTTTCTTGTCGTTGATGTAGGTCTTCATCTGGTGATAGTTCTTTTCTAACTCTTCCATGTTCAGACACACCATCGCCACTAATTTTCCCTTTTTCTCTAACACCAATGATTCCATCACGCCCCTGACGTTGTTTATCACCGATTCTATGTCTTCGGGATAAATGTTTTCGCCGCTTGCGCCTAATATCATGTTTTTCAGTCGTCCTTTGATGTAGAGGTATTTTTCGCTGTCGAAACAACCCAAGTCTCCGGTTCTGAAAAATCCGTCGTCGGTAAATACCTCTTTGGTCATTTCTTCGTCGCGATAGTAGCCCTGCATCACGTTTTCGCCCTTCACAAGTATTTCGCCAACGCCTGTTTTCGGGTTTGGCTCGTCTATTCTGACCTCTATTCCGGGCATCACCAGCCCTATACCCTGAAATCTTGTTTGCGAGGGGTTTGCGCCTGCAATCATGGGCGCTGTTTCGGTGAGACCGTAGCCTATAGCATACGGAAAACGGGCTTCGATAAGGAAACGCTCTACTGCGGCGTCAATTTTTGCGCCTCCCACGCCAAAGAAACGCAGACGACCGCCAAAAGTCTTGCGCAACTTCACGCCGGCAAGATAGTGCATTGCCTTACGGAAAGGAGCAACCTTTTCGTAGAGCAGGCGTATCGGTTTTGTACGCGTAAATTTTGCCTGCACCTGGTTGCGGTAAATTTTTTCGATAACTAACGGCACGCTCAACATTGTTGTTGGGCGCACCTTCTTCAACGCCGGTATCAGAACGCTTGCCGTTGGCGGTTTTTCTAAATAATAGATTGCCGCGCCCTGCATGAAGGGCAATATGAACGAAATAGTTTTTTCGTAGGCGTGCGACAGCGGCAAAATAGACAGGAACACGTCGTTGAGGTTCACGTCCTGTATCGCCAGACACATTTCGGCGTCGATGGTCAGGTTATGGTGGCTCAGCATCACGCCTTTAGAGCGTCCTGTGGTGCCCGACGTGTATATTATCACCGCCGTATCGTCGTTGGCGGGCAACTCGGGGGCAACAAGTTCGTCGGAGAGAGCACCCTTAAGCATCGTAAAATCGTCGATAGAGACCTGATGCGTCAGGACGTCGCTTTGTAAATTTTCTAATTTGGGCTGCAATCTTGTCGAAACAAATATTGCTTTGCTGCCCGAGTGCTGCATGATACCCTGAATTTCTTCGGGGTGAAAATCGGGAAGGATAGGCACTGCTATCGCGCCAACGTTGGTAATAGCAAAATATGTGATACACCAATTAGGCATGTTGCCGCTAAGTATGGCTACGCGGTCGCCTTTGCGTATGCCCATACGGGTAACTAATTCGGTAGTTTTTGCCACTTCTTTTTTTACGTCGGCATATTTCATCGGTTCTCCGTTAACGAACGAAATAGCGATGCGGTCGGAATATTGCTCGCAACTGCGGTCAAAAAGTTCTTTTAGTGTCATCTTAATTATTACTAAATGAGAGTATTTGGTCTAGGTCTGCTCGCGAATTGGGAACGTTGGAACTCTTTTTGAGCAAGTTGCGCAATTCGTCGCAACATTCGGGCAAAATAGAGTTGTCGCCATCGTTCATGGTTATTTTAAGTTTTAATCGCGTAAGAATGATTTTCATGGCGAAAAAGTTCCACGTGTAATCATTAGAATTACGGATTACGTGTACCAACATGTCATTGGGAATACTATCAATGGTTTCGGCTATATTTGTCATATTCATTTTAGTATTTGGAGGTTACATCATCAATAGTTACATATACGGTGGTTTGGCAAATATGCTGGTATGCAATTTCGCCGTATACCACAGGTCCGTTCATTTTCTTGAGATACTGCGCGCATATATCGGGCTGTATGAAGTTGCCGATACATGTCAGGGAGAACAATATTTTATCGCACAACAGCGAGGGCTCGCTAATGTTGTCGTCGATTTTCGCAAGCCGGTATTCCAGAAACTTGAACACGGGCGCCGACATAGGCGTTTGTTCGCCGTCTATAGCGCAGATGACGTTGTTTATCACCGCTCCGGCATAATTGGCTGACAGGGGCATAAGCATATCGTAGCCTATATCGCGCAGATACTTTGCAAAATTACGTTTTTCGCCGTTAATTATTGCATCGGTGATAAACATTGTGTCTTCTTCGAAGCGTATACTGTCGCCGTCGCCTAACTTGTAGGGGTTGAATATATGTACTTCGGCGAACTTTGTTTCGGGCAACGACACGTGCATAGCATACGCCTTTTCTGACGACAGGCACGGCTGTAGCCCCGAAGCTGCATGTGATTTTTGGGTCATGATGATATCCAATGGCAACCCTGTAATCCAGCCGCAAACAGGATGTGCGGCAAAGTTTTCGTAGTTGGTGGCGTTGAGCGAATACTCAATCTGCACCGCCGACAGGAACGGCATGACCAATGCCGTGAAACCGTTACTGGGACTATCGTTGAAGATGTTTTGGATATTGGTTTCATCATATTCCCTGATTTCTGTTTTAGTAACAAAATCGGGCAACATATTGACAAAAATTTTGTCGAACGAGGTAGTCCTGTTTTCCGGGTGAAGTATGAAAAATGGCGTAGTTCCACCTATCCAATTGCCGGCGGGCAACTGTGAGAGTAACTTCGCATCGCCCGCCAGCAACAGGCTATGACCCGCGCGGATAAAGGCTGATACCTCATCAAGTGTGAATAATCCTTGTACCATTATATTAATATTAGATTACAAAATATTTTCAAGCCGCAAAGATAATATTATTTTTGTTAATTGCAAAAAAAAATGATTTTTTTTTGTAATTTTTTTTTTGCAAAAATAAAAAAAATGCGTAATTTTGCGCCAAATTTTTAAGTTTGAAATGTATGAAAAATATTTTTTTAATTATCACTTGCATGTTTATAATTTCATCGTGCAAACAGCAGAGTATCAAGCGTATGCCTTATCCTGAAACTGCTAAGGGGGATGTGGTCGATGATTACTTTGGCACAAAGGTTGCCGACCCCTATCGCTGGCTCGAAGACGACTATTCGCCCGAAACAGCCGCATGGGTTAGAACCCAAAACGAAGTGACGGAAGATTTTCTGTCGCAAATACCGTTTCGTAATCAAATCAGAGAACGATTGACTGAAATCTGGAACTTTCCGCGCTATTCATTGTTCTCCCGAAGGGGCGACTATTATTATTTTTTCCGAAACGACGGACTGCAAAACCAGTCGGTCATGTATCGGCAAAAATCTATGAACGATGCGCCTGAAATATTCTTAGACCCTAACAAATTTTCGGAAGACGGCACTGTTTCGTTAGCCGGCACATTTTTTTCGGGCGACAGCAAGTACATGGCATACTCTATTTCGAAAGCCGGCTCGGACTGGACTGAATTTTTCGTTATGGACGTAGAAAGCGGAGAAAAATTGGACGACCACTTGCAGTGGATAAAGTTTTCAGGAGCATCCTGGCACGGCAACGGCTTCTATTACAGCAGATATGACGCGCCCGAAGGAACCGGACAATTTTCGAACCAAAACCAATTTCACAAAGTTTATTACCACGCCATCGGAACTCCGCAAAGCAGCGACATACTTGTATATGAAGACCGCGAACATCCGCTGCGAAACTTTAGGGCAAGGGTGACGGAAGACGAGGAATATTTAATATTGTCGGTAACAGAAGGCACTTCGGGTAACGAGTTGTATTTCAGACCGATGTCGCAACCTCAAGGAAATTTTATACCCTTAGTATCCGGTTTTGACAACAACAGTTACGTTATCGACCATCACGACGGCAAATTTCTTGTATTAACCGACATAGACGCGCCAAACTACCGTCTGACATCGGTCAGCGTCGCCAATCCCGCGGCGCCCTGGATTGACGTCATACCCGAAAAGGCGGAACTGTTGGAAAACGTGTCTACCGGCGGCGGCAAACTTTTTGCCTTCTATCTGCGAGACGCAAACTCATACGTTTTGAAGATGGATTATGACGGAAATATCGAAAACGAAATAGATATACCCGCAATAGGCACTGCCAGAGGGTTATCGGGACGCCGCGAAGATAAAACGCTTTTCTATTCGTTCACAAGTTTTACTACACCGTCTACGATTTACAGTTATGACGTGGAAAACAGTCGCTCAGAGCTTTTGCGTCGCCCCGAGCTGCGTTTTGACCCCGACGACTACGAAATAAAACAGGTTTTCTACACCAGCAAAGACCAGACACGCGTACCAATGTTTATTGTCCACAAAAAAGGTATTGTTTTGAACGGTCAAAATCCCACTTTTCTGTATGCCTACGGCGGTTTCAATATCAATATGACCCCGTCGTTCAGCGCCTCTCGTATGCTTTTCTTAGAGAACGGCGGCGTCTATGCAGTTCCTAATATTCGCGGAGGCGGCGAGTATGGCGAAGAATGGCATAAGGCGGGAATGTTGGAAAAGAAACAGAACGTGTTCGACGATTTTATCGCTGCCGCTGAATTTCTTATCAGCGAAGGATATACATCGTCGCAAAAGCTTGCTATTAACGGCGGCTCTAACGGCGGACTGTTAGTTGGAGCAGTTATGACGCAGCGACCGGAACTGTTTAGGGTGGCATTGCCCGCAGTTGGAGTGTTGGATATGCTTAGATTTCAGAAGTTTACCATCGGTTGGGCATGGGTGGTTGAATACGGCACGAGCGACAACGAAAAAGATTTTGAGTTCCTGTACAAATATTCGCCACAGCACAACGTTCGGGAAGGCGTGGCATATCCGGCAACGCTCATCACTACCGCCGACCACGACGACCGCGTAGTGCCGGCACACTCGTTCAAGTTTGCAGCCGCGCTGCAAGAGCTCAACAAAGACACAGGCAATAACCCCATGTTGATACGTATAGAAACCGATGCCGGTCACGGCGCCGGAAAACCGGTATCAAAAGCAATAGACGAAGCTACAGACGTATGGAGTTTTGTGTTCTACAAGCTGGGAATGAATATGTAGTTTATAGTTTTCAGTTTATAGTTTATAGTTTATAGTTTTCAGTTTATAGTTTTCAGTTTTCAGATTATATAATGTAAAAAAAGAGCATGAAAATTTTAGTTACCGGTCCCGACGGCGTTCTTGGGAACAATTTGGTCAGGGAATTATTAAATCGTAATTACGCTGTTAGCGTGTTGCTTTTGGAAGGAACAGCGTCGCCTACATTGGAGGGGCTGCCCCTCACGTCCTATTATGGCGATATTATGAAACCCGAAACTTTGGATGCGCCCTTTGCGTGTAATGATATTGTAATCCATTGTGCGGCAGCAACAAATGTATTTCCGGCAAGAAACGAATTTGTAAACAAAGTGAACATCGAAGGAAGCCGGAATATTGTTAATGCCTGTTTGAAACATTCTATCAAGCGTTTGGTATATGTAGGCACTGCCAATTCATTTTCGTTTGGCGCTTCCAAAGATAAGCCCGGTGTGGAAGACACGCCTTACGCATCGCTTCACTACGGCTTGGATTACATGGATTCAAAACGATACGCTCAGGATTTGGTTTTGGAGGCTGTGAATAATGACGGACTGCCGGCAGTTATTGTTAATCCCACGTTTATGATAGGTCCTTATGATTCAAAACCAAGTTCGGGAAAAATGATTTTGGCGTTGCATAAGGGCAAAGTTCCGGGATACACGAAGGGAGGAAAAAATTATGTGGCGGTAAAAGACGCGGCAGTGGCGATTGCCAACGCAATTGACAAGGGAAGAACAGGCGAATGTTATATCTTGGGCAACGAAAATCTGACCTACAAAGAGGCTTTTGAAAAGTTGGCAAACGCAATAGGCGCAAAACCTCCTAAATTGAAAATGGCTAATTTCGTTGTGAAGTTATACGGAACTGTTAGTTCTTTGTTAGCAAAGATTTTCAACTTTAATCCGGCGGTGACAAGGGAATTGGCAATCATTTCGTGCGACCATCATTATTATTCGGCTGAGAAAGCGCGAAAAGAATTGGATTTACCGCAAACCCCCATAGAAACGGCTGCTAAAGAATGTTTTGAATGGTTTAAAGAGAACAATTATATTTAATTTTCAGTTTTCAGTTTTCAGTTTTCAGTTTTTAGTTTTTAGTTTTCAGTTTTCAGTTATGTATAATTATTTTGAAATGAATTTGGAATGGGCGCCTGCAAATATGCAGGTCGTTGTTCCTGTCCTTTGTGCGTTAGTGTTTTTTGTAGCCTATTGGTTTACAGCTAAATCAGAAGGCATAAAATCGTGGTTTTATAAAAAGTATGATTTTGACAATGCTTCAGCCAATCATATTTTTTTCACTAAATGCGCCGGTTTTTTTTCCATGGGCGTCTTGCCGACAATTGTTTGCTTGGCGCTGATTGACGGCATGACGTTTGCAGATTTAGGCTTGACGTTTTATACAAAAACAGCCTTCTTTACATTAGTTTGGACTGCGGGTCTGTGTGCATTAGTTGTTCCAATCGCTTGCATTAGCGCAAAAAAGCCCAAAAACTTGGTTAATTACCCTCAAATCAGAGCCAAGAACTGGACAAGGTACATCTATTACATTAACCTGACAGGCTGGGCGTTATATCTGTTTGGATACGAATTGCTGTTTCGCGGGATATTATTTATGCCACTGATAGAGCCGCTTGGCATTTGGACAGCTATTGCGATTAACGTGGCATTGTATTCTGCAACCCACATCCCCAAAGGGTTAGACGAAACCATAGGCGCAATACCTTTGGGCGCTGTCTTGTGTTTGCTGACCTACGCCTCCGGCACAATTTGGATTGCAGTGATAGTGCATATTGCAATGGCGTGGGCAAACTGTTTGACCGCTCTTAAACATCATCCCGAAATTCATTACAGACCAAATGAAAAATAAATTTCAAGGAAAAGTAGCTGTCATCACCGGCTCCAGCAGAGGAATAGGGAAAGCAATCGCTATCGAATTAGCAAAGCAGGGAGCCTCTATAGTGTTGAACGGCAGAAACGAAGAACGTTTGAAAGAAACAGAAGCCGTTATCAAAGAAATACATCCTGACGTGACAACTTTTTGTTGCGACGTTTCTGACGCAGAAGCTTCCAAACAACTTATACAGGCAGCAATAGAGCGTTTTGGACAATTGGATATTTTAATCAATAATGTTGGCGTGTCGATGCGGGGCACAGTGGCAGAATTGAACCCCGAAGTGTTTAAAAAAGTCTTCGAAAGCAACGTCTACGGAACGGTAAACCCTACCATTCCGGCTATTGCTCACTTGCGAAAAACAAAAGGAAGCATAGTTTTTATTTCCAGCTTAGCCGGGATAAGAGGTTTGCCCGGACTGTCAGCCTATTGCTCTTCGAAGATGGCATTACGCGCTATTGCCGAAAGTATACGCATAGAAGAAAAGAAACATGATGTTCACGTTGGACTAATTCAGGTGGGAATAACTGAAATAGAACACAACAAAGAAACCATTTCGGCTGACGGTAGTTTGAAAGTATTGAAAAAGAGGGATAAAGCAAAAGTTCAAACAACAGAACAGGTAGCATTGGCAACCCTGAAAAACATCAGAAGGCGTAAATTTATCACCACCCTTACCGGAATAGGCAAGCTGAATAAGTTTATGCAGGCTCGTTTTCCGATGCTGGTAGAACGGATTATTTTGAAGAACCTGGGTAAGTTTGAAGAGAAAAGCGAGTAAGGGGGGAATTTCTATCAGAGATAATAACCACTCATTTCTCTAACTGTTTCGATGACTTCTTCCCGAAACCATTTTGGCGAAATCACCTCAATACCTGCCCCGTGCGATAATATTTCCTGCTTGAAATCTAATGTTGGCGTAAGAAAATAACTGAAAACGGCGTCATTTTCGTTTGCTTCTATTTCTTCCTGCGAGTGATGCAAAGGCAAAGTTTGCAGATATTTACGCTGTTTGCCAAAAACTTTAAGTATAACGGTGCAAGGGTCAATATCCTTATCAACGATTATCCCGAACGCATTGTTGAAAAATGTTTCGGGGCAAAAATATTTTGGCAATTTAAAAGTCGTATCTCCGATGCACAGGTTTTGAATACGGTCTAACGAATATATGCGTATAGAATCGTAATAAAGACTTCTCGCTACTACATACCATCTCTGTTTGAACACTTTAATGCAATACGGCTCAACTTCAAAGGTCGTTGGTTCGTCGCGCCAAAAACTCTGGTAGGTCATTTCGATGGTCAGGTTGTCACGCATTGCCTCTATGATGGGCGATAAATAGCGTTGCCCCGATGGTATTTGTTCAAAGACTATGCGATGTTTCAACTTGTGGCTTTCGTTGATTAGACTGTTGATAGCAAAGGTGTTGAGCAACCAGGAGCGGACACCGGCTTTTTTCATATCATCCCGATTTTCGATGAAATACGAATAGTTGTCTTGCTTGTCACATTCGATGATTATGTCAAACATTTCCTCAATAGCCTTGCGGTGATTGTGAAATGTGCGCAGAGGGAAGTCATCGCCACTATCGTTGAGATTTGAGCGCGACCATAAGCCGCTTATCTCTTCAAAGGTAATTTTTCCCCTCCGGTAAATCGTATCAACCAACCATACATAACGCTTAAACAGGTTGGAAGTATTGTGTTTGCTAAATCTTCGGTCTGTCATGATTTTTTATTTTTAAAATTTTTGCAAAGATACAAATATTTTGTGCCATTTCATAGCACACTGAAAAATTTAAAAATAAATGCAATAAATATTTTTTTTTTATTTTTTATTTGCAATATGAAAAAAAAGTATTATATTTGCAGCGTGTAAAATTTTAAATTTTTAAGCTTAAACTTAATATAAAAGGATATGAAAAGTGTAGAGTTGAAGACAAGAAAGTTTATAAGAAGGATGTTTAACTGTTTCAGTTTGACTGCTGTAGCATTTGTGTTTCAGGCATGTTACGGGGTAGGTTACGACAGTCAGTTTGACGTGAAGCTCACGGGCACGGTAACGTCGAGCGTCACTAACGAACCTATAAAGGGTATAAGGGTTTCCGTTGCCGACGGGCTAAATTACGGATTTTCCGACGAAAATGGAAATTTTACCTTTTATGCTTCAATATATGGCTACTGCAGTTGTCCTGATGGCATAAATATCCGATTTGCTGATATTGACGGAGTTGCAAATGGACATTTTGCCGACAGGACAATAAATGTGGCAATTGCGTGCAAAGACGAAGTCAAAGTAAACGTTGCATTGAACGAAATAACTGAATAATGTTATGAAACGGGACTTAGTTAGTGCATTGTTTTTGCTTTCAGCATCTTTTTTGCATGCTCAGGAGGTCGTTGTTTTGCATAAACACGAACTCAGGGCATCGCTTGGCGAGGCGATAATTATTCCGAGTTTGAGAGATTTTGACGGTAAAAATTATACCAACTTCTCGCTCAGTTATCTTTATCGCACTAATAAGTTTTTTTGGATAGGGATGAACTATGTTAATTACATAGGTACAAGAACTTACACATGGCGCGAATATTACAGCGATAGTAATTTTGATGATTTTTCAAAATCGAACTCGATGTATTGCGCGTTCGTTGCGCCCGAAATCAGATTTTCATGCATAAACAAAAGGTCGGTACATTTATACGGCGGTCTGTCTGCGGGCGTAGGAATAAGAACCCGTTATATTCGGGAACAAAAACATACGGATACATTCGGCAGCCTTCACCTGACATTTCTTGGTCTGAGCTGCAACTTCGGACAAAATAAAAACATTTTTTTGGGAGGCGAACTTGGCATTGGTTTTAAGGGTTTGTACAGTATTCATGGCGGTTACAGATTTTGAAATATGAACAATTTTTTCACAAGGGCTGTTCACAATGTTTTTCGCACCAACGAAACTAAACTGCATATTTTGAATTATTTGTTTTGGGAATGTACGTTGCGTTGCAACCTCAACTGCAGGCATTGCGGCTCGGATTGCAAAAAAAACAGCGTAGCGCCCGATATGCAGTTCGGGGATTTTCTAAACGCTATACAACCATTGAAAAAACGCTATCCTGAAAATTCAATAATTGTTGTTATCACCGGGGGCGAGCCGCTTTTAAGAAAAGATTTAGCCGACTGTGGCAAGGTATTGCGTGAGAACGGCTTCCGCTGGGGAATTGTAACCAACGGATATGCCTACGACGAGGCGATGCACGCAAAATTGATTTCTGCCGGAATGGGTAGCATAACTGTCAGTTTGGACGGATTGGAAGCGAATCATAACTGGCTGAGAAACAATACACAAAGCTTTGAGCGAGCAGTTAATTCTTTGAAACTGATTGTGGCATATCCGCGTTTGAACTACGATGTGGTTACTTGCGCACATCAGAAAAACATTTCAGAGCTGCCCGATTTAAAAGAGTTTTTGATTTCTCAAAAAATAGCTAATTGGCGAATTTTTACTATTGCTCCCATTGGCAGAGCGGCAAAAAATCAGGATATGGAGCTCACTGACCTGCAAATGCGGCAATTGATGAACTTTATTGCTGATACCCGAAAAAACGACAAACGGATAAACATTTATTTTAGTTGCGAAAGCTACGTTGGCAATTTTGAAAAAAAGGTGCGCGACAGTTATTTTTTCTGTCGAGCAGGAATAAATATCGGCTCTGTATTGATTGACGGCTCTATATCTGCCTGCCCGAATATCGACCGAAATTTTGTACAGGGTAATATTTACAAAGACAATCTGTTAGATGTTTGGGACAAGCGTTTTGAAATTATGCGTGACAGGAACTGGTGTAAAACAGGCATTTGCGGTGAATGTAAGTCTTTCAAACATTGCAATGGCGGAGCAATGCACTTGTGGAATGAAAAAAAGGACTGTATAATGACTTGCGTAGCAAAAAAAGTGGAAAGTTAGCTCAAAACCGGCACACAAGCTGTGCCTTCACTTCTGATTGGCGGTTTCCGCGTATCAGGTTCAAGCCGCTGCCTATTTCGTTTCTGTTCGTGTAGTGGGTCGTTGAGTACTTGAACCTCAAATCGAAATGCCGTCCCAATGTGTATCTCGTTAGCACATAAAATCTTGTGCCCTGATAGTGAAAAGCCGGAATACTGAAGGCGTAGAGCATGTCGTTTTCGTAAGAATAGATGCGCGAATTGTAATCGTCGGTATCGAAAAACGCATACCGAAGCGTGATGCGCAACGGATAACGATTGAACGTGTTGAAGGTGGCGTAAACATCCTGAGAAAGAAAATATCCTTTGCTTTTTGCCTGTTCTTTGCTGTAGTTTTTGATTTCTACGTGGTTGCCGGTTCCGAAGCCTTCTGTTATTTGGTGCGAAAAAACCATTTTTATCGCGGTTGTATTGACGGCTGTTACAGCTCTTATCACTGTTTCGGCGGCATTTTCTTCTCTTTGTCTGTATCGCGCCTGAATATACATTTTTGTATTTCGGGTGGGAGTGTAATCAGCACGCAACAAGGCGTCCTGTCCGAATGTAGGCGCGTCAGCGCGATAGCGTAGCCACGGGAAACGAAAAACATCATAATACGCCGAAAAACGCCATCTCCCGCCGGCGTTCCAGCTTAATCCCGTGTAAAAACCTTCCTCGTTGTTGTTTCGCGAACTTTCTCCTAATGCGGCGCCGTAGTGAGCGTGATAATCCTTTGCATAGCGCCGATACAGTAGATTAGCCGCTAATTGTTCCCCTATAAGCATCTGTGCGCCGTAGAGCATTGCCCAGGCTCCGTTCTGCGAAAGCGCCTGCTCGCCGTATAGAACGGCATTGCCTAAGCGAAAACGAAAATCAACGCTATAGTTGCTGTTCGACCTGCCGGTGAAGGCAAAATGGTTGTAAATAAATGGATTGGGGACAACCGTCACATCATATTCGTAATACACAGCCGTAGCGCCTACATGCCAATTTGTTCGCCTGAGAGCGATGTTTGTTCCGGCTATTTGCTCCATTGCTGCCCCTTTGCGGGCTATCTCCGTTGGCGTGCGGTGGTAGCCGTCGGTGGGGAACGACGATACAGTAACAGGTTTGCCGTTTTCGTCTCTTTCTGTGACTGTTGCATCAATAGCTTTCCGCGAATAAAAGAGGCTCACATCCACCGGATTGAAACGCAAAGTGACGCCGGCGCCGCGCATGAACTGATTTTTGCCCAACGATGTATATCTTCTCAATCCGGCATTATAGCGCATTGCGTTGAGTGTCATAGCGCTTTTGCCAAAGTTCATGCCCGACCACATTACTAACCCCTGTCCAAAATCAGCTCTGAAATCGCCTAAGGTTAGCGTTTTGAGTTTGCCTTCCGTATTTAGCTGAAAATGTACCGAATAGAAATCGAAGCCGTAAGGATTATTTTTTCGAAAAAAGGGCTCTCCGGCGTCTTTATTTGCCGAAACGCCAAAATAGAGGCGGTTTGCGTAATTGAACGAATATCGCAAATTTACTCTGTAGGGACTTCCGGCATACCGGTTAGCCACTGTTTCGGGACGAATGTAGCCTTCCTGTTCCTGCAGCGTCCTTTGCACGCCTGTAATAAGTCTGTTTCTGCCAAACCGTAGCGCCCGCGCTGGTCTCAACGGCTGGAGTTCGGGCTTTTTTTCCAACGAAATGAACGGTATCAAAGTTTGTGCCAATTCGGGCGTGAAGCCCCACAGCGTCGCTATCTCGAAATACGACATTATCGCTCCGTTTCTTTTGATGTGGTCTAAAAGGCTGTTAATCTGAAATTCGGTGAGCCAAACAATACGCGCCACCTCCTCAAAATCAGCCTCGTTGATATATACCGGATTTTCAGCAAGTTCTTCCAGGACTTCAATTAACTCCTCAAAATCACGGTCTTCATCGTCTTGTGCGGCGATGTCGGTCAGCAGCGAACGCAGTATGTCGCTGTCTGCAACAGACTGTTGGGCAGCAACATCTGACATTATTAATAAAAACAGGATGCTCAGATAGCGCATAAAAAAAAATCGTTTTTGAAGATACAAAGATAAAAAAAAATGTCTTTTTGCGACAAAATATTTTTTTTTTTATTAAATATTTGCAAATTAAAAAAAATACCCGTAACTTAGCGGCGTCAAATTATTTGGTCAATAATAAGGATATGAGTAAAATACGTGTTGGTATCGCTTCTTTTGGCATGTCAGGAAAGGTTTTTCATGCACCTTTTTTGACTAAGCATCAGGGGTTTAAGGTAGTCAAGATAGTTGAGCGCAGCAAAGACGAGGTGAATTATATTTATCCCGAAATAGAATCGGTTCGCACCTTCGATGAATTGCTCAACGACAACAATATAGAATTGGTAGTAGTTAATACTCCCGACAGTACGCACTATGAATATGCTTACAAGGCGCTCAAAGCCGACAAGCACGTAGTTGTGGAAAAACCATTTACGCGCACACTAAGGCAGGGTGAGGAGTTGATAAACCTTGCCGACAAACGTAACAGGGTGTTGAGCGTTTTCCAAAATCGACGCTGGGACGGCGATTTTCTGACAGTTCGAAAAGTAGTTGAGAACCAGTGGTTAGGAAGACTTGTTGAGTTTGAATCGAATTACATGCGCTATCGCAACTATATACAGCGAAATAGTTGGAAAGAATCAGCTATTCAGGGAATTGGACTTGCGCATAGTCTTGGCTCACACATGATTGACCAGGCTATTATACTTTTCGGTATGCCCGAAGGCGTGTGGGCTGACATCGATAAAATGCGCACCGACAGCGAAATAGACGACTATTATCATATAAAGTTAATTTATCCCGACATAAAGGTCACGCTGAAGGCAAGTTATTTAGTTCGCGAAGAAACACCGCGCTACACCCTGCACGGCACACACGGCTCGTTTCTGAAATTTGGGATAGACCCACAGGAAGAGATGCTAAACATGGGATTTAGTCCATCAATGCCCGACTGGGGCAAGGAACCCGAAGAAAAGTGGGGAACATTGAACACCGAAATAGACGGTTTGCATTTTCGCGGAAAAGTGGAGACAATAGCCGGCAACTACGCAGCATATTACGACAATATTTTTAATGCTATCCGCGGACGTGGCGAATTAGAGGTGTTGCCCGAACAGGCTATAAATGTCCTGCATATTATAGAAGCAGCCAAAGAAAGCAGCCGCAGTGGACACGTAGTTGAACTGGGGTAAACCCTCTGCGATTTTCGATTTTTGATTTTTGATTTTCGATTGGCGCAAAGCGGTAATAAATTTTCGATTTTCGATTTTTGATTTTCGATTGGCGCAAAGCGGTAATAAATTTTCGATTTTCAATTTTTGATTTTCGATTGGCGCAAAGCGGTAATAAATTTTCGATTTTTGATTTTCGATTGGCGCAAAGCGGTAATAACCAGCATATAACGTCATTTTAGCGTGCGTGCCGGCGTTTCCGTACTCAAGCCCTCCCTGTTTGCTGCTTTTTAGGCTGTTAATCGGCTCATTTACATCAGCGAAAGAGAACGACCGGTTTTTGAAACGGCTTTGTGATATGTCGGTTGCTACCAAAATATTTTTTTTATTCACGATTATACGGAGGCCATTGGTTTATATCCTTCATCGCC
>Ga0099364_10006093_pt1 | contig 17646 bp, 15 predicted proteins | sample TergutTh196P3_FD_73070 | JGI IMG/M metagenome (GOLD analysis project Ga0099364, IMG submission 73070) | Microcerotermes parvus P3 segment gut microbial communities from Pointe-Noire, Republic of the Congo - Th196 P3 | ecosystem: Host-associated > Arthropoda: Insects > Digestive system > Gut ...
AAACAACTTACATTTGGAGTTGTTTTTCGATGCGGTCGAAGATGCCGCGATCCATCCAATAGCGAAAACGGCAGTAAATACTGTTCCAGTTGCCGAACTTTTTCGGCAAGGCTCGCCATTTACATCCATTTTCAGCGATGGAGTGCAAGGCTTGAAAAAACAAAAGAGAGTCAATCTCAACATTGCCGCGTTGTTTGGGCAGCAAGTGTTGGATACGGTCAATATGTGCTTGAGTCCATTCCATAACGCATACTATAACGATTGCGATAATATAATGCAAGATTAGTGCCAACACGCCCTAGAAGGGGCGCAATTAGAAGAGGCAAAGAATTGTCTTCGTTGGCTTGCAAACTTTCATGCTTTATTTTTGGGAGAAAAATCGCATGGTCTTTGGCAGACGGGAACTTATTGGCATTTAGAAACGCGTCCTTTTGAACTGGAAAACTTAAAAGAAAAAGATTGGATTTTAGCAGCACCGCTTATTGATAAAGTGTTATCGAAAGCGAAGTTTTTAACTTTTGCCCATGGAGATGCCAAACTTTGCAATTTTTGCTTTTCCCAAAATGGCTTGTCAAAAAACGGCAAAGTGGCAGCAGTCGATTTTCAATATGTAGGCGGAGGCGTTGGCGTTAAGGATGTCGCTTATTTTTTGGACAGTTACTTTTCAGAAGATTTTATAGAACGGAACGAAACCGAACTGTTAAACTTCTATTTTAACACTCTCAAAGACATAGTACGCAAGTTACACCCGCAAGTAGATGCCGAAGCCTTGGAAACCGAGTGGCGTTGGCTTTACAATTTTGCTTGGATTGATTTCTATCGTTTTCTAAAGGGCTGGACATTCGAAAATAATAGCATTTCCAACTATACAAAGAAACTAGCACAAAAAGTTTTTCAGGAAATTTTAGTCAAAGAAGAGCCCCCTCGCTAATTCCTCGCCGAGGAATTAGCGAGGGGGAGGAATTAGAAAGGGCTCTTTGAGACCAATTCATTACAATGAAGTTGGTCTCTATTTCATTCGGCGATTTATGTCCACTCACACCTATATCGGTCCTAATGAATCGATAGCTAATGCGCAATCCATTACCGGCACTTCGGCTCGAATCTATGAAATGCTCTCAAAATCCTTCAACACCCATTTGAGGGATTATCAGGAATCTCTCAAGAATCCTTGGCAGCCGGGCGGACCCAAGACGGCTTCGGTCAAACGGCTTCTTGCAGATGGAGTTTTGCATCGACATTTTTCGGTGAAGGGTGCAGACTTTGCGGGAGGACCAGAATCCGGAGAGATTGAACGAGCACTGGAACAAATTGCAGAGCAGCAGATTTCTACGAGAGCCCCTGGACTCATGCCGTTTTGGCTGGGTTTTCAGCTTCTCAAAAAGACTGATGACAATACTCGCGCTTGCGGGATTTTTGCCTTCAAAGCGGGAGAGGAACTCATTTACATTCCCGTCTTTTGCATCAATGGAGAACTGCAAGGACACGAAATGATGTACCTTGTCTCGCAGGATCGAGTACCGTCCGAAGAGAAGCAGGTGAATTACTTGCTTTCCCGCAAGCCGATGGAGCCGGGAAAGGTGGAACTTCGCGACCGTTCCGAAATCAGGCAACGGGCGGCACTTCGTCCCAATGTGATGCAGAGCGGATTGAAACTAAGTTCGCTGGGCGATGTACCGAGATTGCCTGCCACTATCGTAAAGGATGCCCTCCGAAGAGTCTTCAAAGAAGCCGCAGTAACGAATGTGCTGGAATCATTACGTTTCAAATGCGCCATGGCAGACCTCAAAATGTCCGATTTGTTTGACATGAGTGCAAGGGCGACCAAACTCGCCTCACAGTGGAGCAAGGATTACCCCTCTACGGCAGACTGATGGAATATGCCTTGGACGGTTTTTGCATTCATGACCTCCATGCCGAATGGGAAAAGCGGGCGGACATTGCCATCCATGAAATTGTCACGGCCTACGGCGATCTCGCCAAAACCGTGCCGTATGTAATGCGGGACAAAGTCCTTGCTCGGCATTCTTGCAGCAATACATGTCCCAGGGACGTTTTGTACCGACGGAACTGGATCCGGCATTCAAGTTTGATGACAGCCTGGGCAGACGGTTCAATCTTTTGCTTGGAGAAAGAAGCCACACCTAATTTCACCCCATGGAATCAATGGGCGGAAAGAATGAACTCTTTTTTCGCAAATCACTTTGGATGCGCTGGCTCTTGACAATGGAGAGAGATGGTTCATAATGAAAGGTGTTATGGCTTTTGAGTGGATACGAACGATCATTATTCTCCCGGTGAATGTGCTGGTTTTCATACCGGCAGTCGTCCTCTTTTGTGCCGGATACCGATGGACACCGAATCATCCCGCATTACTTGTTCTTGGCGGCATTCTGCTCATCCTTGGCTTGATGTTGGCGGGGTGGACGATGCGATTGTTCGCCGTGAAGGGAAAAGGGACTGCCGCTCCTTGGAGTCCGCCCAAAAAACTGGTGGTGTCGGGTCCCTATTGTCATGTCCGAAATCCGATGATAACCAGCGTTTTGACGATGCTTATTGCGGAATCGCTGCTACTCAATACATGGTGGTGCTTTGGATTGTTTGTTCTGTTTTGGCTGGGCAATATGATCTATTTTCCGTTTTTTGAAGAAAAGGACTTGGAAAAACGCTTCGGGGAATCTTACCTCGAGTACAAACGCAATGTTCCTCGCTGGATTCCCCGCCTCACTCCTTGGCAGCCCCCTCTTGAATGAAGTTCTTCCTGCATCGCACGTCGACGAAAACCTTCCGACTTCGCATGGCAAACAAACGCAAAAAGTGCCTCCAAACGTCGGGCATAAGTCGATTCATCCCGCAGCACCGTCACCTGTCATCGGTATTTGGAAAATTTTGAATTGCATGTTTGGTGTTTTTCAGAAAAAAGCCAAAAAACCCTATTTTTTCTGTCGCAATTTTGGAGTAAAATACCGTTATGCTGATAGAGAGCCGTTTTTGGGGCGGCACTCAAACTTTTTAACCCTTATCCCCTGTTAAAAATCATGATGAAGAAAATCACCTCCATTTCAGTCTGTCTGGTCGGCTTTCTTGTGCTCTGTACTTCTTGTTCATCTTCGGATCATGCCCCTCCTCCGCCCAGCGAAGCGGCATCGCAGATGGATCTCGGACTGCGATATTTGGAAGATTCTGACTGGCAACGGGCAGATTCTTTTTTCGACGAAGTGCTGAGAATCGATTCCACATACGCCCCAGCTTACATCGGCAAGTTGTGTGCAGAATTGCGAGTGCCGAAAAAAGAACTGCTCGCTGATCTCAACCAGCCGATAGACGAGCACCGCTATTTCCGCTGGGCAATTCGTGATGCCGACGCTGCCTACAAACGGCAAATACAAGGGTATGCCGACAAAATCAGAGAACGATTTGGGGATGCCGGAAAACGCGAAGTTTTGACGATCAACGGCATCGAATACGCATTCCGTTGGTGTCCGCCGGGCACATTTATGATGGGCGATGAACCGGGAGAGGTGTCCGTAACGCTATCCCGCGGCTTCTGGATGCTGGAAACGGAGGTAACGCAAGCGATGTGGATGAGCGTGATGGGCAACAATCCGAGCAGCAACAAGGGACTTAATCTGCCTGTAACAGATGTTTCCTGGAATGATTGTCAGGAGTTTATCACGAAATTGAATGCAGAACTCAAGAGCGTGGGACGTCAGTCCCCCGGTGGAACCGCTCTTGCGGGCTACAAGTTTTCCTTGCCGACGGAAGCACAATGGGAATACGCCTGCCGAGCGGGCACAACGACGGCATTTCATTTTGGGGATACATTAACACAGCAACAGGCAAACTTTGGAAGTCGTCAGACGCGAGATGTCGGTTCATTCCCTGCGAATGCTTGGGGCTTGAAGGACATGCACGGCAACGTATGGGAATGGTGCTTGGATAGGTATGGTGATTATCCTAGTGGTGCTGTAACAGACCCTATGGGGCCTGATAGGGGCTCGGATCGGGTGCTTCGTGGCGGGGGTTGGTACGGCCTTGCCGGGCATTGCCGGTCGGCGTTTCGGTACTCCTACGATCCGGCGGACCGGGACGACAGCATTGGCCTCCGTCTTTCCCTAGTTTTCGAGTAGGGATAAGTTAACGGAGAGAGCGGAGCCCGAGAAAATTTGGAAAGAACGAAATGAAAGATGGAATGGGACAAAGTATAGATGCGTTGCATACAGTTTCAGGGGCCGCTCGGTTTTCCAACCGTCAGGGGTATCGCTTTCGCATGAAAATCAAGTATAATCACACCGTATTCGTCTCCCGGAACGCACTTTTTCGCTCAAACGCCTATGCACATCACCACTGAATACCAAAATATCGGACAAGAAAACTTCTATGCCGCCATCGGAAGCAACCTCTTGCGACGCGAAATCCTCCAAAAAGTTAATGCCCAAGGCCTGAAACCCGGAGATGGACTCGGTAACGAATTCTTCGGGTACGGCACCGTCGAAAAGCCCGTCCGCGTTGCCGTGATCGGCACCGGAGACCAAGGAAGCATCCTCATCGGAGCCATGAATCCCAAATACGTCCAGGTCGTTGCCATTGCCGACATCCGCCCCTTCAACCATCACCGAGCGTTTCACGGCGATGCCGCCAATGCCAATACCCTGGCACTCCGGCCTGGACTCATCAGCGTTTTCGGCTGGAAAGACGAAGCCGAAGCACGCGAAAACGTTAAAGTGTTCGGAGCCTACCAAGAACTTTTCGACTATTATGCCGACAAAGAAGGCGAGGAAGACATCGAAGCCATTATCATCGGATTGCCGCTCCACCTGCACGCTCCCGTCGCAATTCAAGCCATGAAACAGGGGTATCACGTCCTGACCGAAAAGTTGATGGCACACACCGTTGCACAATGCAAGGAAATGGCCCGGGCGTCGGAATTGTACCAGAAACACTGCGCAACCGGACACCAACGGCACTACAATGTCCTCTATGACCATATTATCAAAATGATTCAAAGCGGTCTTTTGGGCGATATACACTATATTCGTGCTCAATGGCACCGCGGGAACCGGCCGGGCCCAACGGATAGTTGGAGACCGCCAATTCCGCGTGAAATCAGGCCAGAGCCGAACGACGACCGGGACTCCTGGTCCGGCGAATTCGACTCCGAACGCCAGCAGGGACGCTTGGGTTGGATGTTTACCGACCGGGGCCGACGGCTCGAGCGGATGGCACCGAACGATCCAGGCCGGCCGCTCCTCGAAAAACAGGTCGCCCAACTCCGCGCACAGATTGCCGACCGTGTTTTGGTGAACGGCGGGGAATTCAATGGTTTTACCTTCAAATCCGCCGAGGAATACGGCTACGTGACCGAAACCGAAATGGTGATTGACGAGGCATTGCCCTATTTTCGTCCAGCGGCTGCGGAATTGATTCGTTGGCGGTTGTTTGACCGGACGAGTGCAGGTCTGATGGCGGAACTCGGTTCGCATCAACTGGATGCGGCAAGCATTTTCCTTTCGGCAATGCTCGGCGGAAAACAGTATCCGCTCTCGGTTTCTGCGTCGGCAACGCGGACGATTTTCCCGGAAAATCTGGAAGAAAGCCCGGTTGACCGCGATGTCGAAGACCATATTCACTGCGTGTATGATTATCCGGCAAGGGGTTATGACCCGAACGATGAACTCGGCAAACTTCGGACGATTACATTGGCATATTCGTCGATTAACGGCAACGGATTTGGCGGATACGGCGAAACGGTGTTCGGAACACGCGGAACGTTGCAGGTTGATACGGAAAGGGAGGCGATGCTTTATCAGCGAGCGGATGTACACCGCAAGACGCGGGTTTCGGGCAGTGCTCAAGCACCGGTCTTGACATTGGATGATGCGGGCGATCCGTTATCGGCAGCGATTGGCTTGCAGGCGACGATTGCGAACGATTTGGGCAGGGGCTATTTTGAGCAGATCGAGCATTGGGCGTATTGCATCCGTGAGAACCCGAATGCGGAGTTTGACAAAGAGATGCCGCGGTGTTATCCAGAGGTCGCGTTGGCGGATGCGGTCGTCACGTTGGCGACGAACATAGCGGCAAGGCTGGGCGAGCCGGTCGAGTTTGATTCTGCGTGGTTTGACATCAAGAGTGATGCGACGCCGGAGGCGAAGTATGCCGAAACGGACGAGGAGCGTCGGCATTTCACGCCGAACCTGCAACGGTACGTGTAAGGGAAAACAGGCTTGTTCGGAAACCCGTTATTCCGGTTTATGCCGGAATGGCGGCGTTTTGCCCAGAGCAAATTGAACACACCCTATACCAGACAATCACGCAGATCATCCCCCACATTTCCCATGATGCAGCCGGTAGAACAAATTTTATTGCAGACCCGATTGCACGCCGCTCACTGGCACGCAACCCTGACCGCAAAAACCGCAGACGCCCCAAAACCCGATTTGCGCGAACTGCTCGATTGGTTCACAGGCCCGGAAAAAGAACTCACCCTCCGATGCAGTCCCTTCAATCTGTTTTTTCATCCGCTGCCCAGCGGGAACTATGCACTCGGCCTCATCTACCCCGCCCAGCAGGACCAGACGTTTGACGTCCGCACACTGCTCATTCCGCCCCAAGTCCTACTCGAAGCCGGAAACCACCCGATCGCACTGTTTGAATCCGTTCCGCAACTCCTTCCGCCCCCTGCTCAACCTTCGCCGTTGGCCCCGCTCGTTCTGCCCGCCGCCTTCCCGAAAATCAACTCCGACCTGCTCGAAAACTTGCTCAATAGCCTCGGTGCGCTGTCCTTGGCCCATTTAATTCAGTCCCTATTCAATGCGGAATGTACTCTTTTTACGTCGAAATCCGTCTCCGCTCTGTCGGTACTCTCCGTGCTTTTTGACCTGTTGCCGATTCAATACCGACCGGAATTGACTTTTTCGAGCGATTTTTTCTTTACGCCGAAAAACTCCTTTCGCCTCTCTGGCTTCAGCAAATTGCAGCAGCGCACCGTCCGCTTGATGAAACAATGGGGCGTGCCGGTCATTTCACTCGAACGCGGTAATAAGGGCTCGATGGAAACGCTCGACCCTTGGCCGCGGTTTGTTTATCAACTGCTGCAAACGCAAAACTTCGCCTTTTTGAACGAACAATGGAATCACCAATACCAGTCGGCAGCGAGGTCGCCGTTAGGCTTGGAGCCGATTATGTGGGATAATTTGCATGAAGTTGGCGTGTCGTTAAGCAAGGCGATGCTGTTGGGAGCATTGCCGGAAAAACATGTTTCCGCAACGGAATGTTCGACGCATACGTTGGAGGAGTTGCGTTGTGTGGCAGCGGTTGACCAAATGATTCCGATGCTCGATGGTCCAAGACCCTATACCGCAAGGCCGGTCAGTGATCAGCGGTTGGGCGACCGTTTTCCGCAATTTCGGGAGGAACTGTCCGAATTGGAAATGTATATGAGTCGGAGTATGTTCGGGGATGAGTCCGCCGAGCCGAATCTCCGCAGAATATGGACGCAGTTGTTGCCGCGGCTGGCTTCGGAGACGAAGGAGTCGATCCAGGAATCGGTAATTTCATTGTATCATACGGTTTTAATATCATTGGATGGGAGCACATCGGAGCGTTTGCAGCGAAGTGCGAGGCTGTTGGAGTTGATGATGTTTTTTCTGGACCCGCAGGAAACGGAGCCGTAAATCCCGTAATGTTGTTAAAGTCGTCATAACCGAGCGGTCGATAAAACGGTGTAGCCCTGGATTTACTCAACCTGCAATCGCTCTACGATGTCTTGGAAGCCCGAATATCCGGGTATGCCGTTGACAATTCCAGCATTTCCCGGTACAGTATCACTGCACTATATGGACAATTCCTCCTCGCCGCGGCGCGTCGCCGTTCTCGGTTCCAGCGGGAGCATCGGACAAAGTTCCCTCGAAGTGATCGCCAAATCGAAAGGGCAACTCGTTCCTCTCTTGCTCTCCGTACATCGCCAAACGGACATCCTCGCCCAGCAACTTCGGCAACTTTCCCCAGAACACCTGCCCCGATGGATTGCCGTAACCGATGAAACCGCCGACCGTTCGCCGCTCGAAGAATTTGCGAAAAACATCGAAATTGCCGTCGGCCACGAAGCCCTTTGCGAACTCGTCCGCCATCGGGATATAGACATCGTACTTTCGGCAATCGTCGGCAGTGCAGGCTTGACCAGCACCTTGGCCGCTCTCGAATCCGGCAAAACCGTCGCCCTGGCCAATAAGGAATCGCTCGTTATGGGCGGCAAACTGCTTACCGATCTTGCTCAAAAACACGGCGGTCGATTGATTCCCGTCGATAGCGAACACAGTGCGATTATGCAGGCATTGTGCTCCTGGCGGATGGAGTTTGCCGATGCAACCGTCCGGCGGTCGGTGGACGACCTTGGTATCGCAAAAATCATCCTGACGGCCAGCGGCGGGCCGTTTCGCACGAAATCCCAGCCCGAATTGGAAAATGTCTCCGTCGCAGAGGCACTCGCTCATCCAACCTGGAAAATGGGGAAAAAAATAACCATTGACTCGGCAACGTTGATGAATAAGGCTCTGGAAATCATCGAAACTCGCTGGTTTTTCGATGTGCCTGCCGAAAAAATTGATGTCGTGATCCATCCGCAATCGTTGATTCATTCGATGGTGGAGTTCATCGACGGTTCGGTGATTGCCCAAATGAGCCCGCCGGATATGCGGTTGCCGATCCAGTTGGCATTGTATTATCCGCATCGCGTGTTGGGCATTGCGTCGAAAATTGATTGGACGAAAATGCAGTCGTTGGAGTTGTATCCGCCGGATTTCGATCGCTTTCCCGCATTGTTGTTGGGTTTGGAGGTAGCGGCATCCGGCGGCACGGCGGGGGCAGTTATCAATGCGGCAAACGAGTCGGCAGTATCGGCATTTCTTGCAGGCCGATTGCCTTTTTTGGACATTGTAAAGGTTTGCCGATTGGTATTGGAGCATCACCATTTCGAGTCGGCTCCGACGTTGGAGCAACTGCTTGCCATCGACCGCTGGGCGCGAGGAGAAGTCGAGCGGTTTGTGGACCGCCGCTAACACAGGCCGACTGCAAGTTTCGCGACAGGTAGGTTGCCGACCGCCGGGCGGCAACTGCGGTACTCCGCATTTTGAGCCTTCCAGTCGGCTATCGCCGACGCACCCGCCCGGCGGTCGGCTGCCTACCTTTTTCCCCTAATGTGGAACTTGCAGTTGCCTTCGTCGCTAACCTACGCATCTTGACTTTTTGGACATTTTCATATAGATTCCGGGCATATTCATTCAGCATTCACATGCGGCGTTCCCTCGATAAAAAGCGTATTTTAATAACAGGTGCCTCATCCGGCATCGGAGCAGTCTTGGCTGTCCTCCTGGCAAAAGAAGGTGCAGACCTCGTTTTGCTTGCACGGCGGAAAGACCGATTGCAGGAAGTTGCTGACCAAATCAACCAAGAAAATAATAACCCAAAAGTCGTCCTCATCGAAGGCGATATTACCGACTCCGAAGTGCAAAAACAAGCAATCCAATCGGCCATTGAACAACTCGGCGGATTGGACATTTTGATTAACAATGCCGGTGTCGGCGCGATGGCACGCATCGAAGATTACACCCAAGAAACGCTGCGCCGCGTGTTTGAAGTCAATTTTTTCGCTCTTTTTCAGTTAACGCAACTCGCTCTGCCGTACTTAAAAAAAGGTTCCGAGCCAATGGTTGTCAATTTGAGTTCCATCGTTGGCCTGCGGGGTGTTCCGCATTACGGCGTCTATGGAGCGGCGAAGTTTGCCGTTACGGGCTTGAGCGAGTCGATTCGGGCGGAGTTTTCCAGTTACGGAATTGATGTGTTGCTCGTTTGTCCTGGTACGACGCAGACGGAATTTTTCGATGTCTTGCATCAGGCAACGAGTGCGCCCGCGTTGCCGATTCATCGGTCTGTTTCATCAGAATACGTCGCAGTCCGCATCGTTCGGGCGATGAAACGGGGCAAGCACAAAATTATTCCTTATATCCCGGCGGCGTTTCTTGACACGTTAAATCGGCTCTGTCCGCGATTTGTCGATTGGATTATGACGCGGTATGTGTGAGACTGGAGCCGATTGAAGAATTTGCGATTTTTCCTTGCCTTATTGGGCGATACGGCTAGAGCGGATTTCAAATTGCTCTGGACAAAAAAGCCGTCATTCCGGCGAAAGCCGGAACCCAGAGGAACTGGTATCACACGCAATGTCTGGTTCCCGGCTTGCGCCGGGAGGACGGGAATGTTGTCCAGAGCAATTTGGAATACGCTCCGAAAGGACGCAAGGATTTTTTTTCCCGTTTATGCTATACTACGTCGATACCATGTCCATTCTCCGCCAGATTTTTGAAACGCTTCGCGAACATTATGCGGCGAAGCCGAACTATCCCTGGTGGCCGGAAAATCCCATCGAAGTCATCTTCGGTGCCATTCTCGTCGCAGGCTCGACCTGGCCGTCCGTCGATAAAATCCTTGCCGAATTTCGTTCCAAAGAACTGCTCGACTTCCGAAAAATCCTCCAACTGCCAGACGACGAATTGGCAACGCTCATCCGGCCCGCCGGTCTGCAATCAAAAAAGGCTCCGCGAATCAGAGCAATCGCCCATCTTATCCTGGAGCGCAGCGGAGGAGATTTAGACCTGTATTTTTCCAGAGATTTCGACGAAATCCGCCGGGAATTGCTGAGCATTTCCGGCATCGGGCCCAGTACGGCAGACAACATTTTGCTCTATGCCGGTCATGTGCCGATTTATATGGTCGATATGTTTACCGTTCGGATGCTCGTGCGGCACGGTATCGTTGGGGCTCACGTAAACGATTTTCAGATACAGGAACTGATTCATCGGGAACTCACGCCGGATGAAGAGCCTTACGGAGCCAAATTATTTCAGAAAATGCAGGAGTATTTGGTTCGGCTTGGCCGGGATTTTTGCGACAAATCGCGGCCTAATTGCTGGCATTGTCCGCTCAATAGTTATCTTCCAGAAGGCGGAGCGTTGGGTATTTCGGAAAAACCGTCGCCTAAAGTATTACAGCCTCGAATACAACCTCGAACGTTGCCGAATGTGTCGGTGCAGCCGACGCCAAAACCTGTCGCGTTGCCGGAATTGAATGAAACGGAACTCCAAATCATCGAGGCGATCGGCAAAGAAACGATGCCGATTGACGATCTTGTCGAAAAAGTGCAGTTGCCGGTTCATATTGTTCGGGCAACGATTGCGGTCTTGCAGATGAAAAAGTTGGTCTGCCAAGTTGAAGGCAATCAGGTGCGGCGGGTATCTCCATGAGGAGAACGCGACCGGATTGCCCTACCGGTTACTCAACAGCACGGCAATCCACTTGGTTTTGGCATCGTTCTGCAAAACAATTTTGACGACCATCGTGAGCGGTGCTGACAAAAACATACCAACCGGCCCCAACAACCAACCCCAAAATATCAACGAAAGCAATACCACTAAACTCGAAATACCCAGGCCCTGCCCCATATAGCGAGGCTCTACACACAAGCCCCAGAAGGAATTGATGATAATCAGCCAGAGCGTAACCCAAATCCCTAAACTCAATCCGCCGTCAATGAGTGCAAGCAAAATCGGCGGAATCGAGGCAATAATCTGACCAATGTTCGGTATGTAATTCAAGAAAAACATCAACATTCCCCATAAAGCGGCATATTCGACGCCGAGAATCCAAAGCACGATGGCCGTCGATAAGCCCGTCAAAAAGCAAATGATCGTTTTGATTTTCATGTAATTCCAAGTATCATCCGCAATTTTTTGTAGATACTCATTGGACAAGTCCCGACCCTCAAAGGCTTCTTTGACCTTATCCGGTATTCTGGCGGCTTCGACGAGCATAAACACGAGCATAATGATCACGAGCGTCGAAACCGTCGCGATGTTGAGCAAGCGGTTGATGCCGAATTGGACCAGGGAAATCAGGTCGTTGACCGGAATGACATTGCTCAATGAAAGCCGTTCCCGACTGGTGGGCAATATGTCCGGGACCATATCCGCTTCGATGTATTCTTCTACATACTCTTCTTCATCGACGGCTTCGTCGCGATTCTGTTCGATGGGATTGAATTGATAGATGGATTCGCCGATATTCTGAAAGCGGTCGGCTGCATCATTGATCCAAGTGTCGATGGTCGTGTAAGCCGTCGAGACTTTTTCGGTATAGACGGGCAGTTTTTTGGTGAAATGAGTCAGGGAGTTGCTGAAAAGGAGCACGATTCCCAGTCCGAGCATGAAGACGAATGTTGAAAGCGTGATGATCGCGATAAATTCGGACAAACCCTTCTTTTTAAGCCATCGGAGGGGCGGCGTGAGGATGAGTGCGAAGAATACGGCCAAGAACAGGGGCGCAATCAGGTCTTGGGCGGCTTTGAGTCCCGCCAGGATGACAATGATTGCTGCGGAGGCGAGCAAAAATTTCGTACCGATACCGCTGGGCTTTTGCATGAATATGGTATCGGCATTCGGCAAGGCCGCCGTGCAGGTTTTTTATGCGCAATTTTTTATTCGCAAGATCGGGGACGTGAGCCTCCGATCCTGCACGTTACGCACATCATCCACCTAGGTTGCCCAAAAAGATATGGACAGGTGCTCCGACGTCAAACGTATCCGTCGCACCTCGTTCCGTAACTTCAATGCTGAGCGGACTGTCAGCCGAGCGCACATATTGGCTGTCCACATACTGAAATATCCGGCCACCGACGAGTGTTGTCCCGCCAAATTCGTCCGTAACTTCATTGCCGCCCTCAATGCCCCGTTTCTCGATCGTTACGGTATATTCGCCGAGCGGAACGCCGTCAAAACCGTAAGTCCGAAGTGCCGCGACGCCAGACGAATCCGTCGATGCCGAACTCGTTCCGTACTTCGTCGGTGTTTTCGAGTGCAACGTAACGGTCGCTTCTTCGAGCGGCGAACCCGATTGGTTTATCGTAATTTTGACCGGATACAATCTCGGCAAGTCCGCTGGCCGATTGGGATCATCGCCGCAACCCGCTTGAAATAGTAATGCTATCGAAAGTGTGAAAAATATAAATGTTCGCATAGTATCTTGTTAAGGTTAGGAAGTTAGCGCGTTGCGTGCCGAGAGAACCCGAGGGCTAACACCCCCGGCTCTTGCGATTAGGTCCCTGGCTTTTGCAGCGGCTAACAGGATTGAGGAAAAATTACAGCGAAGCGGATTCGCCGCCGTTGATGGAGCCGAGCGAGCCCCAAACGCCGAATCGACTTGTACCGCGGAAGTCAGGATCACCGCCGCCGATGTCGCCGTTCAAGTTATTCGTGTCAATGCTGTTCGTTACGAACCGGACGCTGCCATCGGCAAATCCAACACTGACCCCGCCCGGATGAAAACTCATCGGCGGATAAAGCCCCCAACGGTCATCGTTGCCGTCTTCGTTGCAGGAAACACTGTTCGGCGGCATAATCGTATTGAATGAGTTGTACACTTGGGCTCGGTCAAATACCCGACCGCCCCGCATACTATTTCCCCGAGATTCTCTCACGAGATGGCGGTCATTCAGGTCTGGAGCCTGATTTCGGCACACCGTCGGGTTGGACCGGCAGTTTGCGGGATGGCCCGTGTCAGGGTCGACAGTCCCGTTAGGCAGGATTTTGTAATCCGCACTGACGTAAATTGCACCTTCTCGAATGATGCGGCGATTAAGGTCACCCGTCGTACACTCGCTGACAAAAACCGTATTACTGGTACCGTCGGTCACGTTGGTCATTCCCCGCGGCTGGATATACCGGCTGATGTCTTCCTGAGTGGGATTAGGATTATCCGATGCCCGCCAACTACCGCTCCAGGTAAACAAGCCGCGAGCATTCCCTTGCATACGGACGGAGTCCCCGAGACTCAGTTGGAGATTGGTTCGAGCCTCGCCAGGGGAGCGTCCATCGCCCATTCGATTAGGGTCGGATGGACAGTGAAATGCGCTGATTCGCGTCCCAGCCGCTGTCGCATCCCACGGAGCCCGTGGCCGGTCTGTCGGCGAGTTCCCTGTATGAAACGCATCAAAAATCGCTTGTTGCTCGATGTAGGGCAACATGGCGTAAAATGCGTTGTGCCTGAAGCCCAGATCGTTTCGTTGCCAAAAGTACCCGTTGGCATTTTGAATGGATTGGATGGCGGCGGGAAAATGTCCATAAGTTGTGTGATAGTTGTGTGCAGCCAGAGCGAATTGCTTCATATTGTTGCTGCACTGCATTCGTCGGGCGGCTTCACGAGCGGCCTGAACGGCGGGCAAGAGGAGTGCGACGAGCATGCCGATGATGGCGATGACGACGAGCAATTCGACGAGCGTGAAGCCTCGTGGGCTTTTTTGATAGCCTATATTGCCCCCCCCCCCCATTTTAACATTTTGTTGCGAAATTCTGTCATGATTTGGTCTCCTTTACGGTTAGAGATGACTTAACATCCCCTATATTACCATGAGAGAACGGGAAAGTCAACAGTACGAAGTTCGCCGGAAGAGCGTATGCACTAAATCAACTCCCGTTCAATGACCCGCATCGACTCCCATACCTTGCTGCGATAGCGAAGCCAAAATGCCAAACAATACGCAAGAACCAATACCGTTAACACAATCCAACACCATACCACGCCAAAATCAAACCAATAGATTCCCACTGCACACGCTATCGGTAAAAAGGGTGCCAAAATCCCCATCACCAACGCAATGAACATCGTGTCGCCCGCTCCGCGAAGTGCCGACATAAAGATTACCGCACACGTGTCAAAAAAAAGATACAACGCCACAAAACGTACCAATATCGTACTCATATCATACACATCCGACGAACTGCCCGTCGACATAAAAGGATACAAAAGCAAACCCGGCAACACCACAAAGAAAAATCCAAAAATACCGGCATACACGCAGCCGATCATCAATGCCGTAATCGTCGCCCGCCGTGCTAAATCAGGCCGATTGGCCCCCAGTTGATTGCCGACCATCGACGTTACCACAATGCCGATTCCGCCAAGCGGTATGTATGTGAATGAATTGAACGTGAATGCAATCGTACTGGCATCCCGTTCGGCTTGACCAAGTCCGCCAATCATCATCACGAATGCCGTAAAGGTGATTGTATCAATCGAAGTATAAAGCCCCGCCGGCAAACCGTAATACAAAAGCCGACCCATCAGCGGAAAATCAACCCGCATTCCGGCAACGACTTGGCATTTTTTGGTTTTCCAATCTTGAATGAACATCAAAGCCACGTAAATAAAGAATCGCAGCCAAAGACAAAAGACGGAGGTAATGGCTGCGCCGGCCAAGCCCCATTCGGGAAAGCCGAATAGGCCGAAGACGAGGCAACATGTGAGCGGAATGTTCAGAACAACGCAGAAGACGTTGTTATACATTTCAACGTACATTTTTCCTTGTCCGCGAAAGAAGGATGCGGCGGCTTCCCCGCCGATGACGGCAGCACTGCCGCAAAGCATGTAAAAATAGTATTCGCGTTCTAGTGTTAAAAGAGATTCGTCGTGTTGGAACCAGACGAACACTTTGGCGAAAGGTTCGTAGAGCAGGAGGAGAATGGGCATGGTGGCGAACCCGAACCAAATTCCTTGCCAAACGATTCGTCCGATTCGTTGATAGTTTCCGCTTCCGTGATATTGAGCGACGAAAGCGGTAATGAAGGCTCCGACGGCGACGGGAACAGAGACGGCGGCCCAAAAGAGCATTCCTCCGTGCCAGGAGGCGGTCATGGAATCATCGCCGAGCCACATAAGGAAGATACGGTCGGTGAAGTTCATCAGGGAGAGGGCACCGTACGAGATGATAAGCGGAATGGCTTGTCGGAGTACGTCGAATCCGCCGCAGGGGCGCGTCCACCAATTTGTGTTTTTATCCATAAAACGCACACTTTCCAGCGGGGTATTGTACCACAATGCGAACGGGCGTCAACTTGCCGGATTTAGAGGGCGACGCGATCGCATCCATTTCACATTTGGACAAAACCGGCACTCTTGCAATTCACGCAAAAGTTGATACACTACAATACGTGTTAGCAGCCTACCTCGTCCTCACTCAAAATGGAGAACAAAAACAGACTTTTTCCTTCAGCGAAGAAACTGTTGTTACCATCGGAAGAGCAAACGAAAACTTCGTGACACTCGTCGATGATCGGTGCAGCCGACTCCACGCAAAACTGTTCTTCAACGAAGGAAAATGGTGCGTACAAGACCTCGGAAGCCGAAATGGCACCTACGTCGATAACGTCAATATCGCCTCCCAACTCCACTCCCTCTGGCCAGGACAACATATCCTCATCGGACGCACCATCCTGCGATTCGGACTCGGCTCGCCCGACGAATTGGATACCGTCGGCATCACGCTCGCACACATCAGCCGACATCGAGAACTGGCCGCAAACCTGTCGCAAGCCCGAAAGGAAAATCTTAACCTTCGCGAAATGCTCCAAGCAAACAGCGAAATCGTCGGACACAGTCTGCAAATGCAAGAAGTGCATGACTTTATCACTTTGGCCGCCGAAGGAAAAACGGCCCTGCTAATCCGCGGAGAAAGCGGAACCGGAAAAGAACTCATCGCCCGAGCCGTACATCTGGCCAGTCCGAGAAAGTCTAAACCCCTTGTCTGCCTGAACTGTGCGGCAATTTCGGAAACGCTCTTGGAAAGCGAATTGTTCGGACATGAAAAAGGAGCCTTTACGGGAGCGACGGAGCGGATGCTGGGCAAGTTTGAGTCTGCGGATTCCGGGACATTGTTTCTCGACGAAATTGCCGAAATGTCGCCGAACTTGCAGGCGAAAATGCTCCGCGTACTGGAAAACAACACATTTGAACGGGTCGGCGGAAACGAAACGATTGCGGTTGATGTGCGAATCATTACGGCAACGAACCGCGATTTGGAGAAAGAAGTTGCGGAAGGACGGTTTCGGCATGATTTGTTTTTTCGGCTTCGGGTATTGGAAATCATCGTTCCGCCGCTTCGGAAACGGCCGTCGGATATACCGATATTGGCCAAGTTTTTTTTGGAACGGTTTTGCAAGGATACGGGTCGAAAATATATTGATTTTCATCCTGATGCGATGCAGACGTTGATCCATTACCGTTGGCCGGGCAATGTCCGCGAGTTGAAAAATGTGATAGAACGGGCGGTGGTTTTGGGTTCGGAGCCGTTGATCATGGATCATAATTTATTGTTATCGACATTGAGTACGACGAGTGAGAGTCAGGTTCATTCGGTGATTCATTTGGAGTCGGGACCTGACGGATTTGTCCCTTGTTCGTTGGAAGAGGTTGAGCGGACGCACATTATCCGCATGTTGGAGCACACGGGCGGAAACAAGAGTCTTGCGTCGAAGCATCTTGGCATTGAGCGTTCGACGCTGGATCGCAAGATTAAACGCTATGGCATTGAGGGGTAGCCATTCCGGCGAAAGCCGGAATCCAGCCGCCCGGCGGTCGGCTGCCTACCTTCTTTTCCCTAATGCGAAACTTGCACCCGCCCGGCTTACACTGCACTCCCATTCGCAGAAAAATTTGGTATGATGGATAATGCTGGTCCCCTCCCATTCTCTCGCAAACACGCAATGTCCAAGCCCTCTCGCCGAACTTTTCTCAAAACTGCCGCCGCCAGTGCAGGCGTTT
>Ga0099364_10006094_pt1 | contig 17642 bp, 9 predicted proteins | sample TergutTh196P3_FD_73070 | JGI IMG/M metagenome (GOLD analysis project Ga0099364, IMG submission 73070) | Microcerotermes parvus P3 segment gut microbial communities from Pointe-Noire, Republic of the Congo - Th196 P3 | ecosystem: Host-associated > Arthropoda: Insects > Digestive system > Gut ...
AATACCGTCCATATCGTCCGTAATATCCGCAAGTGTGATGCTTTCAGGTGTAAACGTATATCCCTCCAAACTTGGCGTTATTGTAATAGTGCTACCGTTAAACGCCGTAACACCATACTCGCCCGTTTCGCTTGTAAGGGCTGTGCCGCCTGAGTATGAAATGGTTACGCCTTGATGAGGAGCGCCATCTATAGTAACTGTGCCGCTTACTGTACGCATGCCCACACCTACGATATTGGTAAATTCTTTCCAACCGTCTGCCGTTGCATAGTCATCCTCACTGCCTGCAGGAACATAGAGTATGCAGGTGGTTACGGGAACGCGCTGAAAAGTACTGTTATTATACGCCAAAGGCGGGGTTACGCTATGAGAATATATATGCTCCAAACTTATGCAACCATTAAAAGCATTTTGCCCAACAGTTGTTAAACTGCTTGGCAGAGTAATAGAAGTAAGTGATTTACAGTTTAGAAAAGCCTCTCTTCCTATCGTTGTAACGCTTGGCATTTCAATAGAAGTAAGAGCATAGCACGATTCAAAAATCCTCCATCCAATTATCTTGATTTTTGGCATAGAAACGGAAACAAGAGAGGAGCAGTTCCAAAAAGCCGTATGTTCAATTGTTGTAACGTTAGGCATATCAAGGGAAATAAGAGACTTGCAGCCTACAAATGCATAATATCCAATAGAAATAACGTTAGGCATTTCAACAACAGAAAGAGCTGTGCAATCTTCAAAAGTCCACCCTCCAATTGCTGTAACTTTTGGCATTTCAACAGAAACAAGAGAGGAACAGCGTTGAAAATCACTACTTCCAATCGTTGTAACGTTTGGCATTTCAACGGAAACAAGAGCAGTGCAACCAATAAAAGTTCCACCAGTAAGCTTTGTAACGTTTGGCATTTCAATGGAAATAAGTGCGGTGCAATACATAAAAGCCGTCCATCCAATCGTAGTAACGCTTGGCATATCCACTGAAACAAGAGAGGTACAGCCTACAAAAGCATTATTTCCAATTGTTGTAACGCTGTTTGGTAAAATGTAATTTGTCTCAGGCTTACCTACGGGATATTGAATTAATTCAGTTTTAATTTTATCAAACAATATACCGTTTTCTGAAGCATAATTTGCATTATTGGCATCAACATTAATTGATGTTAAGCTGCTGCAACGCCAAAACGCTTCACTTCCAATACTTGTAACGCTACTTGGAATGGTAACAGAGGCAAGAACGGCACACTCAGAAAAAGCTGAACTTCCAATAGTTGTAACACTGTTTGAAATAGTAGCAGAAACAAGAGCGGATAACCGCCGAAAAGCATTATTTCCAATCGTTGTAACTCCGTCTCCTATAACAATATTAGTAACATCAGCCCTGAAGTAGTACCATGGCGGATAATGATGATGATAATCTGGCATTTCTCCCTCGCCGTTAAAGGTAAGAGTACCGTCATCCAATTCCCACGTCAGCGGTCCTATCCGTCCGCTTTGTGAAAACATAACTGTCGAGCAAAACAACGTTGCGACAGTTAAAAATAAACAAAAAAATTTGATTCTTTTCATATCTAAAACAAATTTTATTTAACATTAGTATCTATTGTTCTGTTTTTTGCATTAATTGCAAATAATCATTTTCATAATCATCTTTCTAAATTTTCTAAATCATGTGTTCCCTTCTCCTTTTTTTTGCCTTCACTTGTAAATTACCGCCACATAACAATAATTTACATAATTACCGAGGGGTCTTCGCATGTATATTTTTAATATTTTTAATACGTTGCGTTAAGAAATTTGTGACCCAACAAATTCCCCTGCGTCTGCTTAGATGCTTCTAAGTTCCCTTGCCTCTGCCCCGACGCTTCCCATGGCAGAGGCTGAATTGCTAAAATTGTTTTTCCCTAGTTGCCAAATGGTTAATGGGTGAATGAGTGAATGGGGGAATAGGTGAATGAGTGAATGGGGGGGCAATGTTTGTTTTGTGGGGAAAAATTTGCAACTCCATTGGTAAATATTGAGACAAAAGGCAAGCTGAAGAAATATTGATTTCAATATTTCTGTAACTGCCTCTTTTACAAAGCTTAATATTTTTCTGCCTTTTTTCATAGTTCATTTATTTATGGCTAAATTTGGGTTACAAATTTTTTGCAAAGATAATGTTTTTTTCTATATACCAAAATTTTCTTTTTTGTTTCATTAAAATGAGTTTTACGAAAATTTTTATAAAGGGTTACATTTTTTTATTTTTTTATAAAAATTTTACAAGTTTTTGCGAAAATTTTTGCGCCTTTTGCGTTTAAATTTTTAACGCAAGGTACGCAAAGTAGAGGACGCAAATATGCGCAATCATCGTCATGCTGAACTTGTTTCAGCATCCCCTCATTTTCACTTTTTTCAGGGGGTTGCGGGTCAAGCCCGCAATGACGGGGTAATTTATAACTTTTGGGGTTTTATTCTTTTACAACCCTCAAAACAAAACTTCCATGTTCTGAAATTAATCGTATCAGATAAATTCCTGAATTGAAGGCTGATACATTGATTTCGACATCTTTACTCTCTATTTCAAATGATTGGACTAATGTGCCTGTACTGTTGTAAATCTCTATGATAGCGTTGTCGTCTTTTGAGCGTACCACATGCAAAATATCTTTTACAGGGTTGGGATGTACGCTGAAATTGGCGGTGATATCCAAACTCTGAATGTTTTCAATGTCATCTTTAAAAATTGCGGCAGATAGCATTGCGGGGGAGAAAAGCCCGCCCGAATAAACTGCTTTAACTGCATAATAGTATTCGCCATTAGGCTGTGAACTCCATAAAATATCTGTAAATGTGTTACTTTGCAGGTTAGTGGCAAGTATTGTCCAATCGCTTTCTGCTTGTCCTGCGGTTAGTCTGTAGATGTTGTAGCCTGTTATTGCTTTTGAAGCGGGATAGCCGAAAGTTGTTTGTTTGCCCATGATAATTCCGTCGGCGCGAACCATTATGTTTGCAATAATATCTTCTTCCAAAGGTATATAGTCATATTGCAAAAAGTCTCCACTGTAAAAATGGGTCATCGGCAGAAATGGGTAGTCATCATTTGGAGTTGTTGTACCTATTGAAAGGAAGCCTGTTGGGTGGCTCAAAGCGATGAAAAACCCGTTTGGCGCATCAACCGGCTCGGGGAAATCAAATTTATTCCACTCCATTTTCGTTGAGGTAACGTTATTTTCATTGAAAAGAATTTGTGTTGAAGGGTTTCCTTGGTCGTTAAGTGCTATTACCCACAAATTTACAGGAGTTGGAAATTCATTATCTTGGTCGGTTAAGAACCATGAAATGCTGTTAAGAGTAGCATTTATGCGGTGGCAAGAACCAATTACACCCCTCGGCAATGCTTGTTGCCCGAATCCTCCCTGACCGGAAGCAATTCCATTGTCATAACGGAAAGTCATCAGTTGTCCCGCTTCCGTCCAATCGACAACTACGTTGTTATCCACCACAACTGCCGTAACAATACCCGCAGGATAAAGAATTTCGTGAATAAATGCCTCGTGGAACAATCCTACGTCCCTAATTTCCAACCCTATAACAGTATAAGTTGCAAATCCTGCAAAAGAGATTGTCAAATCATAAGTACCTTTAAATATGTTTTCTATGAGAACGCCGTCCGCACCGGAAGTATTGGTGTAAATAAAGTCGGGGCTTCCGTTTTGGTTAGTTAGTGTAACAGTTGCGCCTGTTGGCAGTTCCCCAGTGTTGGTTGTTATATAAACTTGAAAATCTACCATCCAATCTTTTGGGAGCGGATTTGAGATACGTGCAATTGACGCACCTGTTGTATAAATAGCTTTAACGGCGTACCTGTAACCACCTGAAGGCAATTCATTCCATTCATTATCAAAGCATTCTGCTTCCGTAACCTCTGCAATTTTTTGCCATTCGTTTTCGGGTTGTCCTTCTAAAAATCTGTAAACAGAGTAATTTTCAAGCCCTTTGCTACCGTAACTGTTATTTTCGTCTATATTGCTACCGTAACTAACCATTTTTCCGCCATAAGCGAAAGAGTATGCGTTTACTCTTATCATAAAAACTCCGGGAGGTGCTTCCGTAATTTCTTCGTGTATTAAAGCCCAATTATCGCCAGATTTCATCCAATTAAGCCCTGAAATTGCATTAGGACCTGTAAAATCATAACCAATAAAATGAGTAAGTCCGGGAGTTGCAAGCCATCGAACCATCGCATAAAATGTTTCAGCATAAGGAATGTTATTTAAAGGCGCATTTATCCATGAATTTCCATCAAAAACAAAGGGCGCACTTGAGCCGACCAACTGACGGTCAGCATCGTAAATATCTAAAATTACCTCTCTATTTGTATTTTCGCTTGATGCCATTGCATAAATATCAATACTTGTAAGCAACCCATCTTCATTAACATTAAATTGATTACCTAACCAAACTTCTGCATTGGGATTAATTCTGTATCCTGTATCAGCCGTGCCGTCATCCAAAATATAATTTCTTTGTATGGGAGGAATTGGAACGTCCCATTTAATATGTGCAAACTCCTCCGATGCCGTTGCCGTAACTGTGCCAACGGGGAAAATTCCTTCGGTAAGCGCAATGTCAAAAACTACATTTTCACCATCTATTTCAATCGTTTCGTTGAATGGCAAATATCTTGGATATTCTACGGTAAACGTATAAACAAAAGTATCATAAACACCTGATATTAAATAGTTTCCATCTGCATCGGTATTTGTTGTATAATCGTTATAACCCGAAAGAGTAATTATAACGTCTGGGATACCTACGCCTTCTGTATCGTTTCCTGTAACTTTTCCGCTGACGGTATAAACAGGAATTGGATTAAGTTCGATATTGTAAGTAATATCATCTCCATCAATTTCAATATCAATCGTTTCCGAATAGATTTTGTATCCTAATAATGAAGCGGTAATGGTATAAGTAAAACCTTCGTAAACTTCGGGTATGATGAAGTATCCGTTTTCGTCTGTGAAGACAATATAACTGCCGCCTCCATACATTTTTATTTCGACATTTTCAAGTCCAATATTAGTGTCGCTATCAATAACAGTCCCGCTGACTGAAATCGTTTCTCCTAATAGTAAGTGGAGTGGCATATCAACGGGCTTTCCAAATAATCCGGGTAATTTGCCTGTTTCGTTAATCCAATCGTCTTCTTCTGTAAAAAGTCCGCCCAGCGTGGCATCTCTATTTATTGTAACAATATCTATATCAGCACCATCTATATTATCTATCCCAATATTGTCCCAAAGCGTTGTACCTCTTATATTTATCATATTTTCATATCCATAATTGTTTACAGGATTGCCTCCTCCTATTGCAACTTGTCCTACAACTCTACCTTCCCACGCACCGCCGGCATTGGTAAAACTCGGATTCAGAGCAACACAATTAGAAATAACTCCATTGGGAGTGTTCAATCCTAAAATACCACCTATATTAGAGCCACCGTTGCCTGTACGAATACCTGTTATGGCTGCTGCCGACCAACAATTAAGCAAATTGCCGAAGTTCCATCCCGCTATTCCTCCGACACTATTACCACCTCCTTGCGAAAATATTGAACCAATTGAATAACAGTGAGATAATAATCCATAATAGTGGTCACCTACTATTCCTCCTACATATTGTGTAGCTTGCGATACAGAATTTATCGAGCCTGAAAAATAAGATTTTGAAATTACACCGGAAGTAGCCATTCCAACCACCCCACCGCAAGTAAGTGTACCCGCAATAGCATTGGCTTTAACTTCTCCTTCCACATAAGAGTTTAAAACAGAACTTGCATTAAGGTATCCTATTATACCGCCCACGTAATGCCTGCTATTAGCAGAAAAATTGCCCATAAGCGAACCGATAAAATGAGAGTCTGAAATAGATGACCCATTTTGTGCATAAGCCACAACGCCTCCTATACTTCCTAAGGTGCTATTAGTAGTTACTTCACCTATTGTAAAACAGTTAATTATGTTGCTTGTAAAAATCCATCCTGCAACTATTCCTGCATAGCTTGAACTGGTGGGAGTATTTGAATTGATTTCTGCATCAACAATACCAAGATTTTTTACTGTTCCGTTTTCAATATATCCGAACAGTCCAAGGTGGCTAATAACACTGTTTTCGATGTAAAGACCATGTATTATGTTATTGTTTCCGTCAAATACTCCTTTGAAAGGTTTGTTGTCGCTTATGCTTTCTCGCGTTCCTATGGGGATCCATCCATTTCCATCATTAAAATCATCACCTAAATCAGAAAGGTCGATGTTATTAGCAAGCAGATAGTATCTGTCATTAAATGCTTGATTATCAGAGTTCACCAAATCGGCAAGCGTAGCTAAATCTTGTGCTGTTGCAATAATATAAGGCATCTCCTCTGTTCCTTCACCCAAAAAATGATCTATAACTTGAACGGTTGCCACCGCTGACGTAGTTGGGTCGTCTATTGACGTTGCTATTACCGAAATAATTGTTGCCGTTTCGTCTTCTGAAACGTATAATAGTCCGTTTTCTGAAACTGTTGTTTCTGTTATTCCTCCTTCTACGCTCCAGGTAACGTTTTGAGATAGGTTGTACCCCCAAATAGTTGCTTCAAATTGTTGTGTTTTATCATACCCTACCGCTACTTCTTCGGGGAACATCATAATTAATAGCACTACAGGATTGGTTGTTAAATAGTTGGGCAGGTCAATCGGTTCTCCAAATCCGGGCAATTTTCCGTTTTGTGTTGCCCATATTGGCGTTGTAAATTTATTGTTAAGTGTACCGTCTGCACGTATGGCTTCAGCGGTAATATTTTGTCCGTCTAAACCTGTATTTCCAACGCTTTCCCAATTTGTTGAGCCTTCTTTGCCAATTATTTTTATCATATTATTTAATGCAATATTATCAGAAATCAGAGGGCTTGATCCCGTATTTCTACCAACTATTCGTCCAACATATATCGTATTTCCTCTGTAATAAATGATTGGATTTAGCGCAACGCAGTTTTGAATAGTTGAGGTGTTGGTTTGCATAACTCCCGATATTCCACCTGCATAAGTAGTAAAATTAGAAAAAGAACTTATCGAAGCCGTTGACCAACAATATAATACATTGCTGCCTGCTGTAGAGTTTGCGCCTGTAATTCCACCTGAATATGAAGTGCCTGAAAGTCCTGTTGCACTAACCGAGCCCATTGAATAACAGTTTGAAATTGTACTGCTTATAGAAATAGAACCCACTATTCCGCCGGCGTATGCAGTACCATTAGAGTTTGCTTCAACAGAAACTATTGCATAAGAGTTTGTTATGGTAGTAGCGAAAATTTCTCCAACAATTCCTCCCGTGTAAGGGGTTGCAGTATGCGAAATTATATCCCCCGTAACATAAACATTTGTAATCATAGAATTTGACGCACGTCCCGCAAGTCCGCCTGTACAACAAGTACCCGAGGCTCGACCGTAAGTAATCTCTACATCTACAATGCCGAGATTTTTTATTGTAGCACCATTAATTCCTCCAAAAAGTCCCGCTTCGGGATTGTTGCCGATAGTGTTAATATAAAGTCCTGTAATAACGTTGTTATCTCCGTCAAAGCCTCCCCTGAAAGGAAAAATATCTACATTGTTTCCGATGGGTATCCATCCTTCACCATTATTAAAATCGCTATCTTTGCCGTAGTCTGAAAGGTCAATACTGTTTCCAAGTTTGTAAAATTTGTTGTTGAAAACAGTGTTGCTCTCGTTCACTTTTATTGCAAAATGCACCATCTCTTCGGCAGTGTAGATAATATAAGGGTCATCGTCAGTACCTTTTCCATTAAATATCGTTATTTTTGCGGTAGCAAATTTTGTGTCATCTTCGGTTGATGTTGCCATTACGGTGAATGTCATTGCCGTTTCGTCATCAGAAACGTTGAGTTCACCGTCTTGATTTATGGTTGTTCCCACACTTGCTCCTTCTACACTCCATAAAACGCTTCCTATAATATTAAATCCAAAAACTGTCGGCGTAAATATTTGTGTATCACCTTTATTTAAAATAATTTCATCAGGCTCTACGACAACATTAATAACAGTCGAACCCATAAGGTGTTCGGGGAGTTCTACCGATGTACCGAAGCCGGGAAGTTTTCCGCTGTCGGTAGTCCATCCGTTTTGGGATGTAAAGCGTCCTCCGAAAGTTCCGTCATTTTCGTTGATTTCCGTTACAGTTATGTTTTGTCCGTTAATTAAATCCAATCCTGTTGCTCCCCAAGGATTTCCGTCAGGCAAATTGAGCATATTATTAAAGGCAATGTTATTGGAAACAGTGCCGTTTGAGCTGTTACCTCCGACTATTCGTCCGATTATTCTTGTACCGCTTGAGATAATGTTATTAATACTTGGATTAAAAGCCGCACTATTCGATACGATGGCGGTGGCGCCTGTATTTAAGCCCACTATTCCTCCCGTTGCATTTTCTATATCACTAACATTTGGATTGGCAGAAGCAGTTCCAGATATAGTGCTTGTTGTCCAACTGTTAGATATGCTGCCTGTATTGTTTCTGCCTGCAATGCCGCCTGTATAAGACCTTATTCCCGAACCTGTTGTTAATATATTACTTGTAACAACTCCCATTGAATAACAGTTTGTTACTGCACCTGCTGCCCTGATATCACCAACTATTCCACCTGTAAAAAACGAATAAATTTGATAATTTGCCGATGTTTGCGGATAGGTAAAAGTAACCGAACCCACAAAACTACTATTTTCTACTTTGCCGCCACTATTGTAGCCTACAATTCCACCTGTAAAAAATTCAGAGACATTTAGCGCTATGAGAAGCACAGGCATCGAAGAAACAACCATTGCGTCCACAACGTTTAGGTTTTTTATTACGCTGCCCACGGCAATATGCCCAAATAGTCCAACAGATACAAGCGTTGTATTGTTTATTTCAAGATTTGTAATTTTATAGCCGTCACCATCAAAAACTCCTCTGAAAGGTCTGTTTACGCCAACAGTTTGGTTTTGACTTCCTATCCACAATCCTATCGGAATCCATCCAGCGCCCTCGTTAAAGTTTTCACCGTAGTCTGACAGGTTGATGTCGTTGCCTAACTTGTAATGACTAATATTATAAAATATGTTGCCGTCGTTTACTAATTGTGCAAAAAGTGCTAAATCTTCGGGAGTGTAAATCATAAATGGCTCTGTTTCAGTTCCTTTTCCTGTAAAGAAATTAGTTATGAAAACTGTTGCCGTACCCGATATTGTATTGTTTTCTGTTGATGTAGCTCTTACTGTCAATGTTTCTGCTGTTTCGTCTGAGGCAACCGTTAGAACGCCTCCGTCTGCAGTTATTGTTGTTTCTTCTACTCCGCCCTCTACGCTCCACACTACTTCTCCTGTAAAATTAAATCCTAAAACAGTTGCCACAAAAATTTGTGTACCTCCATTTGTTAATCCTGCAAAATTTGGAGTTACAGATACGAATGATATATGGGGTGCGCCGTCTAAAAATCCGGGTAAATCTACGGGTGCATCAAATCCGGGCAGTTTTCCGTTTAATGTTGTCCATCCGTTTGTATTAGTGAAAAGTCCGTTCAGTGTGCCATCTAAACGGATAACGGCTGCGCTAATATTAGTGCCGTCTCTCAAATTTGCTCCAATGTTAAGCCACCCCGCATTGTTAGGTAGGTTTATCATATCCCTAAAAGCGATGTTATTTGAGAGGGTAGCATTCGCGGCTTGATTTCCGACCACTCTTCCGATATTTATTGTGTTTGCCGTACTAAACAAACTTGGATTCAACGCTGCACTATTGGACACGGTTGCCGTGCCTGAATTTGAGCCAACTAAACCTCCGATATTGGCAATGTTTATATCTGTTGCAGTAATAATAGTGGTTGTCCAACTGTTTAACACGCTGGCAGAGTTATTTCGTCCCGTTATTCCGCCAATATGTAGCGTTGCATTAGTACCTGTTGCAGTGCCTGATATCGTTCCCATTGAATAACAACGCTGTACAGTTCCTGCGGTGTTGTTATTGTCACCTGCAATTCCTCCGACTAACGCAATAGTATTAGCAGAGGCAGTTATCGAGCCTTCAAAAAAGCAGTTTTTAATGATTCCTGCATTATTGTATCCAACGATGCCGCCGGTGTATGTCGTACCAACTGCGGGTGTGGAAACAATCTCTGCATCCACAATGCCCAAATTGCTGATAGATGCCCCTGCTACCATATATCCGAACAAACCCGCATTGGCAAGGGCTGTGTTATTTATCTGAAGTCCGGTAATAGTATTTCCCATTCCGTCAAAATTACCTCTAAAGGGGTTTCCCGCTATTGTTCCAATGGGAATCCAATTCTGATACTCTGACAGATTGACGTCATTGTCAAGCCTGTAATGTGCCGTTGCAAGAGAATAGGGCGGAATAATGGTGTTTACATACGTTGCCAACAGTGCCAAATCTGCTTCTGTCTTTATCAGATAAGGGCTCTCTATTGTACCGCTCCCTTCAAAATCAGCCTTTGCTGAAAAAGGTAGCACAAATAAAAATAGTATTAAGCCTAAAAATAAGCCTTTCAACCCTGATGAGCTGAAATAATGAAAATTATTTTTCATAATAATTTATAATTCAAAATTTATAATTCAAAAACAAATCAGGGCGCAAAGATACAAAAAAAAATAGTTTTTAATTATATTATCCGAAATTTTCTCAACCCTCTAAACAAAATATTTATTATCGGAAAAAATAATTTGCAAAATTTAACACTTTTTTTTACTCTTTTGTGTTTCCACAGTTGCTTATTTTTACTGCTATTTTCACATATATTCTTTTTCTTTTCTTGAATTAATGGGACATATTCAGGAATTGTATTTCCAAGATGATAGGCATACAATTTCGGGGTCGAAACTCTAATGTAACCATTTTTTTCAACAGAAAAATCGATGTGTTTTTCTTCATATCCATTTTTAAAGATATACTCTACGGGCGTTGCGCTAAATCCTTGTACTACTTCTTTTCGGAACGTTGCAAGTGCGTGTACGGCACCTGAAATAGCGATTACGTTGTTTTTTTCAAAATAATAATGACGTTCACGCCAACTATATTTCAGTCTTAATCCTTTTCGGGCATATAGCCCAGCATCAGTCGGGTGTCCGTGTCCTTTTTCAAAAAGGTCAATATCGTCTTCTGAAATTATTTTTTTGCTTTTTAGACGGTGCAAAACAATGTTGCTATTGAAGAAATATGCCAGATGCGCTGCGGGATAACAACTTACCATTCCAGCACTTGGAAAATTTTCCATAATATCAGAAACCGCCTCTTCCCATCCTTGAAAAAATAGAAAATCGGCATCGCTGATGGTTATAAAATCTTCATAAGCGGCTCTTGCTTCGGCGAGTACATTTTCCAATTTACCGCGATTTTCTTTTCTCACGATATATTTGTCTATCAACCCTTTTTCGACAAACGCTTCGGCAATTTTTGAGGCTTCTGCATTGGAATTATTGTTGATAAGCGTAATGTTTGTATGTTCAGAATTTATTGTTTCTGTAAGAGATTGCAGGCAGATACGCAAAAGTTCGGGCTGAAATTTGAAATAATCATCCTCAACATTTGGTATCCAAAATGGCATTATTATTCTGTGTTTTTTATGAATTAGCTTTGTTTCTTTGTTCTTTTCGGGATTTGTTCCTATTCGCATAGTTTTAATATTTAATAGATTAACAATTTATTAATATTTGTAAAATTAAAAGATTACGAATTAAGCGGCAAAAAATTATTCAATAGCCGCAAATTCTTAATTATCAAATTAATTCAGGGGGTTGGTCAATCTGTTTATAAAAATTGTTTAGGGCAAAATCCGTATAGGGAATTTTGATTTTTTTTATCTCTTTTGAAAATAAATTTATTTGAAGAAGTTGTTGCATAAAATCAAAAGGAAAATGTTTTGTATAGCTACAATTTGTTGGTACATCACCATCCTCGTCAATATTATTGCTTTTACCGACAATATATTCTAATGCCCATTCAATAACGCTGTTTAATTCATTATTTTGTTGATTTTCAACTTCAAGGGGGGAAATAAAAAAGCATCTGTTGATGTATATCAACAAGAAGAAAATTAATATTAATATATTAGATTTATTCATATAAACTATTTGCTTCTTTCAGGTTTTTAAAGAAAAGTGGTTTAATTTTTTCTAGTTCGGCATCACTTTTGTCCCACCATTTAAGTTCTTCTAATTCTTTACAAATATTTTCGTTAAATCTTGTACCCTTGATAGTTGCGGGTATTCCCGCCGCTATTGAATAGTTTGGAACATCTTTTGTAACGACTGCCCCCGCTGCGATGATTGCGCCATTTCCGATTGAAGCGCCGCCCAAAATAATGGCACCGTGCCCAATCCAAACATCATGCCCAATTGATATACTTTTTGTTTCTTTCAACTCGTACAAATCACCTTTGAATAATTCGCTGTTTATATAGGTTGAAATATAATTGATAGGGTGATTTGTTGAATTAATCATAACATTGGCACCTATTTGGCAATATTTACCGATTTTTACATTTCCGTGTATCCAATTATTAATGCCGACAGTGGTGCGGTAGTCCAAAAAAACATTCCCTGAAAATGAGCAGCCGTTTGGTATTTTATTTTTACCTCCAAACTTTACATTTTGAATACCTGAAATTTTTCCAACCACCTGACAACCGTCTATGTATCTCGCTGAATAATAGACCCTATCGAAAATACGGCGAAAAATATCCCAAATCATATTTTGAAATTTTTCTTAAATCATATTAAATTTTCGGGCAACTCTTACAATAATGTTCGTAAAAGATGCCATCAATCTGTTAAAACATAAACTTCTTTCTTTATACGGTGGAAAATTGAAAAGGTTATCATTTTTTTCTAATTCGTGCTTAAGAATTTTGTCATCGGGTATTGAATTTCCGAGATGATAGGCATAACATTTAGTGGTCGAAACTCTGTAATAGCCTAATTTATCGGAAAAATAATCAAGGTATTCTTCTTCGTATCCGTTTCGGAAAAGATGTTCAATTTTTCTGATGGGCAGTTTTGTAAAAATATCTTTTTTCATTGTGGCTAAGGCGTGTACGGCTCCAAAACAGACTGTTTCGTCTCCTTTTTTTAGATAATATTGTTTTTCTGACCATTGATATTTTTTCTTTACGCCAAGTCCTTTATATATTCCATTTCCAGATTGGTGCCCAAGTCCTTGGTCGACTAAATTCATATCTTGCTGTTCTACTACGCTTCCGCTTTTCCAATTCCAAAATGATGTCAAAAGCCATTGCGTATTGTGCTGAAAGGATAAATTTGGACAAGGATAAATCGTAACCACCCCTGCTCTTTTGAAGGTGCAAAATATTTTTGCTACTTTGTTTTCCCACCCTTTGAAAAACAAAAAATCGGCATCGCTAATTGTAATGTAATCTTCGTAAGCGGCTCTTGCCTCGGCGAGTATGTTTTCTAATTTTCCGCGATTTTCACTTCTGACTATGTATTTGTCAATCAACCCTTTACCAACAAACTCTTCTGCAACTTTTGATGCTTCTGGGCATGAATTATTATTTATTAGCGTAATGTTTGTACGCTCATTATCAATAGTTTCTGTGAGTGATTGCAGGCAGAGACGCAATACTTCGGGCTGATTTTTAAAGTAATCTTCCTCTACATTTGGTATCCAAAACGGCATTATAATTCTGTGCGGTTTATGGATTAGTTTGGTTTCTTTGGTTTTTTCGGGGTTGGTTCCTATTCTCATAAATTTTTTGTATTATTGATTATTATAATAAGTTCTCTATCACATTACAGTCACATTAATATATTGTTGATTATTAGGTGTTTAAAAGCTGCATATTAATCCATTGTCAAATTATCATCACATTACGGTCACATTAAATTATCCCCAAAAAGGAATATATTTGAAATATCTTTTGGCTTTATTTTCAGGGTCTTCTTCTTTTATTAGCTTTGCTTCGATTGTATCTCTTATAATTCGTGATATTATGGAATAATTTTTTTCTTCTACTTCAAACCTTTCCCGTAGGCTTTGGTTTGTCATTTTTTCATTTTGCAAAAAGCGAAGGCAACAATGTTGGTAACAGGCATTTATTTTATCTTTTCTGCTCATTTCCGTTAATTTTTGGTATGCAAAAATTGTAACAGTAGTTCTAATTTCGCCAACCAAAATGCGTAGAGCGGGCAGTCTAAATTGTTCATTGTTTGCAATCACTTTGTCCACGCCGCTTCCTTTTTCTTCGCAGAAATTTGCACGCCGCATTATGTCTGACATTTTTTCGTTACGCGAAACATAATCGTCAATAAACCTTTCAGGGCTGATCAGCGGCAACCCAGGATTTGAAATATCTACACGGTCTAAATATATTTCAATCAAAGGAAATCCTTTTTCTTCAAAATTTTGGTGAATTAAAGCATTTGCTGTAAGTTCTCGAATTGATATTTCTGGATACACACGATGTTCCGTTCTAAGAGCCCTTCCTATTGTCTCACTTGCAGGTAGTTGTCCGTTTATCCAATCCATCATACTTTCGAAACCAACACAATATCCCTTCGTAAAAAGTTGTTCTCTCTCTGTTTCAATTTTTCCTTTTCCTTTATAAACTATTACCCGAACTGCTTTTCTGTATACCTCATCGAAATCGTTCAAGTTTTTGGCAAAAAGCAACGCTCCTAATTTTGTGATACTGTAATTGTTTTTATCCTTAATTATAAGTTGTTCTGAAATAAATTTTTCTATAATTCCATCCTGGTTACTCGGATAAGGTATTTTCATCAGTTCAAAAAATGTTTCTGAACTCAATAAGCTTATGATTTCCGATGAAGAAATGTTTGATTTGACTATATCTTTTTCCAAACGATAGGTGCTTTTTTTCCAAATTTTTCTTTCTTTTTCTTCAAAATCTATTAATTTTCTTGTATAACTTCCAACCCTGATATATGCTTGATGTAAAAATTTTATGGGTCGATTTTGCGCTGCCGGAATAATGAATAAAGAAATATTTTTGTTTTTTTCATAATCGAACTCATGTATAGTAAAATCAATACGTGGATTTAAACGCGTAACAAGCCAATTTTCCAATTCTTCTTTACCCTTTTTATGGCTTTTGGCTTTTAAGTCTGTTCCTACTACTTCATGGGTTTGGTCTTTTATTCCAAAAACCAAATAACCATATTGTTGATTGTGAATAGATGCAGCATTTGATAACGCTGATAATAATTCTCCAATCTCTTCACAAGAATGAAAATTATGTTTGAACTCAATCCATTCGTTCTCAGATACGTTACCACGCAATTCGTCAATAAGGGAAATCAATTGTTTTGCTTGCATACTTTTTATTTGTTTTTTTCGGGGTTGGTTCCTATTCTCATAGTAGCATTTTTTCTGACGTATATTGTTCTACTTCTCTATTTATCAATTCTTTAATCTCCTTTTCGGGAAATTGTAACTGATATTCAGCAACTCCAATGGGTTTGCTAAAATCTCTTAATGCAAGTTCAATATCAACTTTTCCCTTTGAAGCACATAAAATAATACCTATTGAGGGATTTTCATCTTCTTGTTTTATTTTATCATCGAGCAAGCCGAGATAATAATTCATTTTACCAACAAATTCAGGTTCAAATTCGCCAACTTTCAAATCAATTGCTACTAAAGAATGTGCTCTACGGTTAAAAAACAGCATATCAACAAAATATTCTTTCTCGTTATGTGTAAGTCTGAATTGATTCCCAATATAAGTAAACCCTGTGCCAAGTTCAAGCAAGAAAAATTTAATTTTTTCAACTAATCTTAGTTCCAATTCTCGCTCTTTCAAAGGGTGTTTCAGTCCGAGTATTTCAAGGTTATAGGTGGATTTCAAAATTTCATTTGCTTGTTCTTGTATGTGTTCGGGTAAAGTTTGAGCAAAATTGCTGTGTTTGGGCAATATTTTTGCATTTTTATAGCTATCAGCTTTTATTAAATTGAGTAAAATATTTCTTGATAAACTATTTTCGTGTGATAATTCAACATAATATTTTGCTTCCTCTATTGATTTTACACTGCTCATTATAAGCAAATTATGTTTCCATGGCAAAAATGCGACAAGTTGTCGCACTTTTTCGTCAGCAAGAGCATAAAATTCGTAAAATCGTTTCATATCCCACAAGTTTCGCGGTGAAAAACCTGTTGTATTGGGAAATTCCTGTTTTAAGTCGGCTGAAAGACGTTTTACTACGCTGCTTCCGTATCCTTTTTCAAATTGTTCTTCTGAAAGCCGTTTACCAATATTCCTATACATCTGCATCATTGTCGAGTTGAGTTTGTGGGCAAATGTTACTCGTGTTGATTTTATTTCGGTTACGATGTAACGCAAAATTTCGCTGTAATGATTATGGTTTATTTCTTTTGACATTATCTAACATCAAGCTTTTATCATTTTTTTTATAATCCTTAACGCCTTTATATCAAAAATAAAAAATGGAGTAATTTTTAACAGATGAAAAAATGTTTTAACGTTAAATTTTCTCTTATTGTTGTGTAACTCTGTAAGATGAACCCTTACAACAGATTTTAACGCTGACAAATAAGTATTCAAACTCATTTGTCTCTTTTTGGCTTTCACAAAATTAAGTTGAAAAGCTGATATCAAAAGATATTGCTCGGATTTTTGAGATAATTGCCCTAAATCATGAAGCCTATATTTTGCTAATGTTTCGTCTAAATAGAGGAAACGTGTATAAAAAGCCATCTTCATATAAAATTCACAATCTTCGCCGACTTTTATGTTTTCATTAAATCCGCCTGCTTGGTCAAAAACGGCTCTTTTTATCAGTGGGGTCGGGCTTTTAACTAAAACCATCTCTATCGCTTTGAGGAACGAGTTCCCTCTACGCTTATAATAAGAAGTGTCCACATAACTTTTAGGTTTTTGGCGCTTCCCATTTTTGTCAATATACTCAATTCTGCCGTGAATTAAGCCAACATTAGGGTCAACGTCAATTGCTTCTACTTGTCTTTCCAATTTATCAACTACCCAGACATCATCGTCATCACAAAAAGCAATCCATTCACCTGTGGAATGCTCAACTCCCGTATTTCTTGCGGCACTAAGTCCTGCATTTTTCTTTTTTATAAGAATAAGTTCGGGATATTTTTCTTTGTATATATCAACATAATTTTCCCGTGAACCGTCATCTATCAAAATTACTTCAAAGTTTCTGTATGTTTGAGAAAAAATGGCATCTAATGTTTCTGATAGGTACTCAGGTCGGTTGTATGTTGTAACAATTACAGAAATTTTAATCATCATATTAATTTTTTTCTGTTATTACGTAAAAAGTACAAAAAAGATACGTTTTTATTTCAATTTTGCAAAAGCATCTTTCATCTGCTGCATTGCTTTTTTCAGTTTCTCTTCCGATGTGGCATAAGAAAGCCTTATACAATTTGCGTCTCCGAAAGCATCGCCGGGTACGGTTGCAACAAATGCTTTACTTAACAAATAGAGGCTCACATCGTTACAGTTATTGATAACTGTTTCGCCGTCTGTTTTACCAAAATATGCACTTACATCGGGAAACAGGTAGAATGCGCCCTGCGGAACG
>Ga0099364_10006095_pt1 | contig 17641 bp, 17 predicted proteins | sample TergutTh196P3_FD_73070 | JGI IMG/M metagenome (GOLD analysis project Ga0099364, IMG submission 73070) | Microcerotermes parvus P3 segment gut microbial communities from Pointe-Noire, Republic of the Congo - Th196 P3 | ecosystem: Host-associated > Arthropoda: Insects > Digestive system > Gut ...
GATGGTTTCAGCACACGATTAATCTCGTTTATAGTAGCTATATAATCCGGTACATCTTGAAAAACAGTTATTGATACCGCTATGTCAATGGTATTGCTTGGTATGATACTCAGATCCTCTAGTGTGGCATGATTATATTCAATGTTTTTTTGTTCTGTTTTAGATTTTGCAATAGAGAGCATTTTTTCAGAATAATCAACCGCAACAACTCGACTGCATTTTTCGGCCAATAGTCTACTTAAATAACCCTCGCCACATCCGGCGTCTAAAATCGTCTTGCCAGTGATATCTCCCATAATGTTAAATATGGCAGGGTTTATAATCATCTCTCGATCACTGTCACCTAAAACTGTGTATTGCTGCGTAAATTTTATTGCATTCTGATCCCATATTTCAGCTACCTGTTGGCTGTTCAATTCTTTTTTATCCATTAGGGTTTTCCTCCTCAATCAGTTTTAAATATTTGGGAGTCTCGGACAGTTCATCAACATTAGAATACGAAAATAGACGTTCCCAAAAATCTTTCTTGAATCGTACATTTTCATTAAAACATTGAAGATATTCATTATCGTCTATTTTGCAACGGTTGATAATGTCCTGTTCGTATCCATCTTGAAAAATCTCATTTAAATAAAATACTGTGAAATGAATTGCTTTAAGAAGATTACCGCCTTCTGCTTCAACAATTTCCAATGCCATGTTAAAGTCATTTGCAGTCATATATCTAATTGAAAATTCTCGTATATCCGTAAATTTAACTAAATTATTATCCCTTCCTGACCATATCCACATATCATTTACTGCTTCTTTATATATATGTGAACATAGGTGGATGTAAAAATCGTATGGATTCAACTGGTTTTTTGCATCCATCCGTTTCAACATATCTGAAACTATTTTTCTGTTGTTTTTATCTATGCCAAAACAAAAATCAAAGTTTACTCTTTCGCAAAATGTATCTTCTACACTTATTCGGAATGGGTACGAGTTATTCATATGCAGATTCCAAAACACCGCTTTCTTTCTTGAAATTGGTATATGCGTTTTGGTGGTATCGTCATATTCCGTTTGCTCATATCCTTCTGATTGCATGATCTGTTTTACATTCTTGTATTGTTCATAATCTATCATACAATCTATATCGTTTAATGATCGTCCCGGCATGTCCTTGTATAAATCAGTTAAAAGAGATATCCCTTTTAGTGGTGCATATGATATATTGGCTTCATCAAATTTATGAGATAGCTTTTGAAATTCTTGTATGTAAACTTTGTTTCGGAATTTATTTCCTGTATAGTAAAAACGTATTAACCTAATAATTTGCTTTGGTAATTTATCAACCAAGTCATATTTATCTAAGTTATGATAGACAAATCCTAAAACTTTATTTTTTACCGCATAACAAAGCAAAACATACCAATCAATGTTTTTACTTGCCAGATCAAGCAGTTCGGATTCCTCAGACGGAGAAAAACTCAGCCTTGAGAGTAAAATTAATAATTTTTGATCATTATTAAGTTCTTCAAATTTTTTCATTGTGATTATTCATCCTTTCTAATAGTGTTATTTTTTTCGAGTCGAGTTTTTCGTCTCCAATATAACCGATTTTAATTTCCGGTGTATAGTCTCCATGATCGTCGCTGCCGCCAGAAATTAAAAGCGAATGTTTATGTGCTAAACTTAAATATTCATCTTCCAAATCGATTTGAGATGGGTGATAAACCTCAATTCCCAAGATTCCCGCATCCTTTAGCTCTATTAACATTTTTTCGATGTTTTCTATTGACATTTCTAATTTGTGCGGATGGGCAAGTATAGGTATACCTCCTGCTTCAAGTATTACGGAAATTGCATCGGCGGCAGATAAATATGAAAAACTTAAGTCTAGGTTATGATAATTTAAATATTTTTCATAAATATCTTTTTTGCTTTTAAATGATGTTAACTCCATTATTATTGCACAAATATTTTTTCGCTTTACTTTTAAAGACTGTTTCTTGAGTTCTTCCTGAACTTTTATATTTAGCTCTTTGTTAATTTGAAGCATCATACGTTGCATGGCGCGTAAATAACTATATTGAATAATTTGCAGCTTTTTATTCAAGGAATTATTGTTTATATCAATTTCGTATCCTAAAATATGTATTTGTATGTTTTCGCCATGCACGGCTGTTAATTCAATCCCCGGTATTAGTAAAATTTCAGAAGCGGGAATTGACTGCTTATAGGCATCTACAGTATTATGATCAGTTATTGATAATATTTTTACATCATTTTCATCGGCCTCTTGAAACACCTCCTTTATGGTAAGGGAGGAATCTGATGCGTCCGTATGTACGTGTAAATCTACGCCCAATTTCATAATATTAACACCTCCATTTTATGCATATATGCCGCTTTCAAGTATGCCAAGTATTTCATTTATAGTCGCTATATCTTCCTCTGATGGAGTCGACAGGTTAATCAAATAACTTAACAAATCAATGAAAAATATACTTTGATACAGATTGGCACGTTGTATATTGGGCTGTACGCCATATCCATTATAAAATGAATTAATAAGATTGTCATCGAATTTAAAACCACGCCAAAACAATTTAGGAAAATCCATTTCATAGTGTCCAAAAAAACTTCGCTCAAAATCAATGAAAATTAACTTTTTAGATATCGGATCATACAAAATATTATCCGGATTTAAATCACTATGAACGAAACTAGGAAGAATATTATCTGTGATCTCAGAAAAAGAGTTTTCAATTTTACGATACACTTTTTTAATTAATGCAATATCGTGCTTTTCACAGAGCATTTTTATTTGAAACAAGCGAGATTTAAGATATTCTGTCCAAGAGCGGAATTGTTCGGATTTATGAATTTTCCCAAAATGTTCCGCAGGTTTCGTTCCAATATGCACTTTGCGGAGTTCTTTCCCGATATTAAAAGCAATGGCATCCGAATCGTGTATGACTTCTGCATCCAATGCCGTAAAAGTTGAATAGTAAGGCAGTATTATAGAAGCTCTACGATTTTCATCACCATCATAATCTTTGATAATTTCGGATACACAGCCTGTTTGAAACAATGCGGCTAAAAACCATTTTTCTGTTAAAAAAGCGTTTTTAGATGAATATAATTTCAAAAAGTACGATTTCTCTTTGTAATTAATTCGATAATTAGAATTTGTTGCAAATCTTGTAGGGATTGATTGGATTTGAGACATATTCCAATTGTATATAGAATTCATATAATTAATAACATCAATCATCTTTGAATACGACTCCTTTTTAAATATGCGGTAATATCAGAGTTGTCAATTGATAGCATCGGGTAATTATCCATATGCTTGATGGTGTCTCGGCACACATTAACAGCTATATCAATCACTTCAATGGTATGCGATGCGTTCATCATCACATTGTTATTACAATAAAAGAGAACGCCGCGATCAGCGCAACCACAATAAAAATCTTCTGCTGTTTTTTCATTTTTGAAAACAATATGAAAAGCTGTAGGATCATCTGATTTACAAATTGCCGGAAAGTTGTATTCATTAAAAACCTCTGACAATTGATCGGCGAAATATTTTCCATTCTTATTAATGATTTCATGGATATCGTTTATTTTTAATTGCTTAATTGTTTGTATTGCAGCTTCCATGCACGATACTTCAGTATCAAAAGTTCCAGATAAATGAGTGCGTTCCTCAGCTTCCATTAATTCAATACTTCCTGCCACTGCAGAAATCGGATATCCGTTACTCATGGCTTTGCTGAAACAAGCGCCGTCTGGAACAATATCTAAGATATGTTGATAACCATGTAAATTAACCCTAAACCCTGTTTTTACTTCATCAAGTAAAAACAACACTTTATTTTCTTTAGCGATATTATAACAATCTAAGTAAAAGTTTTTATTGAAAAAACACGGTTCTGGAGTGATAAAAATAGCTGCTATTTTTTCTTTAAAACTTTCCATTAATGATTTCAATAAATCTAAGGAATAATTAAAGGACATTACGTTTTGATCTATCATTGTTGGCACTCCTGCACGGCCACCCATGAACGAATCGTGCCAACCGTGATATCCGGTAGTAAGTATAATGTCTTTGCCCGTACATGCCCTTGCCAAACGAATCAATGCAGAAGCAGCACATGAACCTGTACGGAAAAAGCGGACACGCTCTGCGCAAGGAATTTCTTTTATAAATAATTCCGCAAGGTTATTTTGGGCGGTTGAGTTCAAAGGCATAAAATTCGAACGGTCTATTTGGTCTTTAACAGCCTTATTAACGCTATCATCTGAATAACCTAAAACAATAGCACCTTTTCCAGATATAAAATCTATGTACTTGTTTCCGTCTATATCCCACGTATATGCTCCTTTGGATTTTTCAAAGTACAGTGGGTATTTATAAACATCAGCTAACATGTTCATCCTTTTAACACCATTAAAAATCAAATCCTGTGCCTTTTGATATTCGCTTTGTGATTTTTGAAGATTCATTTTTTATCCTCCTCGTTATCGCTCTGTTTTGAATTTTTCCATTGATTTATTAAATGTTCGATTGATTACATAATAAATAGATGGTAGATTTCTGAGTAATGAATAAATAATTATTCCTACTATAAGCCCAAAAAAATTACCATGTTCATTCTTAGGAATAGCATTTAATTTTTTCAACTGATGTAAGAGATAAATTCCACAAAATACGGAATTAATTAAAACAAGGAAAATACCAATGTAAAAAAATATTTTACATACGATTATGGACAATAGCATAAAAAGCAGGACACTAGTGGGGCCTAAAAGCCACGGTAGGGTATCTCTGATGAAAAATTGAAAGCGCAATTTATTAGCCCACTTTTTGTTAATTGGCTCGGAAACATTTTCTTTAATATATGTTGGATAGTTAAAAACGTCATACATTCCTGCGAACCAAACAATTTTTTGTTTAGCCCATGATTTAACAGATAAAGGATTTAGCGTGTTTTCTAAAGCGGGTATAGGAATAACTTTTTCTCTACAATAACTGAGAACATAACCGACATAAAGATCCTCAAGGTTTGTTGTTTCATGGAAGCCGTTAATAGATTTCAATAATTCCAACGAAAAAGTCATGCCATGACCAATCATATAGTAACTTCTTTGATTATTAGCCGCGGATTTTATATTATACCTTTCATACATTGGATATTCAGAACCCAAGCTCCACCTTGTCTGATAGAGCGCACTGGCTTTTAAGAAGAATCCTTTAAGTCCAATATATTTGTCATAATTAAGTGTATACGCCCTTATTAATTGAAACACCCTGACCTTTTTGTTCTGTATGATTTTTTGAAATAGTAGTTTAAAGGTATTGGGGTTCGGCTGACAGTCTGCATTGTATACCATGAAATAATCCTTTGCACTGACTTCTTTGTTTTCTAAAATCCAACGATAACAATAATTTAACTGTGAAGCCATGCTGCATATATGGTTTGGATAATTTAATAGTGTGATATTGCATGATGGATGTTCAACGATGTATTTTTCCACCACTTCATTTGTTGATGGCTTTTTGTCATAATAATCTAATATGTATTGCTCTATTTGATTGCGATCTATCATATTATGAGTAGAAATATAAGAATCCATTTTTTCTATATCATCTAAACTAAATAAAAAACCATATTTTTCATTTAACTTCATTGCGGATACTTTTGAAATTAATCTATCTGTAAATTCTTGTATTTTGGGACGATATCTTTCTTTATCATAATTTTCCTTTTGGGTCGTTACAATATAAATTATTACATTTTTTTGAATTTGGTTTGTGGCTTTTAATAGCTCATCAATGGTTTGCTCTATAATGCTTTGTTCTCTAAGGCATGGAACGCATATATGTAAAAGATTCTCATGGCAATTAAAATCCATTTTTTCTTTATGTTTTTTAAATATTTTAATGCTTCGCATCATTTTATAATTCATTTGCGTATATCGGCAGATGATTATCAAAGCGAGAATACATATAAATGATAGTAAAACATAGCTCACAATAACCCCTCCCTTAATCTTTGTATATATTTGGAACATTTGTAAACGAAGTATCTTTCCATAACATTTTTTCTCCTAAACGCCGTGTAAGTTTTAATGAAGTTTTAATCATGAGAACTTTTCGCTTAGTGAGAAATCCCCATGAAAATACTTTAGTAAAAATACTAGCACGTATCGGCGGCCATGTTTTGTGTTTGCAAAAATAATGCAAACAAAACAAAACAGCGTAACAGCGGTTATTTAAACCGAATTGTTCAATTGTCTTGAAAATATTTATGTAATCCAAATTTTCACGCCGGACAATTTGAAACAAATCCATATATTTATTCACTCCGGCTCTAGTAAACCAATCTTTAGAAATAGAAACTACAAACAGTAAAAACTGACCTTCGTTATTGAGAACACGGATTTTATTATCGTTAAGCTGAACACAATAGCTGTTGTTAAATAAATGATCCCAATAATCATTTTTTCCATAGTCTATATTCCAATGAATTTCAAATGTAATACGATCTTTTTCAGCTTCAAAATGATAATGATGATTTAGGCTTTTTTCAAATAACTCTTGATTAATGTCGTATCCTTCATTTAGTAAAATATCTTTAACACATAGCACATCCTTCTTGTTGACTAATAAATCAATATCGCCACATACCCGTTTCCCTGATCCTCCATAATAAGTGTCTGAGAAAAGGGGCCCTTTTAAAGAAATATGATCTATACTATGTTGAGTTAAATGGCTTGATATAGAACACAATCCATCTCGGAGCATCCTGTCTCTGGAATTCGTTTTCTGTATGTATTCGCTTGTTTTTAAAAGAATGGCTTCATTGTGATTTTCATCAGTTAGCTGTTTTAAATAGTTGTAGCTTAATTGCAATATTTTTTGTTTATACAAATAGTTATAGAGGTCGTCCAAATGATAAGAATTTAGGCGTCTCAAATCCTTAGATGAAAGTTGTTCATCATAAAATATTGCAGATAATATAATTTCAACAGTGTTGACTTTAAACAAAGCATCACCTCTCTAAAACAGCTTCATATCCCAATTATGATAAGCATCTAATCCGAAATGGATAGTATAGACCTTAACATCATGAACAAGATTCTTAGTGAATTCCTCTGCATATATTCTCAATTCTTCGTTGGTCTTGTTCCTCTGGAAAAGCCAAGGTGTTATCCAATTTTCATCAACAGGAGTCATACATTGCTCTAAAATTATTTTGGCTGCTTTTACAGGTTCACATGGCAGCGTTTCCATACCTTCAAAATTCGGATCAATGTCGGGAAAGACAATTGCATTTAAAGGTGCAGCTTCAATTAAAGACACATTAAAAATACTTTTTATTTCTTTTGGCGTTATTTCGAGTTTGGCAGCATTTCCAAATTCATCAACGCATTGATCATAACCATAAGAATAATTAAGAACCTTATTCTCCTGTGGTCTGCTCCATTGATACGAATCAATTATTTCTGAAAGGCAGGGTGTGCGATTGATAGTGCCAATTCCAATTCTCATTGAAAGCGGAAGATAATTAATCATGTATTTCCCATTAGGCTCGCAGGATATAATTACTCTGTCGTTTGCTAAGTAATTTGAACCTTTTTTTAACTGCTCTAAAATAAGTGTCGTTTTACCTTTTGCTTTGCCTCCGCATACCATTACACCATTTTCATTTATATCGAAACCGCCGCCATGATAGGCAACGCTCCCTAAATTTTCGCTATTTCTAAAGTATATTTCACGTAAAATTCTTAATAAATATGTATTCATATTTTTCTTACAAACAAAATAATAACGATCTTTATGAGATAAAATAAAATAGTCATTGCATTCTTCGGGAAAGAAAATATTGATGTCTCTGTCAAAAAGGAAATATGCCTCATGATATGTATCATCTTTAAATGTTTGTATTCTGGTGTTATCGCCCAAGGATGATTTTAGTTCATAAAATTTTTCCACCAGAGGAATGCTTTCAATATTTTTTATGTAATAATGAAATTTCCCTATGTTCGTCCTGAGGCTTGGATGAATATAATCATAAAATAGCTTTTCAATTTTCTTTGCGTTTTCTGCATTGCAATCTTCTATTGTGAATGTGTAATCAAGCACATCACAATTAAAGCCATAGATAGGGTTACTTGCATGACTCTCTATTAATTCAATCATATATTGCTTGTCCATGATCTAACCCTCCTGTTCAATCCAAAAATTATTTATTTTCTCAACGTATAAATCCCAAGCCATTTCAGATGTGTTAATCGTAAGAGTGGGGCAGGAACTATGGCTTGTTAAATTAAGCAGCTTTTCTTGTTTTTCTTTAAACAAGTCAGTTAGTTGCTCATCGCTCATATTAAACCCATCCAGATATTGACACCAGCTCGGTTTTCTATGTATTCTGGTAGTCACAATTGATCTGTTATAAATTTCATCTTCCGGCAACTTCAACACAACTTGTTTGCAATGATGTTTTTGGAGCAATTCCTCTATTTTTAAAACATCTACAGAATCGAGGTGATATTCTAGGCAAACATTATAAAATGAATTTTCAAAGAGTACGCCAATCATTTTTGAGTATTCAATATTCTCAAAATAAAAGATACTATTGTAAAAAGCATATAGACTTTCAGAATTGAAATTGGTTTCTTTGAAAAAGTTTTGGCAGTGGTAGGCTGAAAACAACAATTCAGAGCTAAAACCTAAATCACCAGCTTTTTTAGCAATATGTTTGAACAACGTCGATTTTCCGGCTCCCGTAACGCCCGTTAACATTAATATTTTCATTACATTTCTCCCCAGGTAATTATTTGTTCAGTATAATCATCCCATCTTTTTTCATCCGTGTTAATTAATATTTTATTTAATGAAGAGTTAGCGAAAATATCACAATACCTTTTTTGCCTTTCCTTAAAGACCAAAGCGATCTCATCATCTGAACTTCCAAGTGTTTCTAAATATTTGTTCCATCCATTCGTCCGAAATTGTCTCGTTTGGATTACGCTTCGATTCTTTATCTGATTCTCTGATAATGCTAAAAAAACAATCGAAAAGCCCAATCGGTTGAGTCTATCTTCTACATCGTAAAATATTGATTTTGATAAAATATCCCTTGCATATGCATTCCAATGAAACCCTTCCATTAAACAACATGGTTGCTCCTTAAGACCGCGGGAAGTATTTTGGAGATTGGCACTAATATAGCTTGACGTTAGCCAATCTATGAAACCGGAAATGTTTATAAATGTTTCCTTACAACTTTGTTCAATATTGTTTTCCTTTTCAAAAATTCTCCAAGTTATATATTCATTCAAAAACAATAAATTACCGCCGGAAAGAGTATGTAAACGATCCGCGACTTTCTCATAAACAGTTGATTTTCCTGTTCCGGTTATCCCTTCAATAATTAAACGCTTCATTCATATCACCTCAATAATTGACAACGCACATTTTTTGCAAAGCAAGTCACTAACGCCTGGTTGGCCTGAATATATGCTGTTTCTATATAATTCTATTTCTGATGATTTCCATAAATCTTGAATTGTTGTTTTATTTAAGTCGCCGATTATATGTTTCCTCAGCCAATCCTGACAGCACAAGGCCACGATACCATCATGCCAAATGGCAAGCCTATTTTTCAAATAACCGAGTTTACAGCCTATCACTCGATTTTTATTGTTTGATATCATTTTGGTTGTTACCAAATCATTGTTCTCCGCTCTATCTAAATAAGGATATACTTTAAAATAAATTTCCAGCTCAGCGGCTAAACTTTCAGCTTGGCATAATTCCTCGTTAGAGATCAATGAATCATGGGATACCATTGTTAGTTGAACTTTTAATGGGAACTTGGCATTTTTGTTGGCGAAAGCCAAATACCTGAGCTTTTCCAACACATCATTTATATCAATTCCCATGATGCGTTTGTATGTATCAGCATTCATGCCAAAAATACTACACCTTATTTCATCTATTAAACGATTCTCAATTATTTCATCAATCAACTCCTTTGTGCAATTATGTAAGTTTGTTGAAACCTCGACATAACAATCGATGGGTTTTAGCATATATAATAGTCCCATTAGGTCTTTATCTAAGAAAGGTTCATTGTTTAGATAAGGTTCAACATTTTTAATATTTGAGTGATTCATCTCAAACTCATTAACGAGCTTGTCCCACAATTTCCGTTCCATTTTCCCCATTGGAGCATGTGATTTAATTTTTGTGTAAGGACATACGATACAACGCGAATTACAATATGAAGACGTCTGCACCTCAATAAAAGCGGGGAAACCGTTAATTGCCCCCGATTCATTCTCTAATTCGAATATTCTGTTATCATTGAGTCGACATTTCATATTAAACACATGCCTGCTTTCCTACTATGTAATCACCAATAATTAAATAATCAATATTTGTTTTAATAAGGCAACGGACAGCATCTTCCGGAGTTTCGCAAATTGGTTCTCCCATTACATTCATTGATGTATTTAACAATACTGGCGTATTTTTGATGCGATAAAATTCTTCTATAACCTTGTGAAATTTCAGATTGAATTCTTTTGAGACTGTTTGCACTCTTGCTGTATTATCAACATGAACAACAGCAGGAATTTCTTTTTTAGCCTTTTCTGCCGCTTGCGGAATTAACAGCATGTAATTAGTATCGTGATTTAATTTAAAATACTCTTTCTGATGTTCTTTCATCACACTTGGTGCATATGGCCTGTATGCTTCTCTAAATTTTACTCTTGAATTAAGAATATCTTTCATGTCTTTGTTTGTTGGATTTGCTAATATACTTCTATTTCCTAAACTCCGGGGGCCGAATTCAGATCCTCCTTGAAACCAGGCAATAATATTATCGTCGGCTATTAATTTTGCTGCTGCTTTCGGAGCGTCAGCATCTTTTCTCCAAAAAATATCGGAATATTTGGACAACACATTTTCTATTTCCTCATCTGAGTATGTTGTCCCATAAAAATTGTGCTTCATTCCTTGCACATAGTAAGATGAACTTTTATTATGTTCATGATAAGCCAACAAAGCCGCTCCGATGGAAGTTCCTGCATCGTTTGCCGCTGGCTGAACAAAAATATTTTTAAAATTAGTTTTTTCTAAAATTGCCATATTCGCCAAGCCATTTAACCCGACACCGCCAGCAATGCAAATATTATCACAGCCTGTAACATTGTATAAATGGATAGCACATTGAACCACCATGTGTTCAAGCAAATGCTGTGCAGAAGTTGCAAGATTTTGTACTGTTCTGTCTGAATTGTCAGCTTCTAATATGTTTCTAACAAACTGTTCAACGCTCGTAATATCGATTTGGACGATTCCGTCTTTTACAAATGCAAAATCTGATATCGCATTAAGATAAACGGGTTCTCCATATGAGGATAAGCCCATTAATTTACCACTTTCACTGTGGACTTTTCCGTCTGCGCATGTGCCTACACATCCTAAAATTTTGGATATCATTGAATAAAAATATCCAATAGAATTGGTAGGGCGCTTTACTACATCGCCAGCCTTACTGCTTTGCCCTTCGACTTTTTGGAAACAGTCTAAATGCCGACCCTTACCTTTATAATACGATACTGTTTCTGTAAATAATTTTTCATCCCTAACAAAATGACTTCCGCTGTGATCAATAATTAAAATCGCTGCTTCTTGAAACCCCGATGGGTAATATGCGCTTGCTGCATGCGTTAAATGATGGTTGTACTGAATGATGTCTTTATTACAAATAAAGAGGTAATCACGATCCAATATATCATTTGCACCAAAATAGTTTATATCGTTAACAGCGACATTAACGGCTTGTAAAATATATCCGAATGCTTTATTGTCTTTTACATCAATACCGTAACCGTATTTTTTCCTAGTAAGTCGTTCTTCTTCGATTGCAAAAAGAATCTTTCCGTCTCTTGCTAAACAGACAGAATAATCGTGGTTGGAACCGCCGAATCCCATAGTATACAAAGTAATCACATCCCTTCTGTTTTTGTCAATTCACAAAACTATTTCGGAGAACCTTTAACAAATCGTCTCCTGCCAGTCCTGATGCCCGATAACTGTTTCCGAGAATACGATTAAATATATCATCAATATCATCGTTTGACATCGGAGAAAAGTATTTTTTATAAGAGGGTACATTTAATGTGTTTGAAAGTTTTACGAGAGCGGTTGCGACATCGGCAGAACCAAAAATGTTTCCTAACGCTTCAAACTCAGTTTTGTTTTTGCCTTTTTCCATAAAAATTTTAACTGTGCAAGGTAGCGTATAATAACTAGCATAGCCATGAGGAATCTCATACGTGCCACCAAGCACATCGCTGATGTGGTGCGAAAAAGTCAAGCCTACTCCGGTACTAAATGACATTGTTGCTAATAGACTGCCTAAGAACATGTTCTCTTGAGAGACTGAATCATTTTCTTCATACATTTTCGGCAAGTTATCCCAAATAAGTTTTAGCGCATTATATGACCAAATTTTACATATTGGATGCGTTTGATTAACTAAAAAAGATTCTATGGCATGGCATAGAGCATCCAAACCTGATGTAGCAATTTGATTTTTAGATAATGTACATCCAACGTCAGGATCAATCAATGCTATATCTGCATAATAACCACCGTTCCCAAAACCTCGCTTTGTTCTTTGTTTTTTATCGATAATAACTGCCCCTCTGGTGATTTCGGCTCCAGTTCCGGCAGTAGTCGGAATTAATATCAATGGCAATTTTTTATGTACTTTTTTCGTTTCTGGTCTTAAAAATGGTTCTATAGATGCACTATCGTTGCTAATTGCAGCGGCGACACATTTCGCACAATCCATACTACTGCCGCCGCCAACGCCAATGATACCATTTATGCCTTTACCGCAGGCGTATGCAATGCCATTATTTACATCTTCATCTGAAGGTTCGCAATGAACATTATCAAATATAAAAACTTCTGACGCAAATTGTTTCATTTTTTCAATCAATGTTTGAAACCACGGAAGGGCGGATATATAAGAATCTGCCACAACAAGAACTCTATTAATAGATAATTCTCTTATGTATTCTCCTATATCATTAATTATTCCAGATTTAAAGTGTATGCGACTGGGTATGTAATATTTAAAATCAAACTTCATTGTTGCTCACTCCTTCCGGGTACTTTTCCATTGTTTTTATTATTTGATTTATTGAGGCAAACTTTTCCATCAACAAATCATCATCGTCGATTTCCATAGAATATGTCGCTTCCAAAAAAACGATAAAATGTATAAATAGTATCGAATTCATTCCAATACCTTGCAAATCCGTATCAGGAAGAATTTCGGGCAGTTCTTCATCTTTTTTTAAAACATTCCCCTCTAAAAGAATATTAACAATATATTCGCGTAACTGTTGCTCAGAAAACTTCATGCTAAAACCTCCTGTTAAATTGATAATAATTTTACGAACTCTCGTTCATCTTACTAGAGTTTCATTTATTTTAAATAAATCAATGTTGAATTTTTGATACGCTGTTGCAAATTTTCTGCAGTCATCTTTTAATAATGCCATTTGATCCGAAATTATTTTATCATGCTCTATTAATAAATTATTGATTGAATATCCGCCATCTACTTTTTCGACTACGTCCAACATAACATCAATTACAAATTGTGATATCCGATTTTTGTCTTTTACATACAAATCAAAAATCGGAGCATATCTGTTTTCTTGTTGAGGATAGAACCTTTTCCAACGACGATAAACTGAAATCCATTCGTCTGGATCAGGAACGCCTAATTGTTTGAACTGTTTTTCATGTTTCATTCCGATTTCGTATATTGTCTGAATTTTAGGTTCAATGAATTTATAGGCTAATGGATCAACAATAGGTTCTCCGGGTAAAGACAATAACAGCCCATCCTTTTCTATTTTTTTACTAAGAACGCCATTGCCAAAATTAAAAAATCGTGTATTCACTATCTCGAATGAAACGAATAATCCACTGTCCCGAAGAAATTGTAGGTTTTTCTTTACATTTTCAATTTTTGAATATGGATGATAATTAATAAACCCATAACTGATGCTGATATCATAATTATCAGACAACACTTTGTTTTTTCGAAGAATTTCTAACGCATTTAAATTCATTTGTACATTTGCCGGTTTCCCATAAAGAGCTAAATCCTCATTGTTTCCAGCTTCAAATCCAAACATTAAATAATCTAATCCGACATCCTTCAACTTAAATATAATATCCATTAATTTATCATCCATTTGCTCTGTGCGAAGATTTATAGAAAAATTAATGTCTAGATTCTTTTCAAGTAATCTGTAGTAAAACTCTTCCAATCTGCTGAAAGCTTCTCTTTTATTAATACAGAATGTCGAATCATAAAAAGTAATATATTTAGCATCCCATTTTTTTGCTAAAAATTCTATTTCATCAACAATATTTGATATGCTCCTTATTCTAACTTTGTCCTTGAATAAAGTATTAATATCGCAAAAGGTACAATTGCCGTAACATCCTCTTGAACCTAAAACGCCAAAAATATTTGCCTTGTATGTACAAAAACTACGATCCGGTATTGGATAGTCATCAAGTTCTTCATGCAATTTTCTTTTGTCGGTTTTATGAATTCCTGTTTCATCTCTATAATAAATACCGTTACAAGAATCTAAAGGCATTCCATTTAAAATACATGCACATAATTCTGCTAAAGTAAATTCCCCCTCGCCAATTACAATAGAATCAATAGAGGAATAGTTTTCCAACAGATATGCAGGATAAGTTGATGCAAAAGTGTTGCCCATTGTAATATGTATCTGTGGTAGTTTTTCTTTCAACTTCTCTGCAAATTCAACGACAGCTTGAAAATTAAATTGCAATAAAGTCAAACCGATAATTGAAGGAGGAGTCTGAATTGCATCAGATATAGCACGATCAATTTCATTGAGTTTGTAAAAATTCACTTGTATTTCGGTGTCAGGGATTTGATTCAAGGCGGCTTTTAGATATCCCATGTTTAGCCATCTTGAAAATCCTGTATCTAATTCTTGAAAAACATTTAACCAAATTTGTTTCATATACAAACTCCCTTGCAATTCTTTTTTATCATCATTCGGTAAATATAGCGTCGAAAATTTCTTGCATCTGCTTTTTTGATTTTATCGAACCACTTATTTCATGAAAATTATTGCGGTGTGGGAGATAATCAATATATAAAGTTGCATATCCTTCGTCTCCATATTTTTTTTCCAAATAATCATGTATTCTTTCAAAATGTTGGATTTTCGTGTAGCTTGCGAAATACTTTTTTCCATAACCTATGCTTCTGACCATCAATTCAGTTAAATCACCACCAAAAGTATCAATATCATGTAATATCTCCCCATAGATACTGCGTGGTCTATTACGGTTTGTCGATCTGTGATCCTCTATAGATTCGGAAATTACCTTTATAGTTGCGGGAGAAAACCAATCTTTCATAAAACTATCTTGTTGAAATATTTTTGCTGAAACTTTTTCATGGTTTGATCTATTAAATAATATCCCAAGATCGTGGTAAGCTGCTCCAACTAACAATATTTCATCATCAGCATTTAATAATTTACCCATATCAACACTTCGTTTCATGACATCTCTAATATGCTGTGTATTATGTGCTGAATCCAAATCATCATATAATGTCAAAACACGGGTTTCTATGTAATCATATAGTTGTTTGGATTTCGTAAGTAAATTATTGGCACTCATATATCAAAATTCACCTTATATTCTTATAAATTTAGGGGTAATACTGCGAACCCGCCCATGTTCACATTCTCTACATTTTGCGACTAAGCACAATTTATAACAACACACAAAAACCCCTCGTCAAAATCCACCTATATCTTCCGAACAATCTCCAGCCCCATCGTAACTTCCCGCTTAGCGCCCATCAACTCGACCTCAATTACAGCCTTCATCCGATGCCGATCAACCCTGATAATCCGACTCTCTCGCCCCATCAGCGGGCCAGCGGTAACGATAATTCGGTCGCCCTCTATGATTCCCTTCGACATTTCGATTCTATCGTTAGTCTTGGACAAAAACGTCTCTAACTCACGTCGTTCATGGTCCATAACCGCTGCTTCGCAATGATTCCCATAACCCAATAATTTCAAAATATGCCTAGATTTACGAACGCATTTTCGTATATTTTCAACAAATTTGTCGTTCTCCATAGCTGTTTCCACAAACACATATCCCGGAAACATAACCTCGATTTCGCACTTAACCACGCCGCTTTTCCTGAAAAGCGTCTCAAGCGTTGGAACAAATGGTCTGACTTCGCCTTCCTCAAACGTCGTTTTTACATCGCTGACCACAGCGTTTTCTTGTCCGGTAGTGACGAAAAGGACATACCAACGGTCTTTATACTGCGTTTCATCAAAGTATTCCGCCGCTTCCATAAGATGCTTCTCCCAAGCTTGGTAATCCACACCGTCAACTCCTATTGCAAATTAAGACACAGCTCCGCCCTTTCGCCTGCCGGACATACCCGGAACCTGGCTACCGTTTATACCATTTGTTCCCTGCCTCCGCCACCGCGACCCACCGACGACTGGTTTCTGGCAAGTGCTTTTAGGTTTTTTGCTAATATAAAAAATGCGCAGACATAGCTTGCTCGCTAATCGTCTGCGCTGTTTGTAATTATTTTTTCTTCAGTATGTAGGGAATGACAAAAGATACGGTGCATTTTTGCCCCGGTGGACTAAACAGACATTGACGGATTCTATTTTCAGACAATTTTGACATGACTACAGCCCTCCGAATCTAACCTTTCGACACGCTCTTTTAGATTGTGACTTTATTCTATCATATCCGCAGAGCGTTGTCAATACCTAAATCAAATATATCTCGAAATATTTTGATATTGGTGCAGTGTCGCTCGAATTAGCTGTTCTGTAGTCAAGATATTCAAGGTAATCTCTCAGCAGAGAGTTTTCTATCTCAGGTAAATTTTCGGGAATCCGAATAAACAAATTTGGGGTAAAATACGGGACTGGATCGTCAATGACACCCAGCAAATAATCCAGGGATATATTAAAATACCTTGAAATTGCCACTTTTATTTTGTCGGAAGGATCGCTTTTATTAAGCTCATATAAAGAGACCATTGACTTCTGAACCCCGATGATATTCGCCAAATCCTCTTGATTTAGTCCTTTTTCCTTTCTGAGTTTCCTTAGTCTTTCTCCGATCACAGCACATCACCCCAAATTAGTCTGTATGATTTTCGATTAATTATTCCGTATTTTAGCCGCCTTTCTAAAAAGGTACACCTTTATAAAAAGGCTTCACTCGAACAAAACCACCTTATATTTTCTGTTTTTATTGCCCGACTATCACTATAATACACTATATAATGCTAATTTTCAACCCTTTTTGCACTAAAATCACAGTATAATCCAAACTCTATAAAGGTGTACCTTTTCAGAGTCAAATAAATTGCACCCCGAAAAATAGACAGAATAAAGGTTTTGAGGGGAACAGAAAAGCAGCAAAACCCTAAAGCATGGACAAGGACTTTTTTGAAACCCCTAAAAACGGACACCTGAAAGGTTAGGATTG